>Ga0181535_10000494_pt1 | contig 59182 bp, 38 predicted proteins | sample PEATcosm2014_Bin_44_FD_119774 | JGI IMG/M metagenome (GOLD analysis project Ga0181535, IMG submission 119774) | Peatland microbial communities from MTU Mesocosm Facility, Houghton, MI, USA - PEATcosm2014_Bin17_30_metaG | ecosystem: Environmental > Terrestrial > Soil > Wetlands > Peat | place... | reverse complement strand
GGTGCTGCCAGCACCTACCTTCTCACCCGTAGCAGGCACTTACTCGACATCGCAGACGGTAACCATTAGCGACGCCACCAGCGGCACAACGATCTATTACACAACCAACGGCACCGCGCCAACCACATCGTCAACCAAGTACACCGGCCCGATCACGGTCAGCGTAACCGAGACCCTGGAAGCCATTGCAGTCGAGACGGGCTACACCAACAGTCCAGCCGCTACGGCTGCTTACACCATCAATCCGGTTCTTCCCGCGCCTACCTTCTCGCCTGCGCCCGGTACCTACATATCGACGCAGACAGTGACAATCGGCGACGCGACCAATGGCACAACGATCTATTACACAACCAACGGCACCACGCCCACGACCTCGTCCAGCGTCTATAGCGGGCCGATCACGGTGAGCGCTACCGAGACCCTGGAAGCCATTGCCGTCGAGACAGGCTACGCCAACAGCGCTGTGGCGACAGCCGCATACACCATCAACACTGCCACGGCGGTTGCTGCACCGGTCTTCTCACCCACACCCGGCACCTATACTTCGCCGCAATCGGTGACCATCAGCGACGCGACAAACGGCGCAGCGATCTATTACACCATCGACGGCAGCACACCCAGCGCATCGTCCACCCGCTACATGGGCGCGATCTGGCAGACCGCGACGCAGACGTTGAAGGCCATCGCTGTCGAGACGGGCTATTCCAACAGCCCGGTAACCACGGCGGCTTACACCATTGCTCCCGTGCTTCCGGCACCCACCTTCAGCCCGCAAGGCGGCGGAGCCTCCTGGGCTCTGTTTACCGCGCCGCCTCAGGTGACGCTGAGCGACACGCAAGCAGGTGTCACCTTCTACTACACCACCAACGGCGCCACGCCAACGACCTCATCGACTCTGTATACCGGCCCGATCACGGTGAATGTGACCGAGACCATCGAAGCCATCGCGGTCGAATCCGGCTATACCAACAGCCCGATGAGTTCGATGTTGTACACCATCGCTCCGGTTCTTCCCGCGCCGGCATTCTCGCTCGCCGCCGGCACCTACTCGACATCGCAGACGGTGACCATCAGCGACGCAACGGCTGGCACAACCATCTACTACACCACCAACGGAACCACGCCCACCACATCGTCAACCAAGTACACTGGCACGATCACGGTCGGTGCAACCGAGACGCTGGAGGCCATCGCTGTCGAGTCAGGCTACTGCAACAGCCCCGCGGCCTCAGCTGCCTACACCATCAACAACGGCTCGCTCACCGGGCAGGTTGTCGACTTCAGCATTCGCTCGTCGACCCCTTCGGCAACCGCGGCGCCGGACGGCTCGGCAGCCTTTGTCTTCACGGTAACTCCGCTGTCCCAGACCACGATCTTCCCGAGCGCGGTCAGCCTGTCGGCCAGCGGGTTACCCGCGAACGCGACCTACAGCTTTTCGCCAGCCACTATACCGGAGGGCGCGGGTACAACCGCGCTCACCTTGACAGTACATGTGCCGCAAACTGTGGCGAAGCAGGAACCTCTTGGCAGGATCGGCGGAGTGCTTGCTTCCCACATGGCTCCGACCGCGCTTGGCCTCCTGCTCTTACCCTTTGCAGGAAGGCTGCGCAAAACAGGTAGGCGTCTGAAACGCTCGGTTTTTCCGCTGTTACTGCTCGTTGCGGCTATGTCCGTCGTGACTGGACTCGCCGGCTGCACATCCGGCAACAGCATTCTGCAGCCAGCTCAGCAAGCGCACACTTACACCGTCACCGTGGTCGGAACCACGGGCACGCTCTCCGAATCAGCCACAGTCACGCTGACGGTCGACTAGTGAATTTGTTCAATAGGGATCGGGCGGGCGGACTTGAGACAGGCGTCTGGCTCCCATCGAATCATGATTCCCGAGGATCATGTCGATGGACTTGTAGTCTATAATTCACCGAATTGACAAGCTTTACAAAAGGTTCCCGGTATTCTAAGTGAACGCACAGAACTTGAAGAGAAATCGCAGAGCCATTTCGGCGCGGCGCATTGGCTACTTTTCAGTCGGCGTGCCTCTGCTTGTACTCGATCAGCTTTCGTGCTCGCTTCCGCCTCTTGCTCAACTCATATTGCAGCTGTCCAACAAAGATCGGAATCTGTTGCAAATGAGAGTGAAGACCATAGAGCAGCAGGACTCCTGGCGTGGCGTGCTTCCAGCGCGCCTTCCATGCCGATCTTACCGATAACAGAAGCAACATAGCAAGCCAGAGCACAATAGGGAGATCCCCAAAAATCATGCTGGAAGCGATAGCCGCGGCCAGCGTGGCGATCCACCAACTACCACGTACTATATTCCGTCTGCGGTCATCGCTCCAGAACGGATCCACGCTGTTCCGAAAGCGCTCGGAAACTTCGGCATAAGCATGACCGGCTCGTGTGGCGCGTCTCCAGTATTGGCTCCAGCGCTTGATTTGCAGATCGTGTTCTGTCATAGGGCTATCGATGTGAAGAATCACGTAACCCCGCGCCCTGATCCGCCGGCAAAGCTCGGGTTCTTCTCCGGCGATCAACCCTTCGTCGAAGCCTCCCGTCTCGACGAGAACTTCGCGGCGCATCATCACATCGCCGCCGCAGAACTCTGCAACTCCTGGCGGATAGATCCAGTCGAGATCGAGTATGCGGTTATAAACCGATGCCTCGGGATGGCTCTCTCGACGATGGCCCCAGACGGCCGCAATCGAAGGGTCCTGCGCCAGCGCAGCACATGCCGCCGAGGCAAAGTCCGGATGCAGCACCGTATCTCCATCGAGAAAGAGAATCAGATCGGAGGTTGCGCGCCGCCATCCTGCGTTGCGCCCGAGCGCCGCAGTCGGCCGCTCCGGGTGAACTACGATCACAGTTGCCCCATGCTCGCACGCCAGCTCCGGACTGCCATCCGTGGATGCGGAATCGACATAAATCACCTCATGAGCGGCAACGCCTCGCATCTTCTGAATGGACTCGAGGCACATGTCCAGTCGCTGCCCCTCATTTCGTCCGATGACGACAATTGAGAGAGCTTGCGGTGCACTAGCCGCGACACCTCTGGAATTGCTTTCAGGCTTTCCCCGCATGCACTCTCCGCTCTTCTGCCGATTCGTCATTCACAGTTTCGTCGGCCGGCGCCGTGGCCGCTTTTCGCGGAAGCACTCGCGCCGGCACCCCGACAGCAATGCAATTGGAAGGCACATCCGTGAGCACAACGGCGTTGGCTCCGATCAACACATCGTCTCCAATGCGAATTCGTCCCAGCACCTTGGCTCCGGCGCCAATGTCTACACGGTTACCCAGAACGGGCGCTCCGCGATGGCCGGTGTGTTTCAGTCCAACCGTGACTCCGTTTCGAATCACGCAGTCTTCACCGAATACAGCGTCGCCGCTAATGACAATGCCTCCGAAATGGTCGATTCGAAATCGCCGGCCCAGCGTTGTCTCGCACGGAAGCTCAATTCCCGTGATTACCTCCGAGATCGGCTTCAGCACCTTGTAGACAAATGAGAAGGGAATCCGTAGCCATCGCCAGCGAATGCTGTAGCGCCAACGCCCGAAGCGATACACGGCCATTGCCCACAAACCCTGACGGGAGAGTTGGAAGTCGTAAGTGCGCCAGTCCTCACGAATATTGTCAAACAATCGAACCCTCCAGAGGCTCTGACAACGTGAATAGGCAACGGCCTGGATCTTCAGGCGCGAATCCTCTTGATCGTGCTCGCGACAATCGGCGGTGTGATCGCATGAAAGACCTTGCTGATCATGTTAGGATCGCGCCGTTCCGCTCCCGGACGATGCTGAAAAAGCGTGGAGTGAGAATCGGCGGTTTCCTCCTCGGGGCGTCCATTGGAATAATAATAGGTTGCGATAGACTTGCGCGTCTTTCCAGCAGGGCAGGCAAGCGGAGTTGGGTGCCCGTGATAGGAGTAACTGGTCGTGCTGAAGATCGCGCATCGATTGAACAGAGGTAGAATCTTTTGCTCGGCGCGCGTCATATCGCGATTCCAAAGCTCAAAATGCCCTCCATACTCTTCCTTCCATTCCTTGTTCAGATAAACCAGCACATTGATGCGTCGGTCGAGCTTGAGCTTCTCGTGATAGTTGAAGTCCGCATGAACCTCAAGGTTGCCGCCCGGCTTGATCTGGTGCAGTCCCCCGCCTACATAATACGGATCGGGAATCACACCCTGAATGCCCGTGAGGTCCTCGAGAAACTTCAGCATCGGTCGGCTATTCAGAAAGTAGAGAACATCGCGCGCTGAAGCGGGAAGCCTCTCAACAACATCGAACGCCAGCTTTCGCTCCGTTGGTGAATTGAATTCGCTCCACGCCAACTGCTTGGGTTCGGGAAAATCTCTCAATGCTGCTTCTGCTGCCGCTTCGGGTAAGAAATTATCAAAGTAAATGTGCGGAAAAGGTTGATTGTTCTTGTATTCCTCGGCCTTATCTTTTCCGAGAACTTCGAGCTTCTGGATATTCTCGCTACTGAGTAATTCCTTCATTGAGGTCTCCTTTCAATTAAGGATTTCTGCCAGTGGGATGCTGGCGTGGCCCATTGGAATGCCCTATCTTCTCGGGTCGGCAATGCACGGCAAACCGGCTGACTCCCGGGAACGCCGCCTCCAGATTTGAAAATAGCTCGCGGATTGCGTCAGACAGAGCGAATGGAGATGCTTTTGAATTTCAGCGTCCATGTCCACCAGGTCTGTCGGGCTCGTCAGATCCAGCACCACAACGTCTGAATGATCGAGCTGTTCGATCACACGCGCCTTGTCGGCGGGAAGAAGCAATCCTTCCCGCAGCATCCATGCATTCGGCGAATGAATGGTCGGAAAATAGTGATGGGCTCCGGTGCTGTATGAAAAAAGCAGCACATCACGGCGGGTTGATAGATCCAGAACTTTCTTCCATTCCTCTACCCAGCCCGCGTCGGCATACAGATTAACGGTCGCGGTGGGAGACTTGATCTCCTTCCAGCTCTCCCAGGCCGCGTGTGCCAGCGTTGCCTGGCCTGCAATTCCGAGTCCGATAAACACTGTCACGAGTATTCTGCGTACGATTCCTTTCGACAAAACCGGCAACCCCAGCAGCACTCCCACCACCAGGATCGGATCGAACAGATAGTGCTGATGCGGCGCGCCGTAAGCGATGCACACAAACACCGTCTGAATCAATGCACAGAGAACGATTGCCATGTCTCTGGGGTCCAACCTTCGCGAAATTGCCATTCTTCGTGCCGCGAGTATCGCAAAGACAACGAGAACCAGCGTGCTCACAACCCACCATCCAGCCGGATTGAATAGGACGTAAGAAAGGTATCGGAAAGAGCTGTAACCCCAGGGATGCAGAAACTCCATCAACGCCGCGCCAGATCCGTAGTGGACTTGCTTATAGAAGCTCATTCCCGCTAGAGGCGTCGCCGTTGCCAAAACAGACGCCCATCCAAACTGCCATGCGAGCAAAAACGCGAGTGCGCAGTATGTCAGCGCTCCGGGCGCAAAAGAACGGACGAGACTCAAAACGGAACGATGAGGCTTGATCAACCAATCGATAAACAGAAATGCTGCCAACGCGGCGGTCATCACCAGCGGCAGCGACGGTACGCTCCAGCAGCCGATGGCAGCGATGGCGAGGCTGATCTCCAGCCGTTGCATCAGTACAAACAGCAGCGCAAACAGAAGAGATAACTCAACGAGAGAATAGGGAAGGTTTGGATTGACGGGGTTCAGTATCCGGCCCAGAGCCAGGATAGCCACGAGCCAAATCGCCGCCTTGGGAAGAGAGCGCAAGAGCAGCGCGCAGAACAGCGCGACAAGAATCATGGTCGCGATTGCGCATCCGAGCAGCGGCCAATAGCCTCTGCCAAACAGAACGAAGAGCCAGTGTTGGATCGCAACTGGAAGCAGGCCATAAGAATAGAACGTGTCGACGCCCAGCCGAAGGTGCTGCTCCAAAAGATAATCCAGGTTCAGAAAGCTGCCGCGGTCCTTCAGTATCCAAAGATCCAGTGAGAAAACGACCGGCCACGAAAGGAGATAGATTGCCGTGAATACTCCAAGGATCAAGGCAAAATGCACCGTCGTCCCAAGCCGCGTCTTCTGCGGAACTACGATCGGTTCGGATAGCAGTCCAATTCCGCCTTGTCGGTCGCTCATGAGTCGATCCTTAGCCACAGTTCAAGTCAACGCACTTGGCTGGCGCCAACTTCTCGCGCGGGCACACCCACGACCGTTGCTCCCGCCGGTACATCGCGGGTGACTACGGCATTGGCCCCCACTGTCGCCCCGTCCCCAATGGTCACTCCAGCTAGCACGGTCACACCGCGACCGATCCACACCTCGCTGCCGATTACGATCGGGCGCGCAATGTGGCCGGATTCGCGGATCGCCAAACCCGGCAGGCGCGCATGATTAGCGTCGCGAATGCTCGTGTATTCACCGATCATTGTGCCGTCGCCGATCGTGACCCACTCTCGCGAGACGATGTGAACTCCCCGCGAAATCACGACTCCGTCGCCGATCTCGATCGAACCGCCGTCTTCCGTTTCCAGATACAGTGCAGGGTAAAGCAGCACATCCTGCCCGAAATGAATCATGCCCGTGCCATGCACCTCAGGCGTGCCCAGCACCACGACCGAAGCATCGAGCGGCGCGACCAGCGAGGACGAAAGCAGCGCATGGTTCCGGATTCGTTCCAGATTGTTCCGCAGCCCTGCGGTCGCTCTGTAGAACGACGATAAGAGTGAAGTCAGCGACGACTTCACTTTGCGGCGTAGTGTGGCAGAGGACATTTCGATGTTCGTCATTCCTGTGCGTGCGTCCTACCATGGCTGCGAGGGAGAGAAGCGCCCGCCCATGGTATCGCGCCACGCCTGGCTCAAGATCGATATCAGGTGCAAGTCAGCGCGCGCGCCGTCGCGCCGATTGGGATCCATGCTCCACCGCCTGCGCAGCGACCGAAGCCAATACCAGACAGTCTCGACTGCCATCGCCAGCCAGGCTGATAATCCATGATGCTTCCGGTAGTAGAGCAACATGCTTCTCATCCGCCACAACGTGAGCTGCGCGCCGGTGCGCGAGAGTTGCAGCGATCGCACCTGACGCGAAGACTCGCCACCGATATGAATCACGGCGATATCCGGCCAATACCAGATCGAGTAGCCGGCATCCTTGATTCGTTTGCACAGATCGACTTCCTCGTAGTAAAGAAAGAACCGCGGGTCGAAAAGACCGATGGACCTCAATATCTCAGTGCGCACAATCGCGTAGGCGCCGGGAATCCAATCCACCTCTGCGGGCTCCATGGGACTTGCCCAGGTGCGGTCGGCTCGCCCGAAAAAGCGCGAACGCGGAAAGCGTGCAGCGAGTCCGGAGAGAACAAGCAAGTCGCTGAAGACTGTGGGAAACATTCGTGCCGAAGGTTGCCACGAGCCGTCGCGCCCCGTCAGGCGCCCGCCGCCGAGTCCAGCACCGGGATTCGCGTCCATGTGGGCTGTAGATCGTTTCAGTGATCCTTCAGTCAAAAATGCATCGGAGTTGAGGAGCACAAGATATCGCCCACTTGCCGAACTGAAGCCTAGATTGTTTGCTGGGCCAAAGCCGAGATTCACCTCGCTCCTGATCAGCAGCACATCTGGAAACTCCACCTCGATCATGGCCTGAGAGCCGTCCGTCGATGCATTATCGACTACAATCACCTGAACGCGCAGCGACGTCGCTTCGCGAAAGACCGACTGGAGGCATTCCCGAAGAACATCGCGCGTGTTAAAGGATACTATCACGACGCTGACGTCGAAATTGAACGAAGAAGAAGACAGAATATGAAGGTCCTTTCATCTGTTGGATGCGTTTTCGAGGAACACGGATGCGAGCAGTCTTGCGTTTTCCGGCAGGTTGAAGAGATCGTTGACACGCTTGCGGCCTGCAAGCCCAAGGCTTTGCCGCAACTGTGCGTCCACAACCAGACGTTCGAGCGCGGCAGCTAGTTGCTCGGCTGAGGATGCGGGAACAAGCAGTCCGTCGAGCCCATTTCTAATCAACTCCGGGATCCCGGCAATGGTGGTGCTAACGCACGGCACCTCCATCGCCATTGCCTCCATCAACGCGACCGGCACGCCTTCGGCAAAGCTTGCCAAAGCAAAGATCTCTGCTTGCCCGAGCAACTGCCGCGTCTCGTCGTGACTCTTTGCTCCTTCAAAGATGACTGGAAGGTTCTCTCGCTGTGCAAACTGCTCCAATTGTCCGCGATCCGGCCCATCGCCGACGAGGCGCACTCTGATCGGGCAACCCTTGGCGCGCAAAATGGCGTACGCGCGCAACAGGATCAACTGGCCCTTCGAAGGGACCAGCCGGCCTACGCAAAGAACCTCAACCAAGTGATCCGGCCGCGGCAGCGCACGCACTGGGAAGAATACATTCAGATCCACACCCAAACGCACGACGTGCATCTTTTCCCAGTGTTCAGGAGCAACAGTGCGCATGAGTTGGCTGCGGCAAAAGTCGCTGATGCAGACAATGAACTTCGCGCCCTCGACCTTTTGCCTAAGATAGAACCTTTCGACATCATAAAACTCATCCGGGCCGTGCACGGTCAAGGAATAAGAAAATCCCCACGCCACCGCTGCAATCATGCCAACAGTCGCTACCGGCCCGCAGAAGTGTATGTGCAGGTGCCGATGACCGCGTGCGCGCATCCAATCGCCCAGGATCATCGCCTCAGCAAAATAGAAGAGTGCATAAACAGTTGCGCTCGGATTCCATCCGCCCAGTCGGAACGAGACTGCCAGGCCGCGCAAGAATACTGCCGGTCTGAAGAGAAGCGTCTTGGCTGCAATTGCCGCTGCTCTCAGGGCTCCGGCGGACTTGATGTAAAACGTCTTCTCCGCTTCCTCGACTTCGATCGCGGGCATCGCCGAACGTAGCCGATCGGGATCGTTGATAGACGCGGTCTCGACAGTGAACCCGCGCTCTCTCAGGTTTCGAATCTCATTGAGAAAAAATGTGTGTGAGACGGCTGGATAGCGGCTCAACAGATAGAGAAGCCTCGGGGGCCTCGCATTCTGCGCCCTATCGGACACAGCCTGTGGAGCAACTGCAAAGTCTATTGTGGATTCTACATTTGGCATGATTCGACTCCCGCGTTGCTCTTGCAGTCCTTTAGCTTTGGATACGATTGGAGATGCCTTAGTTTGTCTTGGAAGCGGCAGCAGGAGCGGCCTCGCTTGTTTGCGGTTCTTGAAAGACCTCGGAGCTCCCCGCAACCGAACGATAGATGCCGATCAACGTGTCGACCTTGTTCTGCCAGTCGAACGAGCGAAGCGCTCTTTCGCGTCCCGCGGCTCCCATCGACGCGGCGAGACCGGGTGAGTCGATCATCCTGCGCATCGCTTCGGAAAACCCGGCGACCAATTTCGCATAGCTTTCCGGCTCCACGAGCACCCCGCATGAAACATCCAGATAATCCGCGGGACCACCCCAGCGAGTGGCAATCACTGGCTTGCCCATGGCCATGGCCTCGAGAACCACTGCGCCGCCGCATTCGTACAGGCTGGGCAGAACTAGCGCAACGGAACTCATCAGCCGATTCGCGCATTCGCTCTGTGTCAGCCAACCGCTAAAGTGCACACGATCCCCTACTCCCAGATCCAACGCCAGACCTCGCCAGTTTTCGAGCATTGGGCCGTCGCCAACGACTTCGAACTCGGCAGATGGAACGTCTATGAGTGCCCGGATCGCAATATCCACCGCTTTCCAATCCACGAGGCGCCCAACGAAGATAAAACGCGGAATCGTGCTCGTTGCGGGAGCCGGTGCGCCCTGCCAGATGCCGATGTCGACGCCATTCTCCGGTAACTCGATCACTCTGCCGCGAATCCCGGACGGTAGCGCGCGGCGCGTTCGTTCATTGGCCACCAAGATCACACTTGCATGCTTCTTGCCCGGCAGCAAGGTGTTGCCGGCATTCGCAAACAGGCGGGCGAAGGCGACCCCTGTCCGGCTCATCCACGACTCCGAACGCCGAAAGAACGCGGGATATTCCATCCCGCCATTCAAGGGTCCAATCACCACTGGGACGCCCAGACCGAACATTGCAGAAGGAAAGCGCGGTGCTACAGGAATCGGCTGGTGTATGACGCCGACATGCTGGTCGCGGATCAGACCGCGAACAATCGATCGCTGACACAATTGCGTCATGATCTGGTTGACAAGCCCAAGGGTGGCTTCAGACAACCGCCGTGGAAGAAAACGGCTCAGATGGAAGAGTAGCTTTTGAACGAACAGATCGGGAACAAAGAAGATGCGATCAATCTCGTTTGAAAACAACTCCGTCGCCTCGCTCGCGGTACGCGAGTGCACAACCAGCCAGCACTCGATGCCGCGCGATCGCAGCAAGCGAAAGTAGTGGACGGGTAAGATGGCCTCGCCGCCGAAGCGTGTCGAGGCGTTTTCGGCAACAATGCATACTCGCATAGACTCTCACGCGGCTTTGAAGATCTGGTAGTATCCCATTGCTTGCAGCATTCGCTTGAACGCCTGTTCTCGCGCGTACTTGTTCGGCGTCAATTCTTCGAATGGAATCACCCGGCCTGGCTGACGCAGAACGGCGCCTCCATCAAGCAAGCCGGATTCGCGAGCCTTGTGCAGCCACCACTTTGCCTCCCCGCCGGCGTGAAAGCACTTCAACCCGCCCCATGCTTCCGATTCCAGAATACGTTGGCCGCTTACGCCAAGCTTGGTCATCACTCGCTTTGCCGGCGAACGCCGCCAGCACTTCCAATACTCAGGGTCTAGATGTCCGCCGCCCACGCGCATGGCCAACGCTGCCCATACGATCGCTTCGACATGCATGATGCGCGGAAGCTTAGTTCCTCCCAGTCTGGCCACCAGCCAATCCAGCCAGTCCAGATCTGCCGACGCACGCCAATGTGCAACACCGATGTCGACGTGATGCGCAAGCCTGATGTCATGGCTGATCGCAGTCTTTACCACGTCTGGCGGAAACAAGCAGTTCGGTTGTTGCCACATTAACAGCAGGCCATTCTCAGGTGTTGGCTCGAACTGAAAACGATTGGGAAAGTAGAGGTCTGGATCGAGCAGAACCAATTCCTCTCCGGAATCGCTCACCAGCAGCGGATCTGTAATTTTGCGCCAGCATGGATGACCGCGGCGGAATGCGCGCAGATGATCGTGCCTGGCGAAGAGCGCCTCTTCGCGTTCAGCCAGATCCTGCTCCGAGTACACAGTCCATCGATGTGTCTTTGCCTTGATCGCCTCCATCGCCTCGGTTAACTCTTCCTTGTCCCGCCCGGAATCGGTGATTAGGCGCAGATGAACACTCTCGGCGGAATTGCCGAACAAGCTCTCCAGCGCATCCTTGGCGTAGCTCAGAGAGCGCGGTGAAAGCACCATATACAGTTGGCGAAATATCATCGAACGGTATCCTCGGTCGCTGGGGTTATCGTTAGTCCGCGTAGGCTGCCGGTTCGCTGACACGAACCTCCGCGGTATCGGAGTGTTCCAGGCGAGCCCGAAGTTGCGCTGCCAAAACCTGGATGTTTGGTTCTCGAAATACCAGGTCGTGATCGCCGGGCAGCTCGACCACTTCGAGACCGCCCTGTGCAATCGGCGCCCATCCCAGATCCATCGGCAGCCGGAGATCCGGCTGTACCGCGGCCCGGAAGAGTGTGGTCGTTCCTGACCAGGGCCGTGGTTCGTAGTTCATCGCCGCAACCCATGTAATATCGTCGGTGCTCTTTATAAACGAAGGCACCCTGCGATACCCGAGTGCGACCGCAAGCGAGTAGATCCGGCGCAAGGCTCGCGTAAACAGCTTCTTTCGCAGATAGCCCATCTTCTCTCCCAGCGAAAGATCCGAAAGATTGCCCAGAAATCTCGCCATCCGGCGATCGACCCGCACGCGCACGGAGTCGTTCTGTTGTGCAACACCAATGCAATCGCGCGTGCGGCTGTCGAGCATTCCAAGCAGTTCTACCCGCTCTCCCATGGCATGCAGTTGATGCGCGATTTCAAGCGCGATCGTACCTCCATACGAGTAACCCAGAAAGTAGTACGGTCCTTTCGGTTGAATTTGCCGTATCTCGGCCAGATAAAATGCGGCCTGATCTTCGAGGCGAAGCAGCGCCGGCTGATCGGCTAACAGCGACTGGGCTTGTATGCCGTAAATCGGGTGATCCGTCCCGACCAGCATCGCAAGTTGGTAGAAACGGATCACGTTTCCTCCCGCGCCATGAATGATGAAGAGAGGACTCGCGTTTCCTTCTGGCTGCATAGGCACGATCGAGGAACTGCCGTTGGCAGAAAGCCGCTGAGTCACCAACTCTGCCATCCGCTCGACAGTGTGCCCGGTGAAGAGGGAAGCAAGACCGAAATTGAGTGAATAGGTCTTGTTGATCCGGGAGATGATTTGCATTGCTGCAAGCGATCGGCCGCCCAGGTCGAAGAAGCTGCTTCGAATGCCTAGGTTCGTGACCCCGATTGCCCTCTCCCAAATCTTGGCGATCTGCGCCTCGAGTGCATCGCGGGGCGCCACATAATCTTCCTTCGGTTGGTTGCTGGCAGCCGTCAACTTGCCGTTGTCGGCCTTCAGACGTCCATTCCCGTTGATCGGTTTTTCGATAGTTCCGCCTTCTTCCTTCGCGACTTCCCCGGCCGGACTCTCCGCCTTCGATAGCATGGCTTCAAGTACCCGCACATAAAGCTTGAGGATCCGCTGAATCGTCGAAATGCGGAAGAGGCCCGGGTTGTACTCCAACTGAAGTCGAGGGCCTTCGGTGCGTTCCACAATGCTCAGCAGCAGATCGAACATCGTTCCGGGGCTGACGGAGCGCAGCGGGACAATCTCCAGCGACGGCGTTTTCTGCGCCTGCATGAAGGCCTTCTGATAAATGAAATACACCTGCAGAGAAATCTGATTGTCATCTCTGCAGAAGAATTCGTCGCTGTTCAAATCCTCGAAGGGCAGATCCTGATGAGCTAGCGCTCCCAATGTCCAGTTGCGAACGCTTTCCACGATCGAGCCTAGAGTGTCGTCTTTCCCGATTCTCACCCGAATCACTTGCGGATTCGAGAAGGGGCCGACCAGGTTTTCTGCCTCAGGACGCCGATTTGCGCAAGGCGTGCCGATCAGCATGTCTCCCTGCCCGGTCAGCCGATGCAGTGTCGCGGCGTAGGCCGATAGCAGCAGCATGTAAAGCGTAACTCCGTGCTGAACACAAAAATCCTTTGCCCGCCTCACCAGATCTGGAGCGAGCAGCAGAGTCTCGATATCGCCATGCTCCTCGGCTCCGCCGTCAGGAAAGTCGCGACGGATTCGGAGCGGAGCGAAGTTCCCGCCCAGCGTCTGGCGCCAGTACTCGATAGACTCCTTCGGCTCCTTTCCCTGTCTCCACTGGTCCAGCCAGACTGCGAAATCGCCAAACTGAATGGGCAGCTCCGGCAGCTCGGCTGGAAGATTGCGCGTCAGTCCATCGTAAATTGCAGCAAAGTCCCGAAGCACCACCCCGTTCGACCATCCGTCGCAGACGCCGTGATGAATCGTGACCAGGAGTATGTTTTCGTTGGCTCCCATCCGGATCGCCCGCGTAAAAAGCAGCGGACCCTTCTCCATATCCATCCCAATGCGCGCTTGCTGTTGAATAATCGAGTTGGCTTTCCGCTGGCGTACATCTTCCGGCAGGTCACTCAAATCCTCCACCGGCAGGGGTACTTCCATCGGCGCATGAATCACCTGGGCCAGTTGCCCATCGATCATCTCAAAGGTCGTTCGCAGGGACTCGTGCCGGCGCACCAGTTCTGCGAATGCCGCTGTTGCCACTTCCGGAGCAAAGTCTCCCCGGCACGTCCATGCGATGGGCATGTTCAGAGCGTGATTGCCAGGATACATCTGGTGCAGCAACCAGAAGCGTATCTGGCTTGGCGTCGCCGGCATCACGAAGACGTCCGTCTCCGCCCCAGCCGCCGATCGCTCACTCTCTCGGGTCGATGTAGTCTTCTCCGTCGAACCTTTCATCAAGCCTTCGTTCTCCGAAACTTCTCTCTTGGAACCGCGGCAATTGCAGGATGAGCGGGACTCTTATCAGGGCTCTGGATCGTGCCCTCTCCAAGCGCGCTCGAAAGGTTGGCAATCGTACGATGTTGGAAGATTTGCGCGGGGCGGATAGGCAGGCCCTCCTGCCCGGCGCGCGCTGAGATTCTGAAGATCAGCAGCGAATCGGCTCCCAACTCGAAGATGCTGTCAGTGATGCTGACTCGATCGAGCTTGAGAATATCGGCCCAGATTGCCGCCAGTTTTTCTTGCTCTGGCGTTGTCGCGGGAATGAACTCCCGCTCGTTCGTCCGCCCGCAAAAGGCCGGCTGCGGCAGAGACTTTCTGTCAATCTTGCCGTTAGCCGTCCGGGGCAGCGCGGGCAGCACGGTAATAACCGCTGGGTGCATATATTCCGGCAGCTTCGCGGTCAGCAGCGTGCGCAGTTGCGCATCCAGGTCTGCCGGTACCTCGGCCGATGCCGAGTCGACCCACGCCGCCAGCCGTCTTTCCCCAGGCGACACTTCGACTGCCGTTGCTACCGCATCTCTCACTGCGGGATGGCTGGCAAGGACTGCTTCGATCTCTCCCAGCTCAATCCTGAAGCCTCGCACCTTAACCTGGAAATCCGTCCGGCCCAAGATTTCGATGTGACCGTCTCGTAGCCAGCGCGCCTGATCGCCTGTTCGGTAGATTCGACCGCCGCCAAATGGATTGGGCAGAAACTTCTCGGCAGTCAGTTCGGGCCTCTTCCAATAACCGCGCGCCAATCCAGCGCCTCCGATATACAACTCGCCTGTGACACCGACTGGTACCGGTTTCAAGCGCTCGTCGAGCACATAGAACTGCGTATTGGCAATGGGCGGACCAATCGGCACCGGGCCTGTGCGCTTTTCGAGCTGCGTTGCCGAGGACCAGATCGTGGTCTCCGTGGGCCCGTAAACATTCCACACGTCCTTGCTGCGATCCATCAGCGAATCGGCCAGATCGCGGGCGAGCGCTTCGCCGCCGCACAGCACCTTCAGTTGCGGCCAGCCCTTCCACCCCGCCTCAAGCAGAATTCGCCAGCCCGAAGGCGTCGCCTGCATCACTGTGGCCTTGGACTTCTCCAGGAGTTCCAGCAAGCGGAAGCCATCGACAACCTGCTCTTTGCTGGCAATCACCAGCCTCGCTCCAGTCATCAGAGGCAGGAAGAGTTCGAGTGCGGCGATGTCAAATGAAAGCGTCGTGACCGAGACCAGCGTGTCTGTGGCGCTGAGGCCCGGTTCACGCTCCATGCTGCGCAACAGGTTGGTGAGTGCTCCGTGCTCAATGGCCACTCCCTTGGGCCGTCCCGTGGAACCGGAGGTGTAGATCACATATGCCAGCGAATCCGCTGCCGGCCTTGTATCCAGATCCGCAACGCTCTCTCTCGCCCAGCGTGTCTTCTCGCTATCCACGCAAACCACCCGAGCGCTGGTATGCAACTGCGAAGCCAAGTGCTCTTGGGTCAGCAGCAATGATGGTTGCGCATCAGACAGCACGAGTTCCAGGCGGCTTGCTGGATGGCTTGGGTCCAGTGGCAGGTACGCCGCGCCCGCCTTGAGGACAGCCAGCACTGCGCCAATCATCGCAATGGACCGCTCCACGCACACGCCCACCAGAGACCCCTCTTGGATTCCCTGACGGCGCAGGTGGCGCGCTAACTGATTGCTGTACTCATTCAGTTGGCGATAGCTCCACTCCACTCCGTCAAAGATCACCGCAACGCGATTCGGTGTCTGAGCGGATTGTCTCTCAATGAGTCGATTGACTGCTTCGAATGGACCGAAGTCGACCGTCGTGCGATTCCACTCCTCGAGGATTAGCTTTCGCTCGTCTTCCTTCAGAATATCGAGTTCGTCGACCTCCTGGCTTGCATCCGTGGCCATCCCGCGCAGGATCGTCGCATACGAGGCCAGCCAGCGCTCCAGCGTGCTGTGGTCGATCAGGTCCGTGTTGTAGTCGCAATTGAGCAGAAGATCGTCGGCGGTCTCGACGATGTTCAGGAATAGGTCGGTGTTCACGAAGTGTTTCGGGTTTGCGCTAACTTCGCTCCGCAGTCCCTCAAAGCGCAGATTCGTCCCCAGCTTCTCCACGTTGAACTGAACTTCAATCAGCGGCAAACGGCTTGGATCGCGCTGAATCGTGAGTTTGCGAAGCAACGTTCCATAGGTGAACTCCTGATGATCGTAAGCGTCGAGCAGTTGACCGCGCGTGGCTGCCAGATGATCCCCGACTGTGCCCGACTTCGGCAGCAAACTCAGCATCGGCAAAAAGTGCACGCAATGTCCAACGAGGCTCGCGCCATCGAAGAGAGCCTGTCCCGCGGACGAGATACCGACCACGACTTCGGATTGCCGCGTTAGCCGATGCATCAGAATCTGAAACGCCGAGAGAAGCGAGACATAGAGCGTGCAGCCTAACCGGGAACTGGCCCTCTTCAACTCCGCGGTCTGCTCCGCGCCGAGAGATATTCGCAGCGTGTCGCCCTTATAGGACTTCATCGCCGGCCGCGGCCGATCTGTCGGCAGATCCAGCACCGGTGTGTGCCCCGTGAAGACCTCGACCCAGTAGCGCTCGTTCTCTGAATAGGCGCCCGCCTTCGTTTCGTCGTGCTCTTTGAGCGCATAGCTGCTGAAAGGCATCAGAGGAGCCAAAGCCGGCTGGGACTTCGTTCTTGTCGCGTTGTAGATCTTGCTCATGTCTTCCAGCAGTTGATTCGAAGACCATCCGTCCAGCACGATATGATGTCCCGTCGCCAGCAGCACAAGTTCGCCGGGCGATGTCCGTAAGAGCGTGGCGCGGAACAGCGGCCCACGTTCCAGGTCGAAAGGCGTGCAACCTTCTTCAGCAATCCTCGCATCGACGAATGCCTCGCGCTCCTCGGCGGAGATCGCGCTAAGATCCACGAATGGAATCTGGCCAGTGAAAGCAGGCGCGATTCTCATGCACTCCTCGTTCGCATCGACCGTCGACCGGAGTGCATCGTGGCGCGCAATCGCTGCTTCGAGCGCATGCAGCACCTCGCCCTCATCGGCTCTTCCCAGCAGGCGAAGCGTCAGCGACTCATTGAAAGCGCAGTTGGCGTCATTGCCACGCGCGGCGGCCAGCCAGACCTCCCGTTGCGATTCCGTGAGCGGCGTCTTCTCTGGAGCCTCGTAGATCGGTGCCTTGCCCAGAGCGGCCGGATGCAGCTCCGACGACGCGGCCGGGTCTGCTGCGGAAATCTCTTCTGCTGCCGGTACCGTCAGCATACCTCCACGTCGCAAATCCTCGATCGATTCGCGGAAGCCATCGACCACGCGCGCAAAATCCTCGTCCGAATGAGCGGTGGTAAAGAAGCACGGATAGCTCTCAAGGACATGAATACCCTTCTCGCGCATCAGATAGTAGAGGAGACTGCCGAAGCGCTCCTCCGCAGGCAGGCTCAGGTAGAACCACGCGCCACACGGATGTACGCCAACATCGAGTCCGGCATTGAGGAAGCTCTTCTCTACGGCCTTTGCCGCGGCAGCCACCTTCCGGCTCAGGGCATCCTGCAGCTTCGGTCCTGTCTCCTTTAAATGATGCAAGACTGCTTTGGCTGCGGCCAGGGCCAACGGGTGACGCACAAACGTTCCCGCAAAGAACGTCATCCCGACTTCCGGCGCGGAATCGTCGCCGTATTGCCACGCGCCGCCATCGAGCGTGTCGAGGTACTCCGCTTTTCCTGCCACCACTCCGATCGGATAGCCGCCGCCGATCACCTTTCCATACGTGGCCAGATCGGCGCGAATCCCGTAGTATTCCTGCGCCCCGCCCAGAGCCACGCGGAAACCTGTCACCACTTCATCGAAGATCAATGCTGTTCCCGACTGCGTTGTGATCCTGCGCAACTCGTGCAAAAACTCGCGCGGCTGTATCTCCGGATGACGGCTCTGAATGGGTTCGACCAGAACCGCAGCAATTTCATTACCATGGGTTCGAATGAACTCCAGCGATGATTCCGCGCCGTATTCCAGCACCACCGTGTTCTTCCCGTCACCCGCCATGATGCCGGGTGCGATCGGCGCGGCTCCGTGCGGGGTGGCGCGCAGCAGGACCTCGTCGAAGGTTCCATGGTAGTCGCCGGTGAAGTAGACGATCGTGTCGCGCGCGGTCACCGTGCGGGCCACGCGCAGCGCCGCCATCACCGCTTCCGAACCGGTGTTGCAAAACGCCGCGCGCTCCATGCCCGTCAATTCGCAGATCAGTGCGGCGACCTCTCCGGCCAGCGAACTCTGTGGGCCAATCTCAACTCCCAAATCGATCTGCTTGTGTATGGCCTCGGTCACGAACTCCGGTCCGTGTCCAAACATGATCGCGCCAAATCCGTTGACGATGTCGATGTACTCGTTGCCATCGAGATCCCAGATACGTGAACCCTTGGAGCGATTGCTCACCACCGGGTAAACCATCTCCTTCCACAGCGACCGGAAGCCCGCAACGGCGCGAGGATCGGTGAGATGCGCCCTGTGTGTCTGTGTGTACTCCTTCGACTTTCCAGTGCGCTTCGTGTATCGAGCGATCAATGACTGAATGTACTCGCGCTGCCGCTCGGTCAGGCCGTCCTTGCTGCCAGCCTGCACCGGCTTGAATGGCCCATGCGCTTTGATTCCGCCGGCGGGTGCAGCTGGCGCGCTCTCGCTCACAACACTTTGTTTCGCTGCCACTTGAATCGTCGATTGCGCGGGGACTTGCTGCGCCTCTGCTGCAGGCGTCGTTCCGCGCACCGCTGCAAGTTGCTGTTCAAAGAGGCGCGACATCGCCTGCATCTGTGCGCGAATGAGTTCTTCAAGCGCAGAGCCTGATGCAGCGGAAGGCAGCGCGATGGCAGCCGCTGAAGCCGCGACCGGGAAAGCCGCGACAGGCTTCGCCTGCTCCGCGGGAAAGGCCTCCACCGGGAGAATCGCGTCCAGGCGATCGGCAAGCATGCGAATGCTCGAATACTGTTCGACGATCTGGCGGAAGGTCACCTTTACGCCAAAGCGCCGCTGCACGGCCTGCGTTGCCTGAGTCAGGAACAGAGAATCTAATCCTAGCTCCATAAACGAGGTCTCGAAGGCCTCCGGTCGAGTCGCAACTCCGCTCAGTTCCTCAAAGAGGCTTGCCACAACAGGCTGAAGCCTGAGCCGGCGTTCAGGCGCGTTCCCAATCGTCCCCACGTTCATCTTGGCCTCTCCCTCAATTTGCAATTCACTCTCTAGTGGCGCAGTCTTGGTTGGATGAGAAGCATTGGCCGCCGCCGTTTGAGCCGGCGGTTCGATCCAATGCTTCTTGCGCTCGAATGGATAGGTAGGAAGCGAGACGCGCTGCCTGCGCTCTTGGCTCCAGATGCGCTTCCAATCCGGCTCAACCCCCGCCGCCCACAGCCGGCCCAGGGCATCCAGCATCGTTTCTGCATCGCCTGCGTCAGCGGTGCGATCGGGCATCGACGCGACGATCGGCACAGTGCGAGTGCCACGCTGCTGGCGCGCAAGAATGGTGAGCGACTGTCCGGGACCCACCTCCAGCAATACCGCCTCAGGCAAATCGAGCAGCACCTTCGCGGCATCGGCAAATCGCACCGCATTGCGGCAGTGATCCCGCCAATAACCAGTCGTGATCACCTCTTCTGGTTTGATCCATGTGCCCGTTACTCCCGAGACATAGGGAATCGAAGGAGCATGGAGCGCGACCCGGCTGACCTCCTTCTCGAAGGCCTCCAGCATCGGGTCCATCATCCCCGAGTGGAAAGCATGAGAGGTTCGCAGACGCTTGCATTCGACCGGCTCCCGCTCAAGCTGCTTCTCCAACTCCTCGATCGCATCGATTGGCCCCGAGACCACGCTCAGAGATGGGCTGTTGAGAGCCGCGATCGAAAGCCGCTCATCGAGCAGCTCCTTGATCCGTCCCTCGCCGAGACGCACCGAGAGCATCGCCCCCCGATCCATCTGCTGCATGAATCGTCCGCGCGCCGCGACCACTCTGAGCGCCTCTTCGCGGCTCATCACCTCGGCCACAACTGCGGCCACGAATTCGCCGACGCTGTGCCCAGTCATGGCCTTCGGCTCGATGCCCCACGCCATCCACTGCCTTGCCATCGCCAGCTCTGTGATGAAGAGTGCCGGTTGCGCTAATCGCGTTTCAGTCAAAGCCTCTGCGCAGTTCTTTGACCCTGCATCTTTTGGAAAGAGAACCTCGCGCAGGTCGAGGTCCAGCAGTGGCCGCAAGATCTCCGCGCACTCATCGATCTGTTCGCGATAAACGGCCTCAGCCTGATACAGTGCGCGCCCCATTCCAGGGAACTGCGCCCCCTGCCCTGTGAAGAGAAATACCGGCTGAGGCTTGGATAGAATGCTGGCCGATCTCTGAATCCGCCGATTCGCAGGCTCTCCGAGGATCGATGCCGCCTCCCCCACGCTGGAGCACGCGACCGAAGCGCGGTGATCGAATCCGTGTCTCCCAGTCTGAAGCGTAAAAGAAACGTCTGCCAAACTAAACTCGGGATGCTGCTGCAGATTACGTCCAAGGTTGCTCAATGTCGCATCGAGCGCGGCCTCAGAACGTGCGGAAACACACAGCAGCTGAGTCGAGCGCGCGGAGCTTTCCGGTGAGACGCGAGGTCCCTCTTCAAGCACCACATGTGCATTTACGCCGCCCACGCCAAATGCGCTCACGCCAGCCATCCGAGAGCCCTCGGGCTGCCATGGTGCGGCTTCCTCACTCACATAGAAAGGCGTGCTCGCAAAATCGATATTCGGATTCGGCTTGCGGAAATTGGCAACCGGCGGAATGATTCCATGTCGCATCGCAAGCACGGTTTTGATCAGACCGCTGACGCCTGCGGCTGCGTCCAGATGCCCGATGTTCGCTTTGGTGCTGCCCAGCGCGCAGAAGCCACTTTTCTCCGTTGTCTGGCGGAAGGCGCGAGTCAGTGCGGCAACCTCCACAGGATCGCCAAGCGGAGTCGCAGTGCCGTGCGCTTCCACATAGCTGATCGCATCCGCGCTGATTCCCGCCATTGCCTGCGCCCCCGCGATCGCCGCGGTTTGGCCATCCACGCCCGGAGCCATGTAGCTGACCTTCGCGGCGCCGTCATTGCTCACCGCAAAGCCGCGAATCACAGCATCGATCCGGTCGCCGTCGGCAAGCGCGTCTTCCAGCCGCTTCAACAGCACTACTCCCACGCCGTGTCCAAACACTGTACCTGTCGCGTCAGCATCGAATGGGCGGCAATGACCATCGCGCGACCCAATGCTGCCCTCCTGAAAGACGTGACCGCGATGTTGCGGAAAAGTCACCGAAACACCGCCTGCCAGCGCCATGTCGCACTGATAGGTCAGCAGGCTCTGACTCGCCTGGCAGATCGCAACCAGCGAGGTCGCGCATGCCCCTTGCACGGTCACGCTCGGGCCGCGCAGGTTCAACTTATAAGCAACCCGCGAACAGAGGAAGTCCTTGTCGTTACCCAGCGTCGCCAGCAACTCGCCGACCTGGTAGTTACCCGTCAGTTCGTCGATGAACTCGCGGTTTGCGCTCAGGTTCGCCAGCAGATACGTGTTCAGGCTGCATCCGCCAAAGACGCCGATCTGTCCGGCATATTGGGATGCATCATATCCGCCATCTTCAAGAGCGTTCCAGCATGCCTCCAGAAACAGCCGGTGCTGCGGATCGAGAATGTCGGCCTCGCGCGGTGGAATTCCAAAGAATCCGGCATCGAACATCTCCGCGCCATCGAGAATGCCATGGGCTGCCACGTAGTCGGGGCCGTATTCCAGCGATGCGCGGTTCTTCGCTTCCAACTCCGCGCGAGAGAATCTGGTGATGGTGTCCTTGCCCGCGGCGACATTGGCCCAGAACGTCTCCAGATTCGGCGCGCCGGGAAACTTGCCCGCCATGCCGATGATGGCAACGCCTTCCAACCGGTTCTCATTTTCTGGATTGCTCATAACGTCGCCTTTCTTGCCGCGCGCGCACGCTCAAACGCCGCTCGCTGTTTCTGAGCCTGACTCTGTCTCTGATCTTGTGTCGCATGCCCTGACCCGAAATCCGGTTTTACGCCCCCCAGCCTCTCCGATAGCGTACGGACTGTCGTGTATGCAAAGAGTTCTGCAACCGGTATCTGTTTGTTGAAGATCGTTTGAAGCTTTGCGTGAACCGAGACCAGTAGCAGCGAGTTTCCGCCGATGTCGAAGAAGTTATTGTCCAGGCCCACGTGATCCGCGTTCAGCACGCTCCGCCATGCGCCCGCCACCTTCTCTTCGACATCGGTGCCCGTCGAGGCGCTTTCATTGCGGGTCGATCCCGCCACCGGCGCCGGCAGCTTGGCATAATCCACCTTGCCGTGCGTCGTCAGCGGAAATGCAACGATGGGCACATACATTGAGGGCATCATCCACGGTGGAAGCTTTGTGCTCAGATACTCGCTCAGCTCCCGGGTGGAAACCGTTGCATCCTCGTTCGCCACATAGTAGGTTGCCAGCCGCTTCGTTCCTGCTTCATCCGTGTGCGCCACTACTCGCGCCTCGCGTATCCTCTCGTGCGCTGCGAGGGCGGCTTCGATCTCGCCCAGTTCGATGCGGAAGCCTTGAATCTTTACCTGGGCGTCGCCGCGGCCGAGATACTCAACTTCGCCATCCGGCAGCAGCCGTGCGAGGTCGCCCGATTTGTACATCCGCGCGCCAGCGGTAGCGGAAAAATGGTCAGGCACAAAACGCTCCGAATTAAGCTCGGGACGATTCAAGTATCCGCGTGCCACGCCTGCCCCTCCGACACAGATCTCGCCCACTTCTCCAGCCGGCACAGCCTTCCCGTCCTTGCCGAGCAAGTAGAGTTGCATATCTGGAATCGGGACTCCAATAAGGCTGCGCGCGCCATCGGCGGCTTCGGCTGCGGTGACCTCTCGATACGTCACATGCACGGTCGTCTCTGTGATTCCGTACATGTTGATCAATAGTGGCCGCCGGTCGCCATGCGTTTCAAACCATGGCCGCAACGTCTTGAAGTTCAATGCTTCGCCGCCAAAGATCACCACCCGAAGTGCCAGTTCTGGAGAATGCCGCGCCTCGTCGACCTTCATCAGTTGATAGAAAGCCGACGGCGTCTGGTTCAACACCGTAACCTGCTCTCTTGCGAGCAACTCATGGAAATCTTCAGGCGAGCGCGAGACGGGGAAGGGAACAATGACCAGTCTTCCGCCGTGCAGCAGGCAACCCCACACCTCCCATACCGAGAAGTCGAAGGCCAGAGAATGGAAGAGCGTCCAAACATCCTCTTCGTTGAAGTGAAACCAATCCGCCGTTGAGCTCAACAAGCGCGCGACATTGCCGTGGGTTACCATCACGCCCTTGGGTTTTCCTGTTGACCCTGAAGTGTAGATGACATACGCCAGGTTGTCCTGGTTGGCGCACGGCTCAAAGGCGGCGCCCTCGGTGGAGGAATCCTCCGCCTTCTCGCGATCGAGGCAAATCGCATGCGCTCCATGCGGCGGCAGCCGGTCGAGAAGATGCTCCTCCGTCAGCAATACCGTTGGCTGCGCATCGTCGAGAATTGTGGCGACGCGCTCGCCCGGATACGCTGGATCGAGCGGCAAATAGGCTCCGCCTGCTTTCACGACCGCCAGCAGCGCCACGATCGCTTGAGCTGAGCGCTCCATAAACACGCCCACCAGTGCATCCGGGCCTATGCCCAGGTTGCGCAAGCGCCCTGCCAGCAAGCTGGCCTGCGCACCGAGCTCGCGATAGGTGAGCTGCTGCCCGCCAAATGTCACCGCCGTCCGGTCCGCGTGGCGCGCAGCGACTTCGTCGAAGAGTTGCCAGAGAGGTTTGCGCCCTGGAAACTTTTCGCGCTTCACTGGCCGTCCCGTTGCTTCAGGAACACTCCCCAATTGATCCCGTGTCGTTTCGGTCGTAGTAATCATAGTCAGGCAACTCACTCAAAAGTGGTTCAGATGCGATCAAGTTTAATGTTGTTGAAACACGCTGGCGGATGGAAACGCTTCACTCAAAGATGCTAGCCGAGGATGATTCTGCGAAGAACGAGACCTAGCCCGAGAAGAGTTATGAAAACCCCCGTCGCCTTCAGATCCTGTCGCCACGTCGAGACTCCCTCGTGGCTCGCAGCGGCAACCAGCACGAGATAAAAAGGCAGATCGCCTGCGGCCACGGCAATAACGGCGCCAAACATTCCGTAAAAATGAAATGCCAAAGGTATGGCGGTTACTACCGCAACGCAATAGACCGCGTTGCCGATCGCCTGGTACTGCGACTTACCGAGTGTGAGAAGCGCCGGCATGGTCGTCGCATATAGCATCGTGTGCCACAAGCCAAGCGCTAAAACAGGCACCATCCAAGAGGCCTCGTGATACCGGCGATCGTACATCGTCGTGACCAGCAAGCCGCCCAAGTGAACCATCAGGCACAGCATAGCCGCGCCGAATAGTAGAGTGCGCAGACGGTATTGCAAAAAAACCTTCCTGAATTCAGCAATCGGCAAATGCGACATCTTGGCAATGAAAGGAAAACCGACGCGATTGGAAAACGCGTAGATAACCGCTCGCGGAATATCCGAGACTGAGTATGCGATTCCATACACGCCCAACAGGCTAAAGCTGATCAGCTTTCCAAGAATGAGCCGGTCTGCCTGCGATGCAAAGAAAAAGAACGCTGTTGACATCAAGATCCACTTGCCAAAGTGAACCAGGCCATGCAGGCTCTCGCGATCCCAGGCGAACGTGTTGCGGATTCCGGGGATCAGCTTGCGGTAAAAGCTGAAGATGAGCCGGAAGATCGAGCTTAGGATTGCTCCGATCACAAGCGCCCACACCGACTTCATCGCCAATGCGCAGCCGGCCGTCACCAGCAGGGTGAAGATCTGTGTGGTGATGTCAAGCACAAACACTCTGCGCACACCCATGTGCCGCGACATCGAGAGCAGATTGGTGCTGTTGAACGAACTGATAAGAACATTCAATCCCAGTGCAGGTATAAGTGCGAATAGCCGCGGCTCATGATAGATAAGCACCATCGGCCAGGCCAGTATCAGTGAGACAACAAAGATGCCCAGCCCGCGAAGCACTTGTAATGTCCAAACTGTATTCAGCAGCGCGGGCTCGTCCCCGCGGGAGTTTTGAATCACGCTTGGCCCGAGGCCGAGATCCGAGATCAGGCTGATTCCGACCACCAGCGTCGTCACCAGCGTCATCAATCCGAATGACTCCGGGATAAGCAGGCGAGTCAGAACCAGGCTGTTCAGGACGCGCAGCGCCATCGAACATCCGTAGTCGATCACGGTCCAGAATGTGGCCCGAATCGCCGTCGACTCCAGGTTCTTGTGGACCCGCACTTCCGCGCTCGCGCGCTCCTCCGCCTCTAACTCGTCTTCGGAAAGAGTCAGGGTCGAGGATGTTGAGTCGTATGTCAATATCGGTCTCTCTCTCTTTGTGTCTAGTAGTAGTGTGGTTTGAGTTGGGACGACTGGTTTGCATACGTCACTTCGATAACCTTTGGGTCACTCTGCGCTTTGGGAAACTACCTCGACCGGTAACTCTTGTCCAGTAGGTCTGCCCGCTGAAGTCTTCCGTTTCGTTTCTGACGGGTTTCGCGCCGCTCCCCACGTGGAATCCAATCCCCTGGCTACTTTGCCAGTAAAAGTTCTCAATTGCTTCAGCACAGATTCGTGCGCCAGGAAGTGTCGTTCAACAAGAAACCAGGAGAGGGCGCCAACTCCGATTGATGCCGGAGCAGCCAGCAAAAAGAGCTTCAATGGCTCCATCGTCCCCCCATGGTATTTCACAATCAGCTGTTGAATCGGATAGGCGTAGAGATAAGTGCCATACGAGAAATCGCCAAATCGTGCCAGGTTCAGCGGGCGCAGCCAGGGCAGATACGCCAGGCCCAGCAGAAGGTATGCGCCGCAAATTGGAAGTGTGACGAGTAGCCCGTTTGGAATGAAATTCGATGCAACCAAAAGCGCAAAAGCTGCAACCATCATTGGCGTTCGAAACAATGCCTTTCCGCCAAACAGATGAAAAAGCGTCCCAGCTAGGAAAAATGGCAGAACAATCGCCCAGAATAGCGGAAAGCCCAGGATAACTCCCAGTATCTTGCCGCCTGGGATCCATCCGGTGATGGATAAATAGAGATGCCATGCAATCACCGCTGCAAAGATCGCTACCACCGGCCACCGCCAGCGGAGTATTCCCGTCACTCCCAGCAGCAGGATTCCGATATAGCACCAGAACTCAAACGGCACCGACCACAGTGAACCGTTCAGTGCATTGGAATGAGCGTTATGGACAAAAACGGGCGAAACATTGAAGACCTGCAACCTCAGAGTTTGCAGCAGGAAATCCCCGATCGCGATCGGCTGCCGGGTTACAGGATCAGCCGCAAATGGAACGACGACGAATGCCGTGAGCAGTGCTGCAACTATGAATCCGGGGTAGATGCGCGAAACGCGCCGCTTGAGAAACTTCAGAGGTTTCGGCGACCGCGTCCAGCTTTGTGCGATGAGGAACCCGCTGATAACAAAAAAGGACCACACACTCACATTTCCAAATGTAATTTGACCATGAGTCAGCTCAAACAGAGGCTCAGTGTCGTTCGAGCCGCGGCCCAGTGCATAACTGTGCGAGAAGATCACCAGCACTGCAAAAAACAGGCGCAGCGTGTCGAAGCTGTTGTCGGCGTGGCTGCTTTCGTTGTTTGTAGTTGGCATCTCGTTACCTCATGACTCAATAGAGCGCCCCTAGACTCCGAGACGCGTTCGCAGTGCGGTTCGCGCCGAGTGAGCACCTTCGTACAACTTGCCGAAAGTTAGACTCTTCAACCGGTCCAGTGTTGGTCTTTTCCCAGGCGCGGTAGGATGCAAGCCGATCTTTCGCGCATAATAGTTCGCGCGGTATGCGCCAATTTCGTCGTTTCTGACTCGCTTGAAATTGATACTCACGGACACTGAAACATTGTTGTTGTTCTTGACCCAGTGGGGGAAGGTGGCAGGATTGAAAACGCCAAGCCCCGGAGATATCTCATAATGCCACTGTCCCGTCGATAAGCCGTCGTGCCATCTGGGCGCCAGCAGGTGACCGGTCCAGTACCGCTCCTTCTCCTCCAGTGTCAGAATGTGCGGATCCTGTGCATTGTAGAGAAACACAGATTTGCTCCCTTGCACCTGCGCCAGAAAATTGGCCTCGCCGTCCAGATGATAGGGCGTAATGCGGTTGGGCGAGGTGATGAAGACGGTCAGGATCGGATCGCGATACTTGCGGCGTAGATCGATGCCCGTAACCTCCGACAGCTCCGATATGAATGACTCGAGAGCAGCGCGATACTCTGGTTCTTCGTGAATACGCTTCAGAATGATCCAGTTCTTGCCCTCACCGATTAGCTCAAGAGCCTCTACCAATGTCATATTCGCAGGCTTGTTGCCGAAGTAGCCATTGACGACAGGCTCGCCTGTTTCGTAGTGGCTCTTGAACTGCCGTTTGCGCATGCAGCGTTCGGCAAGGCTCAGCAGCGCCGGCATCTGAAAGATCTCCATCGCATGCAGAGCATGGCGAAACTGAAACGGGCGCTGGTCGAAATTGGTGGCAAATAGGTTGCAGGTCTCGGCATCGCGAGGGAAGATGGCCGTCTCCGCGAGCGGATAGCTTGTAGAAACCATAAGGTCGTCCTCCGTCCTTACTCCTATGCGCCCTGCGCAGCCGCTGCAGCAACTCTTAAGGCGTCATTCAGGTTCGAAATCTATCTTGAAGGGCGATTATTACGTTGGCTCTCGCTGTCTTGCGGGTAGTGGCTGTGCCTAATCGGGCTTCGCCCGTGTCGCTCACGTTAGCGAGTGCCGTTGAAATTTACCTTTGCATTTTAGATTCGGCTAGCTTGTGACCGATGCAAGAAATTGACACGTTCACCCTTCTCTCGACTTCTTCTCGTCGCGTGCCGGTAAGCACGCAATTCGTTACCTCATCCTTTTGGTTGTGACCTTCCGGCGTTGTTCAATGGCAACCTTGGCCGATGGAACCTCAGAGAATTGCGCTAGGATCCGGTGCCAGCAATCACCACGCCAATAGTGCGCAGGATGATCTTGAGATCGAGCCACACACTCCAGTTCTCGATGTAGGTCACGTCCAATGAAACATAGCTGTCAAACGACGGGTCCTGGCGCGACTGCACCTGCCACAGTCCGGTGATGCCCGGAGTTACGTCGAGACGGCGCAGATGGCTGAGCTTGTACTCCTTCACCTCGCTGGCCAGCGGTGGACGCGGACCTACAATGCTCATGTCGCCAAGGAGAACATTGAAGAACTGAGGCAGTTCATCGAGTGAGTACTTGCGCAGGAAGCGACCCAGTTTTGTGATACGCGGGTCGTTGGTGATCTTGAAGAACACGCCGTCGCGCTCATTCATGTGCATAAGTTCGGCGCGGCGCTTCTCCGCATCGCTCACCATGGTGCGGAACTTGATACACCCGAAGACGCGGCCCTTCTTTCCCAGGCGCTCCGAACGATAGAAGATCGAGCCCGGCGAGTCCAGCTTGATGGCGACGGCAATGGCCACCAGAAGCGGTGAAATCGCGATCAGGACCATGCTTGACAGTACGATATCGACCATCCGCTTCAGCAGCAGGGCTATTTCCGGCACGCTGCCATGTTGCAGCGGAATGGTGGGGAACTGGCCGATGTATTCGATCGGGCTCTCCCACACCAGGCCGTCGTACATATCCGGAACCACGCGCATATCCACGCCGTGGGCGCGGGCCTGCTCCAGCGTGTCCTTGACCACGCCGCGCTGCTCGCAAGGCGCTGTGAAGAACACTTCATCCACAAAATGTTTACGGGTGTGCTGGAAGAGCGTTTCGAGCGTGCCCACCACGTCGCTCGATTCGTCGTCACAGTTTGAGCAGTTGCTCGGAAATGCGATATAACCTTTGAAGTTGTAGCCAAGATGCCGGATCCGATCGAGATGATTGCGTAACGCATGCGCTTCGGGCCCGGTTCCGACGATGAACACGTTGCGGCTGCCTATTCCGCGTTCGAAGCGATGGTAAAGCAGAAAGCGGTAAAAGAATCTTCGAAGGCTCAGCCCAGCGGTGACCAGCAAGATCGTGATCACTACGATGCGGCGAGGAATCACTTCAGCATGAACCAGGAAGAGCGTGCCAGTAAGCAACAGCCCCGATATGAAGCATGCCTGCACACTCAGGTTCTGCTCATGCAGAAAGCCGCCCAGGCGCTTGGGCGTATACAAATGCATCCGCCGACTGGTGATCATCAGAGACGCGGCAAACCCGCACAGGGTCGCCAACTGAATTCCTAGCGAACGGTCTTGAATGAGGATGCGCTGCCACAGGCTGACCGCGCCGGCAACAGGCCCCGCGTGCCACTCATAGACAGTAACGATTAATGCGGAAAACAGGATAGTAATCCCGTCCAGAACCATCCACAGCGCGACCATTCCTCGTGAGCTGGGCGAGGAACCCGCGGCCGGCCTTACGTCCCATAGCTGCGTGGAAGGTACGCTTGCACCGATTCTTTGCCAAAATCCCGATGTCGCCATATTTGTTCTGCTGACCTCGCTCTTTCAAAGATTCAGGGGAAAATGTGTACACGGAATTCGAGAAAAAGCTCTCTGAGGGGAACTGTTGGAGCTTCTTCCAATAGGGCTTCGGAGCTTCGTATCGTTTCACATTGTCGCTTCGGCCGTAAATGGTCGTGCATGCGTCAGGTAAAATCGAAACCGGGGGACCTCCGGCTTGAATCGAACTACACCCTGGCTTCAAATCAAGCCAGTGGCGGGCAATCTGCGTATGCGCCTCTTCTGTCTTCCTCATGCGGGCGGCGGCGCTACGGCCTATCGTTCCTGGACCGCCGGGCTGCCGGAGTTTGTGCAGATATGCCCGGTCCAGCTTCCCGGACGAGAAACCCGGCTCTCCGAGCCTCTCTGCACCCGGTTCGATCTGCTGGTAGACAGCATCGATCGCGAACTGCGTTCCTGGGTCGATCTTCCCTTTGCAATCTTCGGACACAGCATGGGTGCGCTCCTCGCATTTGAGTGGGTGCACAGGCTGCGGCGGGCAGGCGCTCCGATGCCCGTCTGGCTTTTTCTCTCTGGTCGTCGTGCACCCGATGCGCAAGGCGACGACGCCGGCCTGCTGCACTCCCTTTCCGACCGCGAATTCGTGAAAGAACTCACTCGTCTCTACGATGGAATCCCGCAGGAGTTTCACGAGAATGAGAGTCTCAAAGAGGTCTTCCTCCCGATTTTGCGCGCCGACATCGCTGTGGTCGAGAGCTATCGTTTCCAGCAGGATGAGCCGCTCGACTGCCCGATCACCGTCTTCGCTGGAATCAACGATGCAAGCGTGAGTTGGGATGAATTGATGGCCTGGAAGCATCACACGCGCCGCCGTTTCGCGATGCAGGTTCTTCCCGGCGGCCACTTTTATCCTCACGGCCCCCTGCTGCAGACAATCTCCGCGACTCTCACTGACGAGTGGTCTCAGCATAGTTGATCTCCAGTATCGTGTTTGTTCATTTGCGTCTCGTGGGACAGGTTGAATGGGATTGACCCAGGGAAGCCTTATTCCGGCTCCAGCAGGAAGCTTGATTCCTGGAGGTTTCCAACGATCCCGACGATCTCACCCCGGTCGTTCACACCCAAGGCAACCGCGTTCACTGCATTTGGATTCAAGGCAGACAGCAGTGTAATGCCTCCACGATCGAGAATGAACCCCGTTCCACCGATCTCTCCCCGATTGGTGATTGCGTACGCCAATCCCTGATTGTTTGGGAAGGGAAGATCGATGGTGCGAAACTCACCGTTCTCTTGCACAAAGGCGTGAATGAATCCGTCGCCTCCGCCATAAGAACCAACGATCTCGCCACGGTCGTTGATTCCGGAAGCAATCGTGCAGCAGGCGCCCGCAAACGGAACATCGACCGCGGTGAATACCCCGAGGTTGAAAAGGAACCCATGGGATCCTGCATCGTCAATGTAGGTGCCCACGATCCGCCCCTGATCGTCGATTCCTCTCGCCTGCGTCTGCGTCACTCCTGGCGCAGGGAAATCACGAGTGGTGAAAACTCCATCCTTGAAAAGAAATCCGTGACCAACTCCACCCGCGGTGTAACTGCCGACGATCTCGCGGCGGTTGTTGATGCCAAAAGCAACTGTGTTCTGCGCGCCTGGCAGGGGAAAATCAATTGGGGTGTAGATGCCGCGCTCCAGAACGAACCCGTGATCGCCTACAGCGTCGTTGTAGCTGCCAACTACCATGCCGAGATCGTTGATTCCATAGCCCACGGTTTGAGTGACTCCCACGAACGGCGCATTAAGTAGCGCAAATTTATATCGATGGGGATCGTGTGGAGCATCCTGCGCGCCCGTCAGAGAGGACGCGGCGCTAGTTGCGATCACTGCCGTCAAGATGAACGCCGTGGGGATGCGAGATCTCATTCGTAACCCGGCGGACGCGGATTTGTTCGAGAGTTCAAGCATGAGAAGTTTTCTCCACTGGGTATCTGACCGTTTGTTGTTGTACCAATGTGGGTGCCCGATCCTTGCGGCGTATTTGTTTCTGTCGCAAGGGTGAAGAGCACGAAACCATGCGGCCAGGGACCTGGTAATGTTCGGCAGTTAGCTCATCCCCGCCAGCTGTGCGATCCTTCTGTTTTGCTCGCGCGCCTCTGCAGGAATGTGCGGTCGCCCCTTTACCGTATGCTTCGCTCTTTGCAATACGGTGAAGGCCGCGCTCTTGATGCGGTCACTTATTGGATGCACGCCGGGTGGATGGGGTGTTATGCCGGCCCTGCGAAGGTAGTAATTCGCGCGATATAGGTTTGCCCAGTGCCGGTCGTAAAACTGGAAATTAACATTCAGTGTTACAGAGATGTTATTTTTGTTGCGCAGCCAGTGCGGACTGTTGATTGGGATATGCACGCCGGTCCCCGGACGCATCTGATAAACCATTGCCCTCGGTTCATATTCCGTCTTGTAGCGTGCTGCCCGATTGTCGGCGGTCCAGTAGACTTCAAGCTCCTGATCGGGGACGACGTCTTTGTCGGCCCGGTCGAATACGTGAATCTCCTTGTCGCCCTGTAGTTGAAATATCCACGAAACCTCGCGATCCAGGTGATACTCCGTTACGCGATTCGGCGAGGTGATGAAGAGAATCGCCTCGAACCATTTGATCTTGCGCAGCAACTCCGCTCCAGAGAGTTGAAGAATGTCGCGAATGCAGCCTTCCAGTACCTCGCGATACCCCGGCTCGCGCTCCACATGCTTGAGAATGATCCAGGCCTGCGCACTTTCGATCTTGCGAATGAAATCGGCCGCAGCCGTTCGCGGCAACTCTGGACGTACGGGCTTCTCGCCTGGCTCAATCAGTCCATCGTTGAAGTACACGTCCCCTCCGGGCAGGTGGGGAGCGGCGCGTGTTGCAACCTTCTCGGCCAGATCCACGAGCCTCGAAAGCTCGAAGAGCGGGTTCCCGGCCAGAGTGTGAGCAAAATCGTACGGCAGTCGATTCAGATTCTCGGTGAAGACGTCGGGCTCGCATTGGAGGATGCGATCGGAAACTGCTGTGGGCATAGAGTCCCCTTACTATGCGGGTTTGCACAATCGGTTGGGAGTCGGAATGCGATGCGGCTGATGTTTGATCGTCAGAATCGGGTCGATGCCATGGCCCTTTCGTTGTTTGCCGGCCAGGTTTCCACCGAAGTCTCCGCAAAGGGACTCGTGGGAGCATCGAGCACTCCGCCTTTTTCACCTCGAAGTGTCTTGCCAAAGAAAGCAACCACGTAGCTCCGTACAATTGCCTCAATTCGGTCTGCGGAAACCGCCCCGCGATGGGAGATGGCGCGCAGCGGGGAAATCCGAGGCTGGTCGGTGAAGTCATCGTGCTCGGTCCCCTTAACGGTGACCAGATATCCGCCAAACCTGCGTAGCGACGCCTCTGTATCGGCTGAGTCTGTGGCGTCAAGAACCTCTTCGACCGTCGCATTTGGACCCGTTGTTACGCTTTCTTGGTTGGTTGCGGCGTCGATCACCAGCAACTGCTGATTCTCGGCTCGCTTGTGTATCGCATCGAAGAACCACCCATCCATATTGACCGCTGCATGCACTCTCGGATCTTCGGCACACAGCGCTGTGGCCGCTGCTCCACCAAACGAGTGCCCAATGGCGCCTGACGTCTTGGTATCAAGGCGACCTGTCCACGGTGAGACACTCGCACGGTTCATTGCCTCCAGTCGATCGAGTACAAAGCGCTGGTCTGCGACCCACTTTGTGAGCTCTTTGTTCCAGATTGCTTTGACACGCTCTGCGGTGCTGCTATCCGGATCGTTGATTTCGTTGGCTCCAGTGCCATGCACGATCCGCCCGTCAGGCATCTCGACGAGTCGTGCGTTGTACGTGTGATCGATACTGGCGACAACATAACCATGACTGGCCAGCTCCTCGGTCAAAAAGGTGTCGTTGGTTCGTCTGCCTCCCCATCCATGGTTGAAAAGGACCACTGGAAACGGCGCTCCCGCGAGAGCCACTGGGGCATCGAACCGCGAATGCGTGAGTATCGCGCTTTGGTAGGAGCTCAGCGCTTCCGTCTCTCGCGGTTCACGGTAACGGGCCAGACGATTGTGCGATGGCTGAGCTGGATACCAAAGCTGAACCATCAGTTCCCGCGCCGAGCCTCCCGACGGTGAGGCATCTTCGATGCGGGACGAGTCCTTCAAGTAGAGGATCGACGTGCCAACCGGATAAGGCCCCGTCGGTGCAGGCAGCCTGAACATCGGTAACACAAGCGAGAACAACACGCTTGCAGCCGCGAGCAGCAGTGCAGGCCACGGCGTCATTCTTTTGAATCGACCCTGGCCTTCGTCCTTTTTCCAAGCGGTCACGAAGAGAACTCCGTAGGCAGCATATGCGGGAATCATCTGCCAATGCGCGCCTTCGAAAACGACGTGAGCAATCAGCACCAACAGAGAAGATGCCATCAACAGGACGCCGGTGAGCGGCCGGCGTTGCCTCAGCCGGTAAAACGCAGCGGCGGCGATCAGAAGGATAAGAGAGATCTCAAGTGGGCGCATAGTGTCTTTGGCCGTGCGCTCATGGCCGTGGAATCGCTCTCCTTCCGAGATAAGTTGTCGTCGATCTCGCCGGGCTGTTGCTTCTTAGGCGGTACTCCGTTCCCGCCGAACCGGATCCTTCACTGATGCTGAGCGGCGCCGTCTGAACGACTGTTCGTATCCGCGGAGTTCCTTCTTCAATGCGCGATCCGCGCGCTCCAAACCAATCTTGTTCAGAACCACCGCCACGCCCGCGACATCCAGGCGTTCCAGCAGTCGCGCGGCGCGATCCAGTTCCTGCTTTGTCGTCGTGCTCGACTTCACTACCAGCACAGTCACGTCGGAAACTCTCGTCAGGTACTCGGTATGCGCGGAAATCGGCAGAGGGCTTGCGTCGATCAGAATCACGTCGTGTTGATCGCTTCCATGATGCAAACCTTGAAACACTGAGTTCAGCATCGGCGTATCTTGCCCGGTATCGTGTTCTGTCCGGCCGTAGGATGCTGAAATTGGCGTGAGGGCCGTGAGCCGGCTCTCGTCGGCCTTGCTCTGCTTCTGCAGAAGCAGTTGAGGCCGCCATGGAACGTTCGTACCGGTAAACTCCAGTCCTTCGGGCGCCGATGCGACGATGGTTTGTGTCCTCAAGTCGAGAGTTCGCAATTTTTCGCTCAGCTCTCTCACAACGGTGCTGGTTCCGCTGCTATGCGACGGGGAGGTAAACAGAAACACCCGCGCGCCCGAACTCCTCACAGCGTGATCGATGCCTGCGGCCAGGCGCAGATAGTATTCGCCCGCAATCTCGCGACGGAACTCGCAGCTGTCCAGCAGCACGCCGAGCGGATGAAAGCCCACGACCTGTTCGACATCGCGAGCCGTGAAAATTCTGTTGTCCAGCAGGTCCATTGCGACCGGAGCGGCTATGGCGCACACAAAACTGAACAGACCCAAGGCCAGCAGATATAGCTTAAGTTTGCTCGCTTCCGGATTGAGCGGAGTGAGCGCCGTTGAAGATACGTGGATCGAACCCGGAGAACTGCTTTCAAGCTCCAGATCCCGGATGCGGTCATCGACAGCACTATATGCTTTTTGCAGGCTGTCGATCTCTGGGCCAAGCGCCGCGGCTCTTTGGAATTTCGGAGCTGCCGAGGTTGCCGAATGTGTTCTTTGCGCCAGCTCCTGGCCCAACTGCAGTTCAATCATCCTCGTGCGCGCCACTTCTTGACGCAGCCTGTCCTGCAAGTGTTCGCCAGCCTGCTTTCGCAGGTTGTTCATCATCACGTCGATTGAGTCCAGTTCTTCCTTGTCCTTCTGATAGATCGGATGATCCGGCCGCAGGCCGTTCATCTCTTCGATTAGCGCGGCTCGCCTGTTGTTCAGCGAGGTTCGCACTCCAGATAGACCTGGGTCCGTTGCGATCGCCTGGTCCTCGTCGGCTTCCATCACCGCCGATCCGCCCGGACCGCTGCTGCCCTTCACAACCGCTGCTAACTGCGCCTCCGCTGCCTGGCTTTGCATGTGAGCGGTAACCTGCTCGTCGCTCAGTTTCTGCAGAGTCGTATCGTAGATGTCTGTCCCGCCAGATTTGCTCCCAAGTGTCGCCACGCCAAGTTGCTGCATCAGCTGCGCCTGCTCGCCCATCTGGTCGTCCATATCCTTCTGCAGACGTGTCTTCTCCAGCCGGAGAGTATTCAGGCGATCATTCAGCCCATAGAACTCCTCGTTCTTCATTCGGTCCATATAGGTGTTGGTCACCGTGTTTACAATCTCGGCAAGGTCCGTCGGCGAGGCTCCTTGCAGCCCGATCGACATCTCATAGGTCGATCCCAGTCTCTTGACCTCAAGCTCGCTTTGCAGCAGCTCAATCTCATAGGGTAGCGCCGGACCCTGGTACGACGGCGTTAATCCTCGCCGGTACCGCACCGCATAAGGAAGTTTCGAGATCGAGTCCGCGACGATATCGCGCCGCGTCACAGTTTGGATCTGATCCTGAACGTACGAGTCGTAAGGAAGCTCGACCTCCGTGTCGCCCACCAGCATCTTCGGAAACTTGGGCGACAGATAGACCACACTGTGTGACTCGTAAACCGGCTTGCCTTTCTTCCAAAGGATGAATCCGCCGGCGGCCGCAAGAACAACAAGCACGATCGCCGAGACATACCAGTGGCGGCGAAGGCTGCCAACCACATCGATAACCGGGCGCGTCCCTTCGGAAGAACTCGCGACCTTGCGCAGCGGCGAGGCTGGCAGGGTCTTGGCTGCTCCTTGTAACGAACTCTCGGGTGTTGAATGAATCATGGCCAGCCTTTCCACCTCAATGAGCGGCCAGTGCCGCAAAGCTTGCCATCGTCACGAATGGCGCCAATTGCTGCATGACGAAACCCATCTTCGCCATGCCACTCTTCGGGACATAAACCACGTCGCCGGGATAGAGCGAGACTTCCATCCCGCCATTCGGCTTCAGCAGATCGCGGAAGCGCACATACTGAGTTTTGTCTCCCTTGGAGCGGTGGACGATTTGAATCTCCGGATTCCCGCCGGCTCCATCGCTCACTCCGCCTGCCTCGCCCAAAACAGAGGACAAAGTCGAGTCATGCTTCAGCGCGATTGGCCCGGGATGCTGAACCTGCCCCATGACCGTCACCGTTCTCGTTGACAACGCCGGCACAAACACCACGTCGTTGCGGCGCAATCGAAGATCCGCCAGCGGGCTGCCCGTCGTCAGCAGATGCTGCAATTCAACCCAGTACACCTGATCCCCGCGGTAGATCACACATTGCTCTGGCACACTGCCGTCAGGCCGGGCTTCAATGCCGCCCCTCGAAAGCACCTCGAGCAATGTTGGCGTCTGTTCAAACGTCACCATGCCGGGACTCTTCACGTCCCCCAGCAGCGTGACATGATTCGAGCCGTACTTGTCCACCTGAACAGTTGCTGCTAGCTGCGTATAGTAGGGTGACATCGCCTCGACGATCTTCTTTCCCGCTGCCTCGCGCGTCAGATCGGCGAGCTTGATCGGCCCAGCCAGCGGAAGCGTGATGCGCCCATCGGGACCGATGACATCCTTGCTCGCCAAATCGGGCCGGCCAGGATATTGGATAGATATCTCATCCCCCGCGCCCAGTGTGTACTCTTCATCCGCCGCTGGCTCAAACTTGCGCAGCGCCTCAATGGGGCTCAGTTTCAGCTTCGGATCGGCCTGAGTCTCCTGGTCGGGATCGGCGGTCGCTTGAACACCATGCTGCGTGTCCTTGTCCGACGGCTGATCGTCTGCTTGCGCGGCTCCTGCCGATTGCGCATTGAACGCACCGAGCGCAAGCAACGCGCAGCAGCACAACACGAGCGCAGGACGTTGAATCGGCAATCTCATCGACAACTCCTTCAATAGCTTCGCTGTCATTGGCCATCTCCCGGCGTATCGCGAGCGGTGCGCACCCATGCTGAATCCGCGCGCGAAGCGCGCATCACCTCTGGGAGCATGAGCAGCTTCCACAAGACGTAGCCCGGAGCCGTTGCCAGGACTCTCAACGTCCCGCGCAATCCGGAACCGCTGCAGCCAGCAGCCACAACATGCATCGCAAGCACCAAAATTCCTGCCAGCGCATACAGCCTGAGCCACGCAACAGGCAGGCAGAGTGCGATCAGCAGCAGGCATGCCTCTGTCGCAATTGGCGCAGCCAGCAGATCGAGCAACGGCTCGAAAAGCCGTACTCGCCCGCGCATCACCTCCGAGATCAGCTTCGGAGCCCACTCTCTCGTGACCCGCTTCCGGCCACCCTCCCATCGAGCGCGCTGCGTGCGCGCTCCCTCGTCCGAGCGCGGCATCTCGCCGCTCACTACTTCCGTGTCGACAAACTCCACGCGAATGCCGGCTCGAACCAGGGCAAGATGATATTCCAGGTCCTCGACGACGGAATAAGCTTCGTATGGAATCCGCGTCAGCACCTCGCGGTGCAGAGCGAAGCCATTGCCCAGGATTCCCGCGGAGAGGCCCAGACGCTCGCGGCCGCGCGGACGAATCACATTGAATCCTTGAAAGGCAAGCGCCATCAGCCTGGTGCGGCTGCTCCCCTCTGAGTTGTAGACCTCATAACGGCATTGCACAGCACGCGCGCCGCTCAGAAAACGCTGTCGCACCGCTGCGATGAGGCCTCTGCTGATGATCGAGTCCGCATCGACAACCATCACTGCCTGAGAGGGCCCTGCGAGAGCTTCGGCAAAACCGAGGCTCAACGCAAAACCCTTGCCCTTCTGATCGGGATCGTTCAGTCTCAGAACCCTTGCTCCGGCAGCCGCGGCCTCTTCCGCCGTCCGGTCCGTGCAGTTATGAGCGATCACCACCAGGTCTATGCCGGGGCCGGCCGAGGATACGAGGCTCTCAACGCAGCGTCCGATAAGTGCCTCCTCGTTGTGCGCTGGAACCACCACCGTAAGTGGAAACTCCTCCGCTCGGTCGTTCTGCTCTCTGGTTCGCTTTACGGGCAGCAGGGAAGCGCTGGTCAGCACCGCCAGCTCCACAAGCAGCGGCAGCGAAGCCAGCACCAGTGCAATCCCAACAACGTCGAGCGCTTGCGATATGAACATGCGATTGATCTCCAGTTGATCCGGCTGGTGTCGATTTACGCGGCATCCGCGGGCGCCAACTCCCGCATCAAGCCATCTATTTCACGGCCGCTCTGCGAGACGCCTGCCACCGGCTCAACCGCAAGACTCCGGTTGAGCAATTGCTGCACCTGACGGTAGACAGCGGGAATTTCCTGGGCATGAATGGGAATCAACTGGCCGCCTATGCGGCAGTACGCCCATCCCTCCCCATATTGCGAAACAGGTACCGTCTCTGGTTGGATGCGCCGTAAGGCCTCCGCGACCTTTGGTGCCATGCGAAAAAACAGCCGCAACCGCGACGCGCCCACAACCTGAGCCAAAAGCCGGTCCAGGCCGGCCAGCCAGAGTTCGCGTTTCCAGCAGCGGGCTATGTTCATCACGTGGATCAGCGAGGCAAGCGCGTCCGCTCCGATGTATGCCGTGTTGCTCATGTCGAGCACAACGTGTGAGCCCGCTTGAACAGCATCCCGAACGTCGGATTCAAATTGTGGCAATAGCGCGCCGGTGAAATCCCCGTCGATCCGCAGCACCAGGGCCGGCCCGGCCATCTCGTGCGAGATGCGCGTCTGTCTGCACCGTCTGCCTTGCATCGCCATCGCCGCCAGTTGCATAGGAAGATAGCGCAGCAGCCCCGCGGCATTGCTGATGTAGCGCTTTGCCAGTCGCGTTGGCTCCTGCATCGTGCGATACAGCCACTCCATTCCGCCGCGCTGCATCCACAACGGCGCGCGTGATACTCTCCCGCTCAAGAAGTCCAGCGATCCGCCGACTCCGATGCAGACCGGAACCTCCAACTGGTGCCGATGCATCGCCAGCCATTTTTCCTGCTTGGGATTGCCAAAGGCCACCAAGAGTATGTCCGGCCGCACGGCATTGATCTGCGACAGGATCTCCTCGTGGTCCATCTCTTCCAACGGCTGATGCTTCGGACTGTAGCGTCCCGCGATGCAGACGCCTGGATAGTTCTCTTCCATCCATCTAGCTGCGCCTTCTGAACTCCTCTCCTCTGCGCCCAGCAGGAAAAGTCGATAGCCGCGTTGGGCCGACAACTCCGCCAGCCGCGGTACAAGATCTGCTCCCGCAACCCGCTCTTTGAGCCCCGTTCCCAACAGTCGCGATGCCCAAACGAGCGGTGCGCCGTCGGCCAGGACGAGATCGCAGCTGGCGAGCGTCTCGTAAAGTTCCTCGTCGTGAATCGATTTCATGAGGAAATCTACGTTTGCGGTTGCAATTTGATGAAATCCTCCTTCGGCAATATTGGCCTCTATGACATCCAAAACTTCATCCATTGTCAGGTTGTCGATCGCCACACCGAGTATGGCAACGCGGGGATCCTTGGGTTTCGCCATGTTCATCGCTCCTCCATGCTTCGTTCGGTCACGCACCGGCTCGGCTCGATGGCCTGAGCGCACCGGTGCCCGGCAGTCGGAAAACCGAGGTTACCGGCACTCTCGTCACCGGGGGGGATGGTGGAAGTCTTTGAGCGGCGCTCTTCGGGAAAAAGCCCTTATCGAACCGGCTCCGTCCAGCGGAAAGAGTAAGAAGTTGCGATTTGCAACAGCAGAAGATTATGAAAGCTTTGAGATGAGACGGACTGACATCTCCCGACTGCGCGCCCTACTTGCACCGAGCTCTATCGTTCGGATCTCGGTATTGCTTGTTGAGATGCAGAGTCAATGATTCCGGTCTGTTCAATTTGATCTGGATCGGTCGTGGACTGCTTCCACGTCGCTCAAGTTCAGCTCGGCCGAAATGGCTTGGGAGAATACTGAAATGGTAACTATCAGACGAAGATTGTTCTTGATCCGTGCCAGGCGTCCTTGCACGCCTGCCAGGGGACCCCGCGTAACTTGCATATGCGTACCAGGCGTCAGCGCGTCGCAGCGATCGCAGGGCACGCTGCTGCCGAGTGTTCGATGAACTGCTTCGATTTCGAAATCTGAAATCGGGCTTGGTGTGTGGTTTCCGCCCAGCAAGCGAACAATACCGTTCGTCTCCAGCACCCTGACCCGGTTGCGCAAACTCGGTTCATAGTGAAGGAAGAGGTATCCGCTGAATGCCGGCACCTCCACCACCCTCTTGCGGTCCTTCCATTGATGCACCTCCCGAAGCAATGGAAGATAGGTCCTGAATCCCTTTGCGCTCAGCCCTGATGCCACGCGCTGCTCGCAACGATAACCGGTCTGTACCGCGTACCACCCTCGATTGGGATTCTCCGCGTGAGGCTGCTCCCACAAGTTGATTTCAGTGCTTAAGCAGGCTTCGCCCATGTCACTCCAGTCCGGGGTGCAAAAGTGGTTTGGTTTGTCCAAAATTAATGGGAAGAGATGCGCTGGAGCACAGTGCCCCCGGCACCAAAGCAGCTTCAAACAAGTGTTGCAATCCTTCACTTACTGGTGGAGAAGACTTCCGCCGACCCCCATGTTCACTTCTATAGTGCCGGAATCCTTCTCAACCGTTTCAAAGAGCCAATTCGCATCGCACCCCAACACCTTTGCGATCTCCTGTCGCATTCGCTGCCGAGGTACACGGAGCCCGTTGATGATGCGGCTCAGGTAAGCCTCATCGATGCCTACCAGCTTCGCCAGCCGATTCTGGCGCATGCCGGTTGTGTACATTCGCAGCTTGAGATTGGGATAAATGTTTTGCTCCTTTTCCGTTGTGTGGCGATCAATGATTCGCTTGATGAACGCTTTTTTAACAGTTGTGCCGCCCATCACATCGAATATTGCTCGTCGGCCATATACTTTCAGTAAGGAAAACGTATCAGAAAAGCCAAGATTTTGCCAGATCGGCTTTGCCCAATTTCAAATGAACTGTTCGTGTCTCACGCCAAATCCGCAGCGTCAATGACGCGCAATTGAAAGAAACAAAAAAACTTACGAGCTTATCTGTCTATCAGAGAAATTCCTGTAAATATTCTTCTCACACCCCAAGGGGGCCTCTTCGGCCCAGGCGTCCCGTTCCTCTCCTGAGTTAATCATCAAGAATTGACCTGGCCCAAAGTCACTTCACGACGAGTCGCGAAGCCCCGAGTGCCTCTCGAAAGCTGACAGAAGACTGCTCGATCGACCAGTCTCCCGCCGGCGCAGACACAGCACCTGCAAAACCGTCCGCCAATCGCAGATCCTCTATTCTCCAGGCGAAATCGGCGCTCGCGTCCGTCGCACACCGTACCCGATCCAGAGGCCCATGCGAGACGTCAACACTTTCTAACCCGCCCAGCAATCCACTCCCGGCCGCCTTCAAGATCGCCTCTTTCCGTGTCCAGAGCCGCAGGAAGATACGCGCCTGTCCTTGCGCCGTCTCTGCGGCCGCCACCATCGCTGCCTCGCGCTTGGTGAAATTTGCCGTGGCGATCTCCAGAGCCTCAATGTCGCGATCGGTAGCCTCCACGTCGATACCAACCTCTCCCGCATTCGAAAAGGCAATCGCTCCCAATCCGCCGGAATGAGATACATTGAAATGCAGAGCGGGGCATTCCGCGATATACGGCTTGCCATGGCGATTTGTCGCAAAAGCAATTTTTCCCGGAGTTGTCTCCAGGTACCGCGCCAATCCAAGCCGCAACATCGTCCGGCAGACCCTGAACCGGGAAGCGTCTCTCGCAGAATGAAAGCGCCCCGCACGCCCCCTTTCGTCGGCTGACAGGATGTCGTCGAGATTTGTTCTTTGATTCAGCGGCTCGTCCAGATCGATCGTCCAGACCTCGATGGTCGCGGGCGTCGGCAATTTACGCGGTGAAACTCTCTCGGTCATGGGTTACTTACCTTGCATCAAGATCCCGTAAGCGACAGCAGACAAGCAATTCCACACAGATTTCAAAACGTAAGAGCTATTCCGAATCCGCCGTCAGGAGGCACTCCGGGAACGCAATGCACATTCCTCCCCTTGTCATCCTTCTCGGTTTCATCCCCGCCGGCGCTTATCTCTTCCGCCGCTTTCCGGTGCGCATAGCAATTCTAGCGAACTTTCTCGGCGGTTGGGCGATTCTTCCCGGCGCGAACTACCGCGTCACGACCGACCCATTTCCCTACTGGATTCTCGGAGTCTGTCTTCCCGGAGGCTACTTTGTTACTAAGGCTACCGCCACCGGGCTTGCGGCTCTGTCAGGAGTCATCATCTTTCATTTCGCCGACCTGAAGAACTTCAGGCCTGACATCTGCGATCTTCCCATGGCCGTATGGTGTTGCGTGCCTCTCTTGTCGGCGGCCACGCATTGGAACACGCATCGTGAGGCTCTGTTGGGTGCAGCCTACCAGGCGATCTCCTGGGGAGTGCCCTGGATGCTTGGCCGCATCTACTTTTCAGATAACCGGTCGCTGCTCCTCGCCGCCAAGGCGTGCGTAATCGCCGGCATCTGTTACGTGCCCGTCTGTCTCTTCGAGATCTTCGCCGGACCTCAACTCTACGCGTTCTTTTATGGCTACCAGCCTTACCGCTGGGTCGGCGCCACGCGTTACATTGGCTTTCGTCCCATCGGCTTTTTAGAGGACGGAAATCAACTGGGCACTTGGATGGCTGCGGCCGCTCTGCTTGCTTGTTTCCTCGCGCTGCATCGGTTGGCGGATCGCATTCTGGGTCTGCCCATGGAATGGGTCGCAGCAGGGTTGGCTCTGGTCACGCTCCTCTGCCAGTCCGCGGGCAGCATCCTCTTGCTTCTCTTCCTCGCGCCTTTGGCGATGTTGCGGCAGCGCTCCTTCCGGCGTGCCTTTGTTGCTCTCCTGGTTGCGAGCATTCTCTCGTTCACACTCTTTCGGATGTCCAACCTCGTCTCACTGCGCACTGTGGCCCAAAGCAACGAAATGGCCCGCTCAATCTCAACAGCTCTCACAGGCATCGGTCGCCACTCCCTCGCCTGGCGTTTGGCCCGCGATGAGAGCCAAATTACGGTTGCTCTCGAGAAGCCTCTCCTCGGCTACGGTCAATGGAACTGGTGGCAGAACGGCGATCTCCGTCCGTGGAACTTGTGGCTGCTTGTCTTTGGCTTCTACGGATTGGTTGGCCTGATTGCCTTTGGGACCATACTCTTCCTGCCGGTCATTCGCGCAGTCTGGGCGCCAACCGGAGACGACGCTCTCGCCGAGCCAAACCCTCGTTTGGCCATGGCCGCGCTCATCCTGATGGTGGCCATCGACAACCTCCTCAATGGATCGATGATTCTCCCCTACCTTCTGATCATGGGTGGCCTTGTTGTTCTTCGAACTCCAGATGCCCTTGATAATTCATGCTGAGTGAGGCAATCTTGGCGCTATGCGAGCGAAGCGGGTTGATCATCGGTACCCAATGAAAGAGGCCGCCATGACGAAGATACTCTCAGCTCTGTTCCTCTTGCCGGCCGTGCCACTGATTTGCCAAGCTAATCAAGGTGAGCTGCGCCTTAAAGTCGTCGATCCCTCCGGCCTGGGTGTGAAAACTCTTGTGCAGATCGTCTGCCGGGCCAATCAGTATCGAAGTGCTCTCATGACAAACGACCAGGGGGATCTGGAAGTGCAGCATCTCCCATTCGGCGTCTATCGACTCGACATTGCGCAGCCCGGCTTCGCGCCAGACTCCGAACCTCTCCGGATTCGCTCATCCTTGCCCACGAGCTTGAAGATCGCGCTGCGGTTGTCCCCGGTCAACGAATCCATAAATGTGACTGCGGCCGAGACTCTCATAGATCCCGAACAGGCGGGCTCCGTCTCTCAGATTGGCTCCGACTTCATCCAAAACCGGCTTGGCTCCATTCCGGGTCGCGACTTGCAGGACCTCGTCAACTCCCAGCCCGGCTGGCTCTATGAGGGCAACGCCGTCCTCCATCCCCGTGGCTCCGAGTACCAAACGCAGTTCGTCATCGATGGAGTTCCCCTGACCGACAACCGTTCGCCGGGCTTCGGGCCTGAGATCGAAGCCGACGATGTGCAGTCGATGAGCATTTACACTGCTGGTATTTCCGCTGAATATGGGCGCAAGATGGGCGGCGTCATCGAGATCAACACCCAACAGGACGCCGAATCTGGCCTTCATGGCCAGCTCTCTCTCTTCGGTGGAAGTTTTGACTCTGCCGGAGCATTCGCAAGGGCTCAGTACCAACGAGGCAGGAACGCCCTGGGAGCCAGCGGCAGCGGCAGCCGAACCGGCCACTATCTCAACCCTGTTGTCCCACAAAACTACTCCAACACCGGTACGGTAGGCGACTTTTCAATCGACTTTCGGCACGAGTTCACGGCTAACGACAGGTTCGGCATCAGCCTGCGCCATGAGATTGCCCGTTACGATATTCCTAACGAACTGGTTCAGCAGGCTGCGGGCCAGCGCCAGAATGCCGACAACATGGAAACGATGGGCGCCGTGTCCTATCGGCACACTTTCTCCGGACGCGCCACCGGCGATCTTCACGGCATGGTGCGCGACAACTCCAATGACTTTTACTCCAACTCCGAGTCAGCTCCCATTGCTGTCTTCCAGCATAATTCCTTCCGAGATGGCTACCTCAAAGTCGGCTTCGTCTTCAACCGGGGATCGCAGGAGTGGAAGGCTGGCATCGAGAGCGACAACGCCTTCTTGCATGAAGACACAAGCTACAACGTCACAGACTCTGCCAATAGCGTTCTCTCGCCAACCTTCTCCTTCCAGGACCAGCACCCCGATCTAGAGCAGGCCATCTTCGTGCAGGACCTGGTCCGTCTGAAGAACTGGACCATCTCCGCCGGCTTGCGCTGGGATCACTACCAGCTGATACTCAATGAGCAGGCCCTCCAGCCCCGCTTCTCCATCGCACGATATTTCCCGTCCGCCAACGCAGTCGCGCATTTCTCCTATGACCGTGTTTTTCAGACGCCGTCCTTTGAGAACATCCTGCTATCCAGCTCAACCAAGGTCGAGTCCATCGATCCCGCCAATTTCCTCCGTCTGCCCGTTAAACCGTCGCGAGGCGACTACTATGAAGCCGGATTGACCACCGTCCTCGCTCATCATTTCAAGCTCGACGCCAACTACTTCCGCCGTTTCGTCAATGACTACGCCGACGACGATCAGATCGATAACACCACCATCAGTTTTCCCATCTCCTTCCGCAAGGCGATAATCTACGGAGCCGAAGCCAAGCTCGATCTCCCCGATTGGCGCCGCTTCTCAGGCTTCCTCAGCTACTCTTACGAATTCGGCAATGTGTGGAATCCCGTCACTGGCGGACTTTTTCTCGGCAACGATGCGACTGCGGCAGCGGCAGATCTCACCGGCCATTTTCCCGGCTCTCAAGATCAGCGCCACACCATTCGCGGACGCGCGCGCTATCGGATCGCACCGCGTCTCTGGGTTGCCGCGGGTCTTCAATACGACACCGGGCTTCCCTTCCAATTCGCAGGCGATCGAAGCGAAGCCCTCGCACAATATGGACCGCAAATCATCGACCGCATCGACTTCGATCGCGGCCGTATCCTGCCATCATTCCAGGTCAACGCTTCAGCGAGCGCCGATCTCTATCACACAGACCGTATCAAGATACGAATTCAAGCCGACGGGCAAAACCTGACGGATGTGCTTGACGTCATCGACTTTGGCGGTCTGTTTTCCGGCAATGCGATTGGGCCGTCTAGAAGCTTTGCTCTGCGTCTCGCAAACATCTTCTAAACGGGCGTCACTTCCTAGGGGCGCATCATCTCGTTTTCCTCATGTTCCCGTTTTTTCACGCTCCAGCAGACAGCGCTGGGCTTTAGAGCAGCCTGTTATTGACAAGTCGTTCCGTTGACCGCGAACGAAATAGGCACAGCATTGGTTGTACCGTTCCAGGTCCCGTTGAATCCCATGCCGGTATATGTCGCTCCGGCGGCAATCGTACCGTTGTAGGGCTCGTTCTTTACCGTCACGTTAGCTCCACTCTGGCTTTCAATTCCGTTCCAGAGTGAGGCGACCGTCAGCCCATTGGCAAAAGTCCACGTTAGTGTCCAGCTGGTCAGTGCGGCGCTTCCCGTGTTCTGGATCGACACAGTTGCGCCGATGCCGGCGCCCTGGCTCAGAAGCGACTTGACTGTATCGGCTTCGCCCGCCGCTGCCGCGACGATGAGCCGGGTCAGCCCGTGTGTGTCGCGTGCGTTCAAGCTGATGGACGGCGAGCTTCCTTGTGCCCATGCACCGGGCACAAAAAGAGCCAATGATAGAACCATGATCGTGAATCCGGCATATGGCAGGCGGCGGCATGCGCTCACCGGCCGAATCGATGAACTCAGAGTACGCATCTTTTCTCCTCCCTTGCATACAGATTTGGCTTTGTCCAAACAACTTTGAAATGTGGGTTGCACGTAGATTTGCAAAAGAAGAGGAAAAGACCAGCCAGGCCCTGCATCAGGGCCAGAAGATACAGTCCTTGCTGAGCAAAATCACATTCTCACTTGCAACGCGATCTCACCACGCAGAATGTTTGCGGATAAGGAATCTACGGAAATAATCGAACCGGCCAACCACCGGCCACGCGGCATACTCAGCTTCGAGCCCATTCTCGCTAGAGTTGCGTCTCCTCAAACTGCCGACTGTAGCTAAAACGTTTAAGTGATTAAAAGTCAAGTTATCTAGGGGTGCACTAAGGTAATATATGTGCCATTGCGCTGACGATCACACAGCTGCCAACAAGCTGTAACTGGATGGGTCCCCGGACAGTTTTCACACTCGGTTGAGGGAAGGATCTGCTCGTTGCTGCCAGAGGCAGATCCTCCCTCTCCGATGTTGCGTCGAGCCTCTACAAAATCCGTCTAGAAGTTGCTTGAGACCGCATCATCGGCCGCGATGCTGGTACCAGAGCTGACATACGCGTAGTCGCGCCAACCGGTGGTGTTGGGATTGGCGCCCGTTGCCGAGATCTCCATGCGTAGCGCATCGTACTCGACGCCCTGCACATTTCCACTCACCGTTAGCACCAGGCTGTCTTTGCTGCCCGCCGCCACCAGATCCGAGGTCGGCCACTCGAAGACCACCCACTGATAGGTTCCCGAAAATCCGCTCCGCACCGAGCAATCGCTGTTTTTTGTGGCATTCCAGGTCAGCGCATGGCCGTTCAGCGAAGCCGTCAGGTTTGCCTCCACACAAGCCAGTCCGATCGAGACATCGACGAAGCTGCCCTGCGCCGTCTGCGCTGAAGTCGTCGTGAAGTTGACAGTCCATGGCGGCACCCTCGTCGTAACGCCATTGGTTCCGCTTGCGCCTGCTAGACCCTTCACGTAGGTGGGAATCGTGTTGATGTAGTTGTCGGTCGTGTCATTCGATGCGTCAAAGAGACCCGGATCGAACTCCTCCCACTGCGTGTAGTTCCAATCGTTGAGATTGTTCGTGGCCGGCGTTGAGCCTACGGCCGTCGCGTAGTAGATCACCGCTCCCTGATTCGCTGCAAAATCCGCCCAGTAATTCCATGCGCCAAAGTATTCGCGATCGTCGCATCCTGAGCAGGAACCGGCATTCCCCGAGGTGTTCTTACCGTGCAAAAACTCATGCGAAGAGCGGTCGGGAGTGCCGATCGTCCAGATTGCCGCATCGCCGCTGGGACTGAAGTTCTCGGGCTTGAAGATGAGGTTCTCGCTGGCGGTCGTTCCTGCTGTGACCGTGATGCCGTCTTCGCGCAACTGACCCCACTCGCCTAGAACGTAGGCGCTCAGCCGGTAACTGCCGGGGATGACGTTCTCGATGGTTCCACTGCCGGACGAATTGAGGGCCGTCCAATATTGATATCCATTGGCCGAGTACTGCATGTCCACATTCTGGTCGCCCAACACCGCCCAGGCCGTGTTGGCAGAGCTGGAGCCGCCGCCACTGATGGCGACTGAAACCGTGCCGCGCTTCGAGCCCGTTGGAACATAGCCGGCGCCCGTCAGAATGCTGTCGCCATTGAGGTTGCTCAACGCAGCGGGAATCGAATTCACAGCATTCGTGTACATCGTCGAGGCAGACTCGCCCTCCGCGAACTGGAAGCCGACCGGGCCCCAGATGCGCGTCGATGCCCCCGTCGTCACATAACCCGGCGTGTTGTTGTTCAGGTGGTTCGAGTTCAACTCACCCATCACAATGTTTCCGGTGAAAGCCAGATCCTGCTTGGTCGGGCCGCCCTCTCCGGTTTCCATGCTCGGAAAGATCGAGCACGCGCCAAACTGGCTGCCGTAAACGCATTGCGCCTGGTGCAGGTACTCATAGGTTGAGAAATCGTACTTGGTGTCGAACTCGCGGCCCCACGCGGCAGGAAGCGAGATGCCATGCAGATCCAGCACCGCGTTCTGCACGGCCCGGCCCGGGTCGTTGTTTTCAGCGGTCGTGGTAATCGGCAGCGTCAGCGGCCAGCCGCCAAGATTATTCAGCCCTGAATTGAACGAATACGTGTTGGTAAACTCTGTCTGGCTGACCCGAAACAGATACTGAAGCTGGCCAAAGGTGCCCTCCGCAGCTCCCGCGGCGTGGTTGGCTACATAATAGGTCCACACCGTCGGATCGTTCGGGAAGACAACGTAGTGCAAGGTCAGCGTCATCGTACAGCTGGAGCCGGTCGGCCAGCTGATCCACCAGTCAAGATAGTGACCGCTATTCAGGTGAAAGTTCGCGGCCGGTGTCGAGGAGCTGCCGATTCCCTGCGATTGGCACGTGCCGTCGTTATCCATGTACAGTCCCTTCGGATGGCCATCGCCGCCGGTCTGCGTCAGATCGACCAGATTGTCGCTGGGAAAGGTGTTCAGGAACATACTCCAGATCTCGCCGCCGGCGGGATTGAAGTCCATCGTGAGGGCGCCGTTGGTAATCTTCCAGTCGCTGGCGCTGACTTCAGTTAATGTGAGTTGCGCGTGACAGAGTTGCAGCGCGCTGCCGAACAGCATGGCAACGAGGAGGGAGAGGAGACTTCTGATTCGCATTGGTGCTCCTTGGGGTCAGGACGCAGAACGTGAGGGGGAGCTTTTTAGCTCTGGCTTTCTTTGAACTGGACTCCGGTGATCGCCGCAGGCAGATTCAGTGCTGCCGGCACGGCCAGTAAATTATATCTATATTGAAACCACCTGAGCCATTTATATCTGGCTGTCGATAACCTTCACCCTCTTCTTTTCGTCCCATTAAAAACGGCTCTCCGATTGCCGTACCCCGAATCCATCGCCCTCAACTACCTTGAGTGGGGCAATCAGGGTACATCAATCGGAGAACCGCTCTGGAAGCTCCGGTCAGAACGCGAGAAGTCGATCGAAAAGTGCGCAATACCGTTGGATCGCCCGCCGAAGCTCTTCGGTATCGACGTCATTGCCGCGGCTCCATTGCTTTTCCAGCTCTTCGCGCTCAGCGCTGAACTGACCGGATATGCGCTCGACAACGTTGGCAACCAGGCTGTCGGCCTCTTTCACCGACTCGCGAGGTTCATCGACGAAGGAGGTTTGCACGTGTTCCTAAAGCGAGCGAAATCTCTGCAATTCGTCCGGGGAAACAGCGGGTTGGGCTGTGTAGTCTGTCCAGTGGCGACCGGCTTGCCCAAACCTGCGCTGCGATCCGGGCTAACATCCGGGCCGTTCTCCGCAGGAAGCAACCTGGCTCTTTCGGAGAGCCCCTTCGGTCGCACGGGCTGGGAGACGCGAAGGAGTGACAACGTCGCCGCCCCCGAACCTTTCGTCGTCAAGAAGCTCTCTCATAAAGGACTCCTGTCTTGGCGGTGCCGAAGGTAGATGCGCCTAACAGCTCATCTAAGAGGGAACGATAATGCACCATCGCCTGGCGTAGCTCTTCCGTTCGGCCTTCGCTGCGGCCATACCGCTGCAGGTTGATCCGAGCTGCGCGATAATTCTGCACGATGGCGGGATATGCCACGGAAACATCGGCCGCGCGCTGCTCGAAGTCGGCGGCCGGATAACCGCGGGCGGCCATGACGCGGATCACCAGCGAGTCGGCTTCGTTGACGGCGATGGCTGGCTCGTCGACAAAACGGCTCTGAATCAGCGCCCAGTCCTCCGCAAATCGATCGCGCGCAGTGGGGCTGAGCGTTTTGATCGTGAAGCTGGGTGTGCGCTTCTCGCGATTGATGAGTGCCGTCTCGGCCTTGCCGCGATCGCCACGATCGAGAACTGCAAGATCGTACTCTCGGCCGAAGTGCTGTCTTAGGCGCAGGCTTCTGCCTCTGCGATGGATGGCGATGATGGCAGCGATGAGCGCTGCAATTGCAACAACTGCCACGATAGAGATCTGAATCCTTTGGTCCACAGTCGCGCCCTCCTTTCACCATTTGTGATGCGCTGCGGGAGACTGGAGTTGTCGACGGAAAATGAGGACATTTGTGCGCGCAAAGACGGGCAACCTGTCTGTACGGCATGTACATTCATCGAAATACAAAATCGGAGACTCCGCCCATTTCCGAAAGAATACATGGATACAGGCCCAAAGGTGCTAAGCTGGGTTGCGGAATGCAGCTGCGAGACTTGGAACCGGTCGCATAAACCCCATCGAGGAGTCAGAGCGATATCCTTCAGGGGCTAGAGCCCGCAATTCTATTGCTTCCTTCGCGGCGCGGCTGAAGCCGTGCCCTTTCAAAAACCGATCGATGCAAACAGCTCTAGACACTTGAGGCTGTCCGATATTCCCGCCTGGCCAAGGCCTAAGCTCTTGAAAATGACCTCTCGTCCGTTCAATACCGGCGATTCTGGGTGCCCATTCTTGCGGTGGATGCTTGGGGTTCGCGCATTCCAGAGAGGGCGCAATACGCTGATCCTCGCCTTCTGCATGATTGCCGCACTCGCTTTCGCTCAGAGCCGGATGTCTGAATACGATGTGAAAGCTGCGTACCTCTTCAATTTTGGTAAATTCATTCGGTTCACATCCTCGGATGCGGTAAGCAATCGCCAGAGTTTCGATATCTGCATCGTGGGCGAGGACCCACTTGGGCATACCCTGGATGACCTCACGGCGAATGAACGGCTCGATGGTAAGCCCGTTCGCGTCGAGCGATTGAAGTCCGCTCCGGAGGCACGCGGGTGCGCCATTGCTTACATCAGCTCTTTCGAAGGCGCCCGAATCGGAGCCGATCTGGATGCGCTGCGCCGTGAGCCGGTCTTGACAGTTAGCGATTCTGCCAACTTTCTGCAGCAAGGCGGGATCATTCAGTTCGTTACCGTCGGCAACCATGTTCGATTCAATGTGAACCTGGATGCCGCACGAAATGCCCAGCTAAGTTTGAGTTCCGAGCTTCTTAAAGTGGCATTATCGGTCAACGCGCAGACTCCGTCGGGGGTGCGTCCATGAAGCTCTGGTCTGCACACTCAATCTCCGGAAGGCTGACGGCGCTCGTTCTCTTCGTCAGCGGAACCGCCCTGCTGCTCGCCTACGTGTCATTCCTTGGTTACGATTTTTACAGACTTCGTCGCAGCATGATCGATTCACTTGAGACACAGGCCACGATTATTGGCGCGAATAGCGAGAGCGCTCTTCTATTTGATGACCAGCAGGCTGCAGAGACCACACTCTCGGCCCTCCGTGGCGCTCCATCTGTCCTGACCGCGGAGATTTTCAGGGCCGATGGGCGCGCGTTTGCCCTTTACACCCGTCCGGGATCGGCGAACCGTTCCATTGTTCCAACGCTGCAACCTGGCCAAGAGACCGCTTTCTGGATTCAGAACGGATCAATCCTTCTTGGTCGTGCAATCACCTCCGACGGCAAACTCATTGGATCTGTGTACATCCTCTCGGAAACTCGGCTCGTGATCCGCAGGGCAAAGCGGTTCGGACTATTTTCGGCAGGCATCCTGCTCGTATGCTTCGGGATCGCACTCGTCGCGACCTCCGCGATGCGGGGATTGATTGTCCGCCCCTTGGAAGAACTGGCCGATATCGCGCATATTGTATCGCGACAAAAAGACTATTCCGTCCGCGCCGAAGTCCCTCGACGCAGGGACGAGCTGGCATTTCTGGTCCAGTCCTTCAACGAAATGCTGGATGAAATCGAGAGAAGCAGAGCGGTTCTTGAGCAAAAAGTTGCGGAACGTACCGCGGAACTCTCCGCGGCAAATCAGGAGCTCGAGGCTTTCTCTTACACCGTGGCGCATGACCTGCGTGGACCATTGCAGCAGGTTGCGAATATCGGATTTCTGTTGCAATCGCGTTCGGCTGAAGGCGAGGGACCCGAGCAGAGAGCGTTGCCTGACAAGCTCGTCTCTGCGACGGACCGAATGGCTTCCCTGATCGATAATCTGTTAAAACTCTCCCGGGCCGGCACGACACCGCTCCAACATGCCCCGGTCGATATGAGCGCTTTGGCAAGAACCATTCTTGAGAACTTGGTGCACGGGGATCAACGGCACATTGAAACGGTCATTGCGGACGATTGCACCGCATTCGCCGATGAAGGTTTGATCACCGTAGTCTTGGAGAACCTGCTCCGCAATGCATGGAAATACACCTCGCGAAAGGATCCCGCGCACATCGAATTCGGCTGCAGGCACGAGGGCGAAGAAACAATCTTTTTCGTCAGGGACAACGGCGCCGGCTTTGATAGCAAGTATGCGAACCGGCTGTTCCGGCCTTTCCAACGCCTTCATTCGCAGGCGGAATTTCCCGGGACCGGGGTCGGACTTGCAACCGTGCAAAGAATCGTTGTCCGGCACGGGGGGCGAGTCTGGGCGACCGGGTCAGTAGATCAAGGCGCGGAATTCTGTTTCACACTGCCTCAGACCAAGGCCGCAGGCAACACTCGGCTGGCGTAGCCGGATGGTATTCCTATTGCAAAGGCAACCCCCGCCCCGGAGAACGCATCTAGCGCACTAGCCCTGCAGACCGTGCCCATCCCCTTCCCGGCGCGGAAACTATTTGAGGATAGAAGATCGATGTTGTCGTCGCTCGCTCAAGGAAGTCGACCGGCAGCGCGGTCCTGCCTATCGCTGTCTGCCTTCCCAGTGCTTCCCATTGCTCATGCAAAATCCCCTCTCGCGGCGGTCAAACCCCACCGGCGTTCGCGCCGTCACCATCGCGTCGGAGCGTTGCGGTCCCTCGCTCTTGCTGCCCGCATGGCGCTGATCGGTTCAGCTTGCTATGCGCAAACAACTCAGGCTGGCAACCACCAGAATTCCTTGAAGGCTCTGACCCTTGAGCAGCTAGGAAATATCGAGGTCACTACTGTCTCCAGAGAACCGGCAGCAGTCTGGAAGACGCCGGCGTCAATTTACGTGATCACCCAGGAGGACATCCAACGTTCCGGAGCCAACAACATCCCTGAGGCTTTGCGGTTGGTGCCGGGCGTTGAGGTGGCGCGCATCTCCAGCGGCGAGTATGCCATCGGAATCCGCGGGTTCAACAGCCGCCTTTCGCGATCCGTCCTCGTGCTGATTGATGGCCGCACGGTGTACTCCACGTTTACCGCGGGCACGTACTGGGAAACGCAGGACACACTCATTCAAGACATCGATCGCATAGAGATCATCCGCGGTCCAGGCGGTACGATCTGGGGACCCAACGCGGTCAACGGCGTCATCAACATCATCACCAAGAACACAAACGACACTCAGGGCATGCTGGGGGCGGCCGGCGGGGGGGATGTTGAGCAGGTCCTCGGAGACGCTCGCTACGGCTCCGGTAACGGCAGGGGATTCACGTACCGAGTCTATGTGAAAGGATTCGGATGGGCTCCGCAATATCATCCCGATGGCGACAACTACGACGACTGGCATAGTGGCCAGGGTGGTTTCCGTTTGGATTGGAATGCGAGAAATCGCGACACCTACCGGCTGCAAGGCGATGTGTACGGCCAGGATCTTGGCGAGAGAGTGCCGGTCACAACCTACAATCCACCTGCCAGCACCATCATCCAAGGCGACGCTTCTCTTTACGGAGGAAATATTCTCTGGAGCTGGAAAAGAGTGCTGGGAGAGGACAGGGACATTCAGCTTAGTGCCTACTATGACCACACAACACGGAACGAGCTGAACTTCGGAGATCTTCGCAACACAGTCAACGTTGATTTTCTCGAGCGCTGTCCGTTGCATGGCCAGAAGCTGTCGTGGGGTTTCACCCTGCGATTCAGCCATGGAAACGAAGTCGAAGTCGTTTCGGGACTTACCTTTGTGCCGCCGCAAAGAACGGACCAGCTCTACCAGGGATTTGTTCAGGACGAAATCCCGCTCATCAAAGATCGGTTATCGGCCATGGTTGGGACCAAGGTCCTGAAAACGAACTACACCGGGGTCCTTGCAGAACCAAGCGCTCGGCTCATGTACACGCCGACTGCTACAAAAACGCTCTGGGCTGCATACACGCATGCATTGCGCACCCCTGCCGATGTGGAGCGCGATTTCAATCTTTCAAGCTTCCTGGGCAGCGCGGCAAATGGTCTGCCGTTTTTCGCACGCTTCAGCGCAAATCCTTCGTTCAGGTCGGAGCAGTTGAACGGTTATGAACTCGGCTATCGCAGTCTTGCTGGTCAGAAGTTCTACGTCGACATCAGCGGCTTTTATAACCACTACGGCGACCTCTTCAGCGAAGACGTGCTCGGAGCCCCGTTTGTCGAAACGAACCCTCCTCCCACTCACCTTCTTTTGCCTGCGCAGTTCGGCAATGGGCTGATGGCAAGCACGACCGGGGTAGAACTCGCGCCTGAGTGGCGTCCAAAGCCCTGGTGGCGTCTGCGCGGCTCGTACTCCTTCCTCGATATGCACGTGAAAAAAGCTACTAACTCAAAGGACATCGGCAGCGCGCTGACTGTGCAAGGATCGAGTCCCGTGAACCAGGTGCTCATCCAGAACGGCTTCGATTTGCCAAAGTCGGTGAGCGCGGACATGGAGGTGCGATACGTCAGCGCACTGCCCGGCATCAAAGTGTCCTCGTATTGGACGGGGGATGCGACATTACAGTGGGCTGTGAGCCGTCACATTCAGTTGAGGGCCGTGGGTCAGAATCTTTTTCAACCTCATCATGTTGAGTTCGCCTACGATCCGGGATCTCCTGTAGGAATCCGGCGCGGCTTCTATGGCCAGATAACGTTCCATAAGTGACCTCTGATCACGAAAACCGTCAACCCGCATGAGATCTGCTCCCTCAAGCGGGGACTTTTATGCGGAGATGATGCCCCGAGCCGGGATTGTCTCCGCATTGGCGATCTTCCCCGAACAGCTCCAACACCATTGTAGGAAGGGCCAACAGCCCATCGGCAATTCGGACGGCTCCAGTTGTGCGGGCGAAATGGAAACGCGATATTTTTTGCGATACGCTGGATCTCGGGGATGTATGTGCTTACAAGGAAGTAGGTTGCCACCGGGGTCTGGATTGCCGGCCGCCGCCGAGCGCTTTGATTTTTTTGTGCCGATCAGCTCTTCGCGGCCGTCAGTTAACCGTACGATCAAATAGAGGACAGCGTTAATGCCTGAATCGCCGATCGTACCGAATTCCAAAGAGAACCCTGCCTCACGGACGGCGAGTCTTATCAACGGCAGCGGCGAGATGGCTTGTCTAATCAGGGACCATAATTGGGCTGGAACGCTCCTCGGGCCGATCTCGGCCTGGTCTGAGACTCTGGTCGCCACGGTTAACTTGATGTTGCATTCGCCGTTTCCAACCATCCTCTCGTGGGGACCGGAGATGGTTTTCCTGTATAACGATCAGGCAATCCCCACATTGGCGGGAAAACACCCGCATGCACTCGGCGGTCTTTACAAAAGCGTCTTCCATGAAGCTTGGGACTTGGTCAGGGATGATCTTGAAGCCTGCTATCTAAGAGGCGAGACGCCTGTGCGTGACAACATGTTCATTCCCATTCTCCTCGATGGCGTTTTGGAGGATCACTATTGGAGTTACTCGCTCATCCCTGTCTACGAGAAGGGAAGGATAGCAGGCGTTTACGACGCCTATCGCAACATGACTGAAATCGTTGTGGGCGCTCGCAGGCTTCGCGAAAGCGAGGCGAGGTTGAAGCTGGCGACAGAGGTCGCGCAACTGGGAGTTTTTGTCTGGCATACGGCCGAGGACCGCGCAAGCTGGGAGAACGACCGAATGTACGAGATTTTCGGAAGGAGACCCGAAGATGGTCCTGTGAACGGGGCCGCATTCATCAACGAAGTTGTGCTTCCCGATTATCGTGTGGCATTTCAACAGGCCGTGGAAGCAACTTTGCAAAAGGGAGAACCTTTGCACTTCCAAGGTAGGATTTGCCTCCCGGACCGGACGCTACGCTGGATTGCGGTCAACGGGCAGCTCCAATCGCAATCGGGCGGATCGCCGGGAGAGATACTTGGCACCATCCGCGATATCACGAAATTCAGGGAGAGCGAAGAGGCAATCCAGGTTGCTACCAAGCGCCTTGGTGAACTTGCCGCAATCGTCGAGTCATCTGACGATGTCATCTTGAGCAAAGACCTGAATGGGATTATTACCAGCTGGAATGCTGCTGCCACGCGCGTCTTCGGATATTCGGCGGAGGAAATGATAGGGGCATCGATCCTCAAGCTGATCCCGGATGATCTCCGGTCCGACGAGAAGACCATCATTGAGAGTATTCGCGCCGGTCGAGGGTTAGAGCATTTCGAAACCGTACGTGTCACCAAGAGCGGCCAACGGCTCGACGTTTCTCTAACCGTATCTCCTGTCAGAGACGCATCGGGAGTTATTGTTGGGGCATCGAAGATTCTTCGCGATATCTCGAAACGCAAGAAGATCGAACAAGCCCTGTTGCAGGCCGAAAAGATTGCGGCTACCGGTCGCATGGCAGCGGCGATCGCACATGAAATCAACAATCCCCTCCAGGCAGTGGTGAACCTGCTTTACGTGCTTCGTTCCAAAATCAATGATGCGGAATGTGACGATCTGCTCGGTTCCATCGAAAGTGAAATCGGCCGCGTTTCGCATATCGCCAAGCAAACGCTTGGCCTTTACCGCGGAAGTACGTCGGCAGGAAGTACATCGCTCGCAGAGCTCGCTCAGGAGGCGATCGCGATCTACGAGCCGCGTTGCAGGGCCGCCAGGATCGAGATCCAGAGTTCGCTGGATTCTGAGAGAAGGGTTGCGCCCTGTCGCGGAGAGATGATGCAAGTGATCTCTAATTTGATTTCCAACTCTATTTACGCCATGCCGGGAGGAGGCATTCTATCGATATCCGTGAACGATACGGCCGGACCCCCTGAGGGAATTGTTCTAACGATCCGCGACAATGGCAGCGGCATTGCCGCCGATGATCTGCCGAGAGTCTTCGACGCGTTCTTCACAACTCGCGGCGCTGTAGGTACAGGTATTGGCTTGTTCGTGGCGAAGCAGCTTATCGAAGGAATGGGCGGTCGAATTGAGATTGACAGCTGCAATGGGGCCGAGAATCACGGCACAATCGTCCGCGTCCTCTTGCCCATGTTGCCGACGCGGCAAAGCTAGTTTTAACGGAAAGCCGGGACATAGTTTAGCTCGCGAGAGAGTCCAAATGCCGAGCATTCCCAGTCGCCTCCGCAATCTTCCTCAAAAGGTCGGTTGGGTGCACAGGCTTCATTAAGATTTCGAAATTATGCCCGCTGGCGCGCGCGTCCTCAAGCATGCCAGCAGTGGCGGCTTGTCCAGAGAACAACAGTACCCTGCAGTTTGGGCATTGCTTTTGCAACTGAATCGCCAATTCGATGCCTGAGAACTGTGGCATGACCACGTCGGAAATCAGAAGGTCAGGAGCTCGGGATCGAGCGGCTTCGAGAGCCTCGAGAGGTGCTTGGAACGATATGGCGTCAAAGCCCTTGTGGCGCAATATGAGTCCAAGGGTAGACGCGATGATGAATTCGTCGTCAACGACAAAAACGCGAAGATGCTTGCTCGCCTGGGGCATGGATGGACTCCTTCAAGAACGTCGCCGGCGAGCCGCCTGACAGGCCGCCGGAAAGGTTTCTGTCCTCTGTCGGACGTATGATTTGCAATGCGTCAGAGGCTTGGAACAGTCTGTCAGGTGCCTTGCGTCGCCTGTCCTTTCGGACTGACGCCGTCAAATGGGAAGAACAACGAAAAAGTCGCGCCGTGTTTGGCCTTGTGCGGAAATGCCGCGAAATGCGATCCGGCAACGAAGTTAGAAACGACTCATTTCTCAACCCACAGATCAAGCAATGTTCCGGAGCGGAAGATTCCTGAGTCAGAACGGCGCCCAGCCTCCGGTCCAATGGGAGCCGCCCGGCTTTGTGCCGGAACTCGACCTCAAATACGTTCGTAGACTCAATCTCGCATGAGTAAGGAAGGGAAACTGAGAGACTGACCTGAAGACATAGTACGCTTCAGTTGCCTGGGGCTACGTGCTAAAGCGGACACAACCCGCGATTTGGTGTGGGCATCGACCGCTCGGAGACGTATGTTTCACCAAATGAGTGAAGGAGGGTTTCTTGAACGGAGGCAAATTCAAGAACAGTATTCTAAAGGCCTTAGGGAACCTCTGATCAACTCATCATTTTCTCGCGCACAAGGAAAAATCTGATTGCGGCGATGGTTTCTTGCGCTACGGACGCGATTTTTCCGGCTTCACGCTGCGCCGCTCGCCTCGTT
>Ga0181535_10000492_pt1 | contig 59205 bp, 47 predicted proteins | sample PEATcosm2014_Bin_44_FD_119774 | JGI IMG/M metagenome (GOLD analysis project Ga0181535, IMG submission 119774) | Peatland microbial communities from MTU Mesocosm Facility, Houghton, MI, USA - PEATcosm2014_Bin17_30_metaG | ecosystem: Environmental > Terrestrial > Soil > Wetlands > Peat | place... | reverse complement strand
GCTGCTGCCCATATTGCGGAGCCTGCTGATTGCTCTGCGGCGCAGAGTTCTGCCCGTAGTCCGGAGCGGGTGCCGCGCTCGGCGGAGGCGCAGGCTGACCATTGTCGGCCATCTCCTGCGTATCGTCGTTCTGAGCGTTTTGCGCACCCTGGGCATTCGGATCGTTTGCGGGGTTGCCGATGTTTAGATTGTTCTTCACGCTGGTCACGCCCGGTACGCCTTTCACGATGGACTCTGCGAGCTTCTTCGAGTCCTCGCTCGACACTGTGCCAGCCAGGGTCACCTGACCCTGAATTGTCGCGGCGGTAATCAGGTCGTTCTTCAACGCCGCCGACTGATCGAGCGCATGGACAACGTCCATCTCGATCTGCCCGTCGGTGCGTTGTCCGCCGGCGGGTGCCGCGTCTTGCGCGAGCGCCACCACGCCGCACAGAAGGGCCATAGCGGTCCACGCCATGGACCCCGCAATCACTCGCTTCAACAAAGACCGATTCATCGTAAATCTCCTGCCATTCATTCCGGCTTGGTCTGCTCCCATTAGACGGGAGAGCCCAAAGCCCGTCATGGGGTTCTAACCCAGTCCTGGGCGAAAAGTTCCGCCCGAAGTAACCCCAAACATCGGGTAGGTTCACCCGCTATTTGAGATGCTCGGGAGTTCGAAATGGCACCGAAAATTGCTTCTTCGCGTCTTCAGGGGCGGCTAAGAGCACCGCTCAACGCAGCTGCGATCTGACGCCCGTGAAAGCGGCCATTCTCGATGAAGATTTCGTTGGTCCGCGCTCCGGCTACGATCACCCCGGCCAGGTATATCCCAGACACATTGCTTTCCAGCGTGACCGAATCGCACACTGGCAGCCGGTCTGGCCCATCGAAGATCACTCCCATCTCTTCAAGGAAGGAAAAATCTGGATGGTAGCCCGTCATCGCGAACACGAAATCGTTCTTTAGCGTGACTGGACCGTCCGGCGTCTCCAGTTTCACGGAGTCCGGCGTAATCTGCGTGAGTTGCGAGCGAAAGTACGCCTTGATCTCGCCGTTCTTGATCCGGTTCTCAATGTCCGGCTTGATCCAGTACTTGACGTGGGGTTGCACACCGTCACCGCGGTAGACGAGAGTGACCCGCGCGCCATGCCGCCAGAGTTCCAGCGCGGCAATCGCTGCCGAATTCTTACCGCCGATCACCGCGATATCCAGCCCGAAGTAGGGGTGTGGATCGTCGTAGTAGTGGTGAACCTTGCTGAGCTCTTCTCCGGGAATCTTCATCAGGTTCGGCAGATCGTAGTAGCCGGTCGAAATCGCGAGCTTGCGCGCGCGGAGAATGCCAGCACGTCCGAAGCGGTCAATGGTGTGAACAGCGAACGCTCCGTCGGTGCCCGCGATACGCTCGACCCTCTGATACTGCCGCACATCCAGTTTGTAGAACGCCGCGACCTGCCGGTAGTACTCAAGGGCCTCGTTCCGCGACGGCTTCGCATTGGGGCTCGGAAACGGAATGTCTCCGATCTCCAGAAGTTCCGACGTCGTAAAAAATGTCATGTGCGACGGGTAATGGTAGAGCGAGTTGCACACGCATCCCTTATCCACCAGAACGGCGCGGAATCCGGCCCTCTTCGCCTCAATCGCGCAGGCCAGTCCTGTCGGCCCCGCTCCTACCACCAGAAAATCGAAAACGGGATCCGAGTTGGCCCTGGAATTCTGCTCTGGAATCGAATGCGGCGTTTCGGGCGGCAACGCATCGGCAGGAAAGTCGCTCATACCCCTAGATTAGGGCATGGGCAGGCACGACGACCCGATTCCGCGCGGCAGGAAGACCAGCATGGATCCGCCCGACGAGACCTATTCTTGTCCCGTCGCCCCAGCGGGCTTGGCCGGCTTTGCGGCCTGTAATTTGGCCAGCGACTTGTTGAGCCTATTGCGAAATCCGCGCTCGTCCGAGTTGTCCGCGCCCACCTGGAATATGGTCAGCTTCATGGCGCAGCCGCTGTCATGCGCCGCAAGCGCAACCATGTCCTTGTAGGGTGTCGTCTCGCCGACGACAACGAACGAAGCTTTCTGCCCGGCATCATCGACTACGAGGATGTTGAAGTCGTTTGGATTTCCCAGCGTATTCATGACGGCGGCCCAAAGCACGTCGCAGGAGACGGGAAAGATGTCATGGGATTTAGCGAATGCTGGAACGGATGAAAAAAGTACAAAGAGAATTGCGGCCAACGCCTTGTGCATAGCTTCCCTCAGCGCCCCAGGCACCGTCACAACACCGCTGCGCAGTTCCTGAGGCGCCATGAACCGGAACGGATTCTACGCCTGCAGGATTCAGTCCGAAGGTGACGGCCTGTACCCAAAAACGACCGCGGCATCGTTTAAGGCGATGCCGGGAGTTCAGAGCCGATCACGTCGCGACTTGTCTATGGTAGAATTGTAGAAATAAGAGGTAGAAAGGTAGAAAATCATGGCCTTGAGCCTCAAAAACCCGGAAACCGAGCGGCTGGCCAAGGAGCTTGCCCGCACCACCGGCGAGAGCATCACGCTCGCTGTGACCATCGCTCTCAGAGAGCGCCTGGAACGGCAAAAGCCAAATCCAAAGGAGGGGCTCGCCGACTGGCTGGACGAACTGACGAAGCGGACCGCGCCTCTGCTGAAAGATCTCCCTCCCTCCGACAAGATCGGCGATCTGCTCTTCGATAAGGAAACGGGGTTGCCCTTATGATCGTCGATACGTCGGCGCTCGTCGCAATTCTCAAACGCGAGCCTGAACAGGCTGCTTTCTCATCCCTTCTCGAGACCGAGAAAGACGTGAGGATTTCCGCCGCCACTTATTTTGAAACCTGGATCGTCATCGACGGCTTGAAGCAGCCTGCAATCAGTCGAGCGCTTGAGGATCTGATCGAGAAAGCCCAAATCGAAGTTGTGCCTGTGATTCATGAGCAGGCCCTGATCGCACGCCAGGCTTATCGCGATTACGGCCGGGGCAGCGGGCACCCCGCCAACCTCAACTTCGGCGACTGCTTCAGCTACGCCCTGGCCCGCGCCAAGCGCGAACCCATTCTCTTCAAGGGCGACGATTTCGGGCATACGGATCTGCGGTCGGCGGCCACAAGGGGCTAGGAACTGCAATCGGCTTCCAGTTCTGGCTTGGCCTTCATCCGTTAACCTAAAAGGCGTCTCACTTCTCGGGAGCCCCCATGACCGTCATCCGCCAGGAAGACTTCATCGCCAGCGTCCACGGCGCGTTGCAATACATCAGCTACTACCACCCGGTCGACTACATCAAAAGCCTCGCCAAAGCCTACGAGCGCGAGCAGTCGCCCGCCGCGCGCGATGCCATGGCCCAGATCCTTATCAACTCCCGGATGTGCGCCGAAGGCCATCGCCCCATCTGCCAGGACACCGGCATCGTGAATGCCTTCGTCAAAGTCGGAATGAATGTCCGGTTCACGGGTCCGGACGACGGCGAGCCTACGCTCAGTTTTCAGGAGATGGTCGACGAGGGTGTGCGCCGCGCCTATCTCGACCCCGAGAACAAGCTCCGCGCCTCGCTGCAGGCCGATCCCGCCGGCGCACGCAAGAACACCAAAGACAACACGCCGGCCGCAGTTTTTGTGGAGCTCGTCAAGGGGGGCACCGTCGAGATCACTGTCGCAGCCAAGGGCGGAGGCTCGGAAGCCAAGTCGAAGTTCGCGATGCTCAACCCCTCGGATTCGGTGGTGGAGTGGGTCCTCAAAACCGTGCCCACCATGGGCGCAGGCTGGTGCCCGCCCGGCATGCTGGGTATCGGCATCGGCGGCACCGCGGAGAAGGCCATGCTCCTGGCCAAGCAGGCCCTCATGGACCCAATCGACATTCAGGACCTCATCGTACGCGGCCCGCAAACGACGACCGAAAAACTCCGCGTCGAGCTCTACGACAAGGTGAATCGCCTCGGCATCGGCGCACAGGGGCTAGGCGGTTTGACGACTGTTTTGGATGTGAAGATCCTCGACACACCGGCCCACGCCGCCAATTTGCCAGTCGCGATGATCCCGAACTGCGCTGCGACTCGTCATGCCCACGTCGTGCTCGATGGCTTGGGGCCTGTGTATCTCGACCCGCCCTCGCTGGACGATTGGCCGAAGCTCACTTATGACGTCTCCGGCGCGCGCCGCGTCAACCTTGATACCGTGACCCGCGAAGTGGCAGCGACATGGAAGCCCGGCGAAGTGCTGCTGCTGACGGGAAAACTTCTCACGGGCCGTGACGCCGCGCATAAGCGGATGACCGACATGCTCAACCGCGGAGAAAAACTTCCCGTCGACTTCACCAATCGCTTTATTTATTACGTCGGCCCGGTCGATCCGGTCCGCGGAGAAGTCGTCGGCCCAGCTGGCCCGACTACCGCCACGCGCATGGATAAATTCACCCACCAGATGCTCGCGGAGACCGGACTGCTGGGCATGGTGGGCAAAGCGGAGCGCGGACCGGCCGCCATCGACGCGATCAAAGAGTTCGGCGCAGTCTATCTCATGGCCGTCGGCGGCGCTGCCTACCTCGTCGCCAAAGCCATTTATGGATCGAGATTGATCGCCTTCGAGGATCTCGGTATGGAGGCGATTTATGAATTTGATGTGCGAGACATGCCGGTCACTGTGGCCGTCGATTCGAAGGGCACCAGCGTCCACCAGACCGGTCCCGCCGAGTGGCAGCAGAGAATTGCGGGGATACCGATTTTGCAGTGATCCATTGCCAGCGACTCGTGTGGTGTCCCAGATGTTCTCGACGGAATCAAGAATGGTGAAAAAGCAGATTCTTCGGCTCACCACCCCCGAACTCTGCCCCAAGAAGCAAAGATCGCTTCCTGGGGACCCATGAAGGACGTTCGGGGCCCCGTTCGCTCAGAATGACCCCTTTACCTATGTTGTGTATTTCTCAGAGACAGCACACTCGTTGCCAGTGCGGCGGACGGATTCAAACACCAAGAGTGGCCGCCCGGTCGCTCTCTGCCGCTGGCTGGAAGGTAGCATCCTCTTTGTCGGTGATTGTGCTGGAACGGCCCGCTCTTCGCTCAGGCTGCTTTGCCAGGCGCCTTGTGACGCGGAGTTCAAAAGGCGAAGAAACGGTGAATCAGATTCAATCTTCAAGTGCAACCGATTGGTTGATGGCGCTGACGCCAAGCGGAACAGCAGCCGGCGACGGCGGGATTGGATTGGAGAAGGCAGGCGCATTGTGGGTTGCTTCGGGCATACGACTCTCCGATGCTCTAAAGATAGTGTGCGCGTTTCGAGGGAAATTCTCTGCAAAAGCGGATGAGGGATGGATGCACGATTGTAGCCACGCGCGGGCAGCGGTCGCTGTTGCTTCATTTGTAACTGCCGGTTAGAGGGTAATTCAGCCGAATCTGGAGAATTGCAGACAAGATCAATGCAAAATGTGCAATAGTCGTGCGTTCCATAGGTGCGGACGGTCCAACCATGACTTTTCGGATGATTGTCTTCTCTCTGGTCTTGCTGGGATCGATTCGGACGGGTCTGGCGCAAGCGGCAGCTACGTCATCGAACGGCCCGACGCTTTTGCTTGCCTCGACTCCTGAGCAGCATCTGTTTCGAGTTGAGCTGCACAACCCCGGCAGCCATGACCTGATACTCGATCTAGGTACGACATTGGCGAATGGAGCAAAGCAGTACCCAAACGCCATAGAGTACGCGATCACAACGTCGGATGGCCGGATTCTTCATCTGGTGCCTATCGACGAATTCGCCATGATCGGTGGGCGCGTCGATCCCTTGATCGTGCCTCTTCCTTCGGGGGCAACCTTTTCTTTCCTGATCAATCTCGAGAAGTACCTTGCGCCTAATGAGAAGGACTGGAAGTTGCACCTTTCTCCCGGCCGCTACACGCTGCAAGCGGAGTACGCAGGTCGAGCGGTTCCGATGACCGAAGCCAACCTTGACGTGAAAGGAATTGCGCTCATGCCTTACTGGGTCGGGCGGGTTGCCTCTGCGCCAGTTGCATTCACCTTGACTTCGGAGTTTGAAAGCTCTCCTGGTCGCTGACCTGACAGTCGCCGATCAGCTCCTCTTGTCTTCGCATTGAACGGATTGTGGCCGATCCGGAGATTGCATTAGAGCACCCGACCTGTTCGGCAGTCGAAACGACTGCCGCTGAAAAAAGCGACCAATGAAAACAGCCCACGTCTCCCGCGCGAGCAGTCTCTCTGATTCACTGGCTTCTGTTTGTCTTCTTCTCTGTCTCTACTGCTTTCCAAACCGGTAGACGAACCCGTAGTTGAATCCGTAGCCATTCTGGAGAGTGGATCCGTATCCAGTCCCCAGATACTCGCCCATCAACCGCAGTGAGAGATTGGGGCTGAGATTGGCCTCTGCAAAGACGCCGCCTTCGAACGCATAGGTTGTTGAGTCTGGGTAAAGACCGAGTGACTGCGGGCTGAATCCGCTCGCGTCGCCGGAGAAGTTCCCGATCGCCACACCGCCTTCGCCGCGCACACCCACAGAATACTTGGGATGCAAGATCAAGCGGTACGTCGGCCCGAACAGCGCATCGTACTGGCTAATCGCCGGACGGGTGATGTTCGACGGGTTCAGCCCCACATACGCCGTCCCGTAGTATCCGCGCCCATCGACTGTCGCCCCAAGCCGCTCGCCGAAGAAGCGGGTCACGGCCGCGTTCCAGGAATACTCTGTCAGCTTCTGCAGGCCGGGTCCCGGCGTGGTCCGCAAATAGCCGCCGCCCACGTAAGCCTCATAGAGATGCAGGTAGGTATCGCGGATCGCCTGCGCACGCCGCTGCTCCCGGCGCGCCTTGATTCGGGCCTGGACGCTCACCTCGCCCTGGTTCTGATTGGCCGCGGGCTGTTGCGCCTGATCCTGCGTGGCGGGGGCCGAGCTGCTCGAATTTGAATCCTGTGCCTGAAGAACCTGCAACGCCGGCAAACTTAGGGCCAGCAAAAACGCAACACGGCGAAAAGAAAACATCGCTTTCGGGATACCTCCACCACTTTACGGAAGCACCCGTTCAAGAAAGCGCTCCCCCTTAGGTATTAAATCATCCGGAGGCGGCGTTGTGGGCGGGTCCGCTGAAGGTTTGGACGCAGGCGAGGGCCATTCGGCGCGCTGGTCCCGGCAGGCCATGCACCTCTTAACCTCGTCAGATCGAGATGTGACCTGCGAATGCTGACAGGATCAGTTAGAGGCTGCGCCAAGCGAATCAGATGCTCTACGATGGAACTCATCGGAGGCACACTTCATGGGCCGTATCCTGTTCGGATTTATTGTTGGAGCTGTGCTCCTGCCGGCTGCCGTTCTGCTCTGGCTCTATAACGGCAAAGTGCCGGTTGCTGTCGCCGATCCACCGTTTCCCGCGGAGAGATCCATCGCCCACTCGGCGCTGGACGCGCGCATCCAGCGTGAGATGCCGCCCCGTGCTGCTCTCGATCCCGACGAACATAACCTGGTTGCCGGAGCGCACGTCTATGCGGAAAAGTGCGCCGTCTGCCACGGCTATCACGGCAAGCCCGCTGCAATCGGTCAGAACATGTATCCCGATGCCCCTCAGCTCTGGGAAAAACACGGCAGCAAAGGTGTAGTTGGCGTCAGCGACGACCCAGCGGGTGAGACCTACTGGAAGGTCGCGAACGGAATCCGCCTAACCGGCATGCCCGACTTCAAAACGCAGCTGACCAACGACGAAATCTGGCAGGTCAGTGTGCTGCTCGCCAACGCCGATAAGCCTCTTCCTCCGGCCGCATTGAGCCTTCTGCACGGAGAAGGGGGTCCGGCAGCGTCCGTTGCAAGGCCCGCGCACTCCTCTTCAGCGTCGGCTCCAGCAGAGTAGAACATGAGAAGATCGACCTCATGAGCGTGATGGACTCCCTGCGCAAAGGACTGCGATTCTTCCTGATGAGCTTCGGCGTCTCCAGTCCTGCTAAGAAGCCAAAGCCCGCGGCTGCGAAAGAATCCCCTTCCACAGAACCGCGCAAGTAGCAGAGCGGCGAGGACGCATCCCTCGGTTTTCGTTTTACAAACTGGATTCGCCAAGGCAAGATGATCGGCGGACGTTTCTCGGGAGCCGACTGATGCTGAAAACCCTTCCCCGCGTGATTCTTCTTGCCGCCTTTGCCGTAACATCGAACACGTGCAGCGTCGCACAGTCGAACGATTTCTTCTCGGACTGGCCGGCTGGCACATCGCCGCAGGAAGTAGGCAAGGCTCTTGCCGATCACTTCGTCACCAGCCCGCATCAATACTCCAAAACCATCCACTACTCCGAAGCCGACACCTGGTATGGCGCGTTGACCTTCGCCCAGCTCACCCACGACGACGCATTACGCGGTGCACTGATCCACAAATTTGAGCCTCTGCTGCCCGGAGGCGCCGAAGCCGATCACCGGCCCCTTCGCCATCACGTGGACGATTCGGTCTTCGGCATCGTGCCACTTGAAATCGCGATCCGGACAAAAGACCCCAAGTACCTTGCCGAGGGCAAGTACTGGGCCGATCGCCAATGGGAGAACCCCACGCCTGACGGCCTTTCCGGCGAAACACGCTTCTGGGTCGACGACATGTACATGCTCACCATGTTGCAGCTGCAGGCGTACCGCGCCACTGGCGATCGCATGTATCTGGATCGCGACGCGAAAGAGATGGTCGCCTACCTTGACAAGCTGCAGCAGCCCAACGGACTCTTCTATCACGCGCCGGACGTGCCCTTTTTCTGGGGACGCGGCGATGGCTGGTTCGCCGCCGGCATGGCCGAGATTCTCCGCGACCTGCCGGCCGATCACCCGCAGCACGCACGCATTCTTGAGGGCTATCGCCTCATGATGGCCGCTCTCCTCAAATACCAGGGCAAGGACGGCATGTGGCGCGAGCTGATCGATCACGACGAAGCGTGGCCCGAGACTTCAAGTTCAGCCATGTTTACCTTCGCCCTGATCACCGGTGTCAAGAACGGCTGGCTCGATGCTGCTACTTATGGTCCGGCAGCCCGCCGCGCCTGGATCGCCGTGGTTGGTTACATCGACCAGAACCACGACGTGACGAGCGTGTGCGAAGGCACGGGCAAGAAAAACGACCTCGCCTACTACCTCGCCCGCCATCGCCGTACCGGAGACTTCCACGGCCAGGCGCCCCTCTTATGGTCCGCATCGGCGTTGCTGCGGTGAGATACCTTCGCTCGAAGGCCCGTACGCGTCCGACGCACCGCGAAATCCTGCAACCTTCGGCGCTGGGAAACGCTCCAATGGCATGAGAGGCTGGAGAAGGATGCCTGCACGGAGTCTGGAGATGAACGGCACAAGCTTTAAAGAAAGGCTTCGCTCTTTCTGGGACTTTCTGATCCTCTTCAGCGGTATCTCCACCGCGAGCAACCTCTCGCGCACGCGGAAGGATCCTATTCAACAACGTGGGCTATTTCTGTTCCGCCGCCATCGTCGCAACTGACTCTCAGCCCCTTGTTTCCACGGTCCCCGTCCCCTCTTCTTATAAAATCCAAGTATGGTTATGAGCCGCCTACAGGCCCTCGATTCCTTCGCTTCCCCTGACCTGATCGGGCTTGGCTTTGAGGCCGACGCCGTCCGGCGGCGTCTGCACCCCGAGGGCGTGGTCACCTACATCATCGATCGCAACATCAACTACACCAACTTCTGCACCGAGTACTGCACCTTCTGCGCCTTCTATCGCCCGCTCAAAGGGCCTAAAGCGAGCCAAGGATACATCCTCGATTTCGAAACTATCTACGACAAGATCGCCGAGACCGTCGAGATGGGGGGTACCGGCGTTCTCATGCAGGGCGGCATTCATCCCGACCTGAAGATCGATTGGTTCGAGCGTCTCTTCACCGGAATCAAGCAGCGCTTTCCGCAGATATGGCTGCATTGCTTGTCGGCGTCGGAAGTGTTGGCGATCGCCGAGTACTCCAACCTCGACCTGCGCTCAACCATCGCTCGCCTGCGCGACGCCGGCCTCGACTCTATTCCGGGCGGCGGCGCCGAGATCCTCGACGACGAGGTGCGCTTCCGCATTGCCCGCCTCAAGTGCCGCACGGAAGACTGGGTCAGCGTCCATCGCACTGCCCACCAGCTCGGCATGAGGACCACCGCGACGATGATGTTCGGTGTGGGCGAAAATGTCGATCAGCGCATCAATCATTTTGAAGTCGTCCGACGCCTGCAGGAAGAGACCGGCGGCTTCACGGCATTCATCCCCTGGAGCTTCCAGCCAAAGCACACCGCGCTGGGCGGCCGCGGCTGGGACGAAGCCACCTCCGTCGAATACCTCAAAGTCCTCGCTATCGCGCGCCTCTATCTCGACAACATCGAGAACGTGCAGGCCAGCTGGGTCACGCAGGGGCTCAAGGTGCTCGAGCTCGGTCTGCACTTCGGCGGTAACGACGTCGGCTCCGTCATGCTCGAAGAGAATGTTGTGAAAGCGGCAGGAACGTCGAACTGTACGACCGAAGAAGAGCTGCGCCGCATCATTCGAGACGCAGGGTTCAAGCCTGTTCAGCGGGATACCCTCTATCGCACCATGTTTTTGAATTAGACTCGCAGCGTCGCACAGCCAAGTACGGCCGCCCGCGGCGCAGTTCGAATCAGCACATCTGCCTAAACCGGCCACGCCCGCCTTCAGCCCCTTCACATCGCGCAACAGCCGCATGGGAACATCGCGCTGTGCCTGGCCTGTCTTTTGCCGCCCTTCCGAAGTTAACCTCATTTCCAATGAGCCGGAACCGCACCGCAAGCCCGGGACAGATGGTCTTTGCGGTAATCCTGGCCGCCCTCGGAATCCTCGGTATCGTAAAACACGACTTCACTCCTCTATGGAACCCGGTATCCGACGGCTTACCCACACGCTCGGTACTCATCTATCTCTGCGCCGCGCTCTCCCTGACCTCGGGCATCGGTTTGCTCTGGTCGCGCACCGCTGTCCTCGCTGCCCGCGTCCTGCTTGCCGGTCAGCTGTTTTGGTTCCTGTTTCTCAGGGTTCGCGACGTCATCCTGTCGCCGACCTTTGGCGTCTTCTGGCCTGCGTTTGTAACTGCAGTTCTCGTAGCGGCGGCCTGGGCGCTCTATCACCGCCTCGCCGCTGAATGGGATAGACGGTGCCTTGGGTTTATTGCCAGCGACAAGGGGCTGCGCACTGCCAGGGTGCTTTATGGTCTTTCCACAATCTTCTTCGGATTGGCCCATTTCATAGATCCCCAGGACACTCTCGTGCTTGAGCCTCATTGGCTTCCCTGGCACGTCTTCTGGGTCTATTTCTTCGGCTGCACCTTTATCGCCGCAGGCGTCGCGGCCCTCATCGGCACGCTTGCACGGCTGGCGGTCGCACTGTCAGCCGCGCAGCTGGCCTTGTTCACGTTTCTGGTGTGGATACCGATCGTGGCATCCGGCTCGAAAGATGCCTTTCAATGGAGCGAAACGATCCTCTCCGTAACGCTGACCGCCGCCGCCTGGGTGGTGGCTGAGTCTTACCGCGGCATGCCCTGGCTCGCTATAAACAGGCGCTAGGGCCTTCACACCTTCGCTACCCATCATGACCTTATTCTCTAGTGCCCTCAGCGGCGGGTGGTTCTCAGACCCACTATCTGTAACGTCTCTGCCGCAGCCCGCACTTCATCCGCCGATCTTCTCTGTCAGTTCGACCCAGCGCTCATACATTGCATCGTGTTCGGCTCGCGCCTCCTCCAGCTCAGCAAGAGCAGTGGTCAGAGCCGCAGGGTCGGTGACGACCTCAGGTTCTTCAATGCGCTGCTCCGATGCGCGAAGGCGGGCTTCAACTTCCTCAATCCGAGCTTCCAGGCCATCGTATTCGCGCTGCTCGATGTAGGAGAGCTTCTTTCGCGACGGAGGCATGGCCGGGGTCGCGGTCGGCGTGGACGCAGCGGTCTGCGTCACTTCTTCCGGCGCAACTTGAGATGAAACGCGTCCCTGCTCGTTACGCCAGGCCTCCCATTGCAAGTAGTCCGCAAACAAGCCTGAGTTACCGTGGCCGTCGAGACCAAGCACGGTGTTCGTGACGCGATCAAGGAGATACCGGTCGTGCGTAACCAGAACCAGCGCGCCCGGAAACTCAAGCAGGGACTCCTCAAGAATCTCCAGCGTGGGAATATCGAGGTCGTTCGTGGGCTCGTCGAGGATGAGGACATCGGCCGGCTGAAGCATGAGCCGCGCAATGAAGACGCGCGCCCGCTCGCCGCCGCTGAGTCGCTCCACGGGCTGATTCAGTTGCTCGCTCGTAAAGAGAAAACGCGACGCGTAGCTGGCAACGTGAACGACGCGATCTTGATAGACGACCGAGTCTGAATCCGGCGCGAGGGCGCGACGCAGCGTCAGAGACGTGTCCAGCTCTCGCAACTGCGAAAAGTAGACAATGCGAAGCCCGTTGGCGCGGCGAATCTCACCCGCGCTCAGGGGAATCTCACCGGTGATGGCCCGAAGCAGTGTGGTCTTGCCGGAGCCATTCGGCCCGGCGAGCCCGAGCTTCAAGCCGTTGGTCAGGATCAGTGAGACATCGCGAAGGATCTGGCGATCGGCCAGATCGACAGCGGCGTGCTCGACCTCGATCAGCCGCTTGGTCTGCCGGCCAGTAGCGTCGAATCCGATTCCAGTCGTGGCAGTGCGCGAGCGGGATTCGGAATCTCGCAGCTCGGCGATCAGCGCATTGGCATTGTCGATGCGGGCCTTGGACTTGGTCGTTCGCGCCTTCGGGCCGCGTCGAAGCCAGTCCATCTCGATGCGGACACGATTGCGCAGACTCTCCTGAGCGCGCTCCTGCCACTCGACGTAGGCCTCCCGATCTTCGAGAAACTTGGAGTAGGCGCCTTTGACCCGCAGCAGGCCATCCGAATAAATCCGATTGAGCTCGACAACTTCAGAGGCAACGTTCTCGAGGAAATAGCGATCATGGGTGACCACAACGAAAGCGAATGGGGAGGCGCGCAGCAGACCTTCGAGCCATTCGATGCCTTCAAGATCGAGGTGGTTCGTCGGCTCGTCGAGCAGGAGAACGTCCGGTCCTGTGACAACGGCCTCGGCAATCGCCAGGCGTTTGCGCCAGCCACCGCTCAGGCTGGCAGCTTCGCGGTCCATGCCGGGATTGTCCGCGGTGCCGTCCTCGCTGAACCCGGCGCGGCCCAGGGTTTCGCGCAGCCGCTGCTCGCGCTCCAACGAGGAAATCCTGGCGCGGTCCAGCGCCGCTTCGATCACTTGGCGTGCGGTGATTCCAGGGGTGAAGTTCGAAATCTGGTGTACATAGCCGACGCGGGCCCGCTTGCGAAACGAGACCTCGCCGGAGTCAGGCTCTTGCTCTCCTCCAAAAATCGCCAAGAGGGTAGATTTACCTGCGCCGTTAGGACCGATCAGGCCAATACGATCGCCATCGTGAACCGAAAATGAGAGGTTCTCGAACAGCGGATTCGCGCCGAAGCGTTTGGAAATGTTCTGCGCAATCAGAATCGGCGGCATGTCTCCAGTGTATGAGGACTCTCCTCCTTCCTCTGCAAGCCGGGTACCTGTCCTGGTGGGGTCCTTGCGACTAGTGTGAAAGAGCTAGGCCACCGCGTGCGGCAGCTTCTCGGCCTTGGCCTGAGCTATGTCAACGGCCCATCCGTGCCCCCAGGGTCCCCTCCGCTCTCACCTTCACGGCCCAAACCAGCTTGTTTTTCGGAGACCTTCCTTACTTCCTCCCTTGTCCGAACAGATCTTCGACTCAGTCCGTGGGAATGCTTCAATTCGTCTTCGCAAACGGCCATTGTGCCAACTTGTGCGCTCGAACGAGATAGATCAGGCTTCCACTGCAGGCAATGACGGCTGCAACGGCGATGCCCGAAAGCGCATGACGACGATTCATGAGTATAAAGACAAAGCCAGCCATCGCCACGATGGGCGGAAGCGGATAGAGCGGCATGCGGAAGGGCCTCTTCAGCTCGGGCCGCTTGATGCGCAGCACGATCACGCCGATTTGCTGCAGGAAAAACTGCAACAGGATGCGCGTGATTACCAACATCGTGATGACCTGCTGGAGGGAGAAGAAGCAAAACGCCGTGGCAACCAATCCCAATGCCACCAGCGAGCGATGCGGGATGCCGTAGCGGGGATGAACCTTGTCGAGGTAGCGGAAGAAATTGCCGTCGCGCGCGGCAGCAAACGGCACGCGCGAGTAGCCGAGCAGCAAAGAAAACACGGAGGCAAACGCAGTCCACACCACGAGAGACGCGACCAGACGTCCCATCCATGCGCCAAAAGCCGAGCCCGCGATCTCCGCGACCAGCTGCAAGTGCAGCCCATTCGTGGAACCTGCCACAGCCGTCGACGCCAATTCGTGAATTGCTGGAAGCGCGGCGAAATTCATGGCCACATAGAGGACAGCGACAAAAAGGACGGAGAGCAGGATCGCGCGTGGAATCGTCCGCTCCGGCTCACGAACTTCGCTACCGAGAAACGTGATGTTGTAGTAGCCCCAGTAATCGTAAGTGGCAATCAACGTGGCCTGCGAGAGCCCGGCGACCGCGAGGCCGGCCGAGACGGCGGGCGCTGCCGGAAGATGCCAGCCGCCGGCCGTGAAAGCATGCGCAAATCCGGATGTGATCACGCCGGCCATCGCCGCCATCACGCCAGCAAACAAAACCCACGCGAGCCGTGTGATCGAGCTGAGGTTCCGGTAAAGCAGCGCCGTCACCACGAGACATGCCCCCGCCGCGGCGAAGTTTGAATAGTGCAATCGCTGCAGTGCAGCAATCGGCGTGCCGTCAAGACCGGGCCAGAACCACACAAGGAAGCTCGACAAACCGATGCAGCCCGACGCAATCGACAGGGGAGCCGAGAAGCTCAACTGCCAGACGTAGAGAAAGCTGAGCCAGTTTCCGGCACCATCGGGCGAATAAATCTCACGCAGAAAAGCGTACGATCCGCCCGCGCGCGGAAATGCGGCGCCCAACTCGGCCCAGACCAACCCGTCGGCCACGGCAACCACCGCGCCGAGCAGCCATGCAACCACCGAAAGCTTGTAGCCTGCTGCAGCAATCACCAGAGGCAGAGTGATGAACGGTCCAACGCCGATCATCTCGAGCACGTTGAAGAGCACGGCGGAGCGCAGGCCGATACGTCGCTCGAGGGACGCGGATGCTTCGGTGCTGGAAGTGGATGAGGTCACCAACTGGCCTTATTCTTTCGACGCTACTCTGGCGGATTGTACACTGACGAAGACCATGATCCTGAACCGGATGGCTCTTCGCGCGGCGTTGTTGGCGGCTCTTGGATTTCTGAGTCTTGTTTCCCTGCAAATGCATCGCGCTTGCGCGCAACAGAGGGCGGCTGCGCTCGCCGATGTTCCGGCGGCGGAGCCGAGTTCGATCGCGCTGCCGCTGCCCGAAGACCGCGGCCAGGCTGCTCTCGAGCAGTCGCTGAAGCGGCTGCACACGGCCGCAAGCCTGATGATGATCGTGGCTCATCCCGACGATGAGGATGGCCCGCTGCTCACCTATCTTTCGCGCGGCCTGGGTGTGCGCTGCACGTTGTTCACTCTCACACGCGGTGAGGGCGGGCAGAATGCGATGTCGGCCGATTCCTACGATGCCCTGGGCATCATTCGGACCAACGAGCTACTGCGCGCGGATGAGTTTTATGGAGCGAAGCAGCTGTGGGGCACCGAGGTCGACTTTGGCTTCTCCAAAACACAGGAAGAATCGTTCGCGCGCTGGGGCCATGACCGCGTTCTGTATGACGCCGTGCTTGCGGTGCGACGCGAGCGGCCGCAGATTATCGTCTCCACCTTCGTCGGCGGCATCACCGATGGGCACGGCCAGCACCAGGTGTCGGGCGAGATCGCACAGGAGGTATTCAAGGCTGCGGCCGATCCGAGTGTCTTTCCGGAGCAATTGAAGCCGGTCAAGGACGGTGGCCTCAGTCTTACCGTCTGGCAGCCGAGCGCGGTCTACTCGATGGTTCCGTTCGCCCCCGTGACCGAAAAGGGCATGTTCGATTACGCGACGGGTAAGTGGGCGCCAGCAAAGTTTCACAGCTACATCACCGATGAGTGGATCACCGGTGTTCCATCGACGGACGTCACGATTCCGGTGGGCGGTCTCGACCCAACGCTGGGCCGCAGCTATGTGCAGATCGCACGCGAAGGATGGGGCGAACAGAAGTCCCAGAACGGCGGCTCAAACCCGACGCTGAGTGGCCCCTCGAGCACGAGCTATCACTTGTGGGCGGTCGCACCGCAGGCCAAGCCGGCAAAACCGAAATCATCCAAAGACGACGACTTGTTTCACAATGGCAGAGTCGATGTCGATACGAGTGTGTCTGGGTTGGTGCACCTTGTCGCGGAGGCGACGCCAGAGTGGCTGAGTGACGGCCTGCGTCAAATCGATGAGTCACTCGACAAACTGCAAACGGTTTGCCCGTGCGATCATCGCGCCTATCTTGCGCAGCAGATCGCCGCGATCTACAAACAGACCGTCGACCTCCGGACCAGAGTGGCCGGCAGCACACTTGATGCGCAAACGAAGGCCAGCCTTGTTTTCGAGCTCGACGCGAAGATCAATCAGTTTCAATTGACGCTCGCCGAGCTGCTCGGGCTGGACGTCATCGCATATCGAACCAACGAGAGCAACGCGCAAAGCAGCGGATTCCGGGGAAGCTCGGCCGATGAGACGGCGGGCAGTGTTTCGCCCGGAGAGACGTTCAAAGTGCACGTCCATGTAACGAGCGCTTCCCCCGAGGCGCACCTGATGAAGACCTGGTTCGAAAGCCAAACCCAAGAGCCATGGCAGCAAGCCGAACCGATCGCCAGCAAAGCATCGACTCAGATTTCCGATGCGGTCTTCAACCTCAAGGTGCCGGAGAACGCGCAGTCGACGCAGCCCTTCTTCACAAGGCCCTCGATCGAGCAGCCGTACTACGACATCTCGAATCCGATGTGGAGGGAACGCTCCTTCGCCCCGTGGCCGCTGGCTGCGTGGGTTGAGTTTGCCTTTGACGATCTGCCGATCCGCGTCGGCCGTGTAGTACAGACCCTTCATCGCGTGACCGGCCCCGGCGGTATCTACGAACCTCTCGCGATCGTGCCGTCCATTGGCATAGGGGTTGCCCCCGAGGCGCGCATTCTTCCCCTCGATGCCAGTGCGTTGCCGGTTCGCGTCACGGTGCACACGCAAACAGCGGCCGACGGGACCGTTGCGTTGAAGCTTCCCGAGGGCTGGCGAGCCGAACCTGCTGAGGCGAAGTTCCATCGCGTCAGCGCCGGCGAGACCGAACCGATTCTCTTTTCCGTGACGCCCACCTCAGCGGCTGCGGGCGCGTTCACGATTCAGGCTGAAGCACACTCGGATGGCCGAACCTACAAAAACGGCTGGCAAAGCATCGGTTATGCAGGGTTGCGTCCGTATAACCAATACCGGCCTGCTGTTCTGCGCACAGGAAGGATCGACGTGAAGGTCGCGCAAGGACTTCGAGTGGGCTACATCATGGGTACGGGCGACCTTGTGCCCGAGGCGCTGGAAGGGATGGGAGTGATCTCGCACCTTCTCTCCGCGGAGGAAGTTGCGTCCGCGGATCTCTCCCACTGGAATGTCCTCATCGTGGGCATTCGGGCCTATTCGGTGCGGCCCGAGTTGGCTGCCGCTCAGGCGCGCCTGGACGAGTTCGTGCGCGATGGCGGCACGCTGATCGTGCAATATCAGAGCGCCAACTTTCCTGCTCCTCTTCCGCTCTCTTTGGGCCGTGCCGAACGCGTCGTCGATGAAGCGGCGCCGGTGAAACTCCTCGATCCGAAGAACCCCCTGTTCGTCTCGCCGAATGCCATCACGCGCGCCGACTTCGATGGCTGGGTCGAGGAGCGCGGCCATTCCTTCCTCGACTCGTGGGATGGAGGCTATGCCGCTCTGACCGAAACGGCCGATGCCGGTCAGGATCCGCAGCGCGGAGGCCTGCTGGTGACGCACCCAGGCAAAGGAACTTATATCTATGTTGCATACGCGCTGTATCGCCAACTTCCCGAGTTAGTGCCCGGCGCCTATCGCCTGTTAGGGAACCTTATAAGTGCCGGAAACTCTCGTTGAACGCTGGGACCTGCCCATTCTATGGAGAGAAGGCACGGCGCAAATGAAACTCCGTCCGCCAGATTGGATTGGCGCAATTCGTTTGTAAACATACGATGAATTCTGCGCACATTTACTGAGATATCTGCAAGAAACAGCTCTGTTAAAAATATGTGAATTAGTCAAATATTCATCAAAGTCTGCGAGCCTTTCAGGTGGATGCGGTCGGGGAGTGTGTGGCTTTTGCGTTGTTTTCTCCAGGCCGTTCGAATTCCTTTCGCAACTCTTCTGGAACGACGCACTCATGCTGCTGGACCTTCCGGGGTGCGAAAGAAACGAGCGTTCGCGCGGTTGGCGAGCGCAGGCAAGTAACCATTGAGGTAAAAGAGAGGCCCAATGAACTTCAGATTCAATACTGCTGCCGCAGTTGTTTTGGCAGCCAGTCTTGTCGGATCGTACGCCTACGCAGGCGATCCCCCCGCGCCCGCAAAGAAGAAGCAAGTAGCCAAGAAGCCACCGAAACCAACGGTTGAGGATCAGATCCAGAGTCTGCGGCAGGAGTTTCAGGGCCAAATTGACAGCCTGAAGGGCGATTTGGCGGCGAAGGATACTCAACTACGGCAGGCGCAACAGGCGGCAGCGGACGCGCAGGCGGCAGCGGCCAAGGCCCAGGCGGCCGCCGACGCACAGCAGCAGGCAACATCGGACAATGCGGCAGCGGTCTCGAACCTTCAGGGGACAGTGACCGATTTGAAGGCCAATGCGGTTTCGCTGGCGGACACGGTCTCGACCGAGAGCGCCAACATCAAGAAGGCGATCAACAATCCGAGTACTCTCCACTACAAGGGAATCACTCTTACGCCGGGTGGCTACGCGGCGGGTGAAACTGTTTATCGCACCAAGGCAACCGGCGGCGATATTCCGACGGCATTCAATGCGATCCCGTATGAACACGCAGACGCCTACAGCCTGAGTGAGTTCTTTGGCAGCGCCCGTCAGTCCCGTGTGACTTTGATGGCGGAAGGCAAGACGAACTGGGGCACCCTCCGTGGCTACTACGAGGCGGACTGGCTGGGCACCGGCAGCACCTCCAACAACAACCAGTCGAACAGCTACGTGCTTCGCCAGCGCGTGATCTGGGCACAGGCCGAGACAAACAACCACTGGGCCTTCACCGGCGGCCAGCTATGGTCGTTGGCTACTGAAGACAAGAAAGGTATTTCGAACCTGTCGGGCGACATTATGACGCCGCAGACGATAGACCCGAACTACGTTACCGGCTTCGTCTGGACTCGCCAGTATGGTTTCCGCGTAACGAAGACCGGCAAATATGCCTCCTTTGGCATCGCGGCAGAGAATCCTCAGATCCTCTACACGGCTTCATTGGCCGGAAATACACCCTACGCAGTCATCGGAAGTCAGGGTAACAACGGCGGCAACTACAACCCGGCTATCAGTGCCTGCACGCCGGCGACTTCGATCGTCAACTACACCGACCAGGTAGAAACTGACTCGGCAGGCAACACCATTCATGTGGCAGTGCCGGTCTACAAGACAGTGAATGGCTGCGCGAACGTCGCCAACATCTCGTTCAACGAAGCTCCGGACATCATCGCCAAGATCGCGCTCGATCCCAAGTGGGGTCACTATGAGGTTTTCGGCATTGGCCGGTTTGCGCACGAGACTGTCTATCCCGGGGAAACAACCAACAGCAACTTGTATGGTGGCCTGACGGACGCTGCAACCGGTGCGGTTGTCGCGCCTGCGCTCACCGTGAACGGCTCGTTTAGTAACAGCATCGTTCTGGGCGGCGGCGGCGCCAGCTTCCGCATACCGGTTACGAAGGCCGTTACAGTGGGCGCGAAGGGTATGTACGGTGCGGGCCTTGGCCGTTACGGTGACTCGACACTGGCCGATTTGACGACCAACAGCTGGGGAGGATTCTCTCCGCTGCACAACGCGTCCGGCCTTTTCACGATTGAGGCTAACCCAACTCCTCGGCTGTTGATCTGGGCAGATTACGGTGGCGACTACGTGGGCCGCGACGACTGGGGTCACGCTGGCGCCACGACCTCGCTGGGTGCTCCGTCCGCGGACTTCTGCTACAAGGCGGCGTCAGGAGCAATCACCTGCGCAACCTCTGCTTCGGCTGCTGCCATTGCAGCCGGCGGCAAGTGGGGCGCGCACTGGGGCGCGCCGAGCAATGCAGCCGTGGGCTACGGTTCCTACCTGCTTTCCAACTCGGGCTGCTTGGCCACGACCGCTCCCGGCTATAACGGAGGCGCTTCGACCGGCTACGCCGCGGGTGGTTCCTGCGGCGCACAGACTCGCAATGTTCAGGAAATCACCGGCGGCTGGTGGTATGACATCTACCGAGGCGACCACGGTCGCTTCCGGCAGGGTTTCCAGTATGGCTATGCAGTGCGTGAGGGCTGGTCCGGAGCCGCTGCAACTGCCGGTGGACCTGGCATCGGAGCCAAGGGCATCGACAACATGTTCTGGACGTCGCTCCGTTATTACCTGCCGTAGCTACGCGTTGTGGCATCAACACAAGAAGGGCAGCCGCACTGGCTGCCCTTCTTCTTTCATGCTTTATTCAGACTTTGAACTCATTTCGGCCGTATCCAACCTCTCTAGTTCCCCTTCGGCTCGCCGGTGGGAGAAAAGGCTTCACCCGCATACACGACGCCAGAAGCCAACACATCGCGCAGACGCTCAGGATTCGCGCCTGTGTGCGCAACTGCTTCTCGAATGAGATGCAGCGCAACCTCCGGACTTGTTCGTGACGGAAGACGGAAGATCCACGGCACGTTCGTGGATGTGAGCATCTTGTCGTCGCTAAGGGCGATCACGGGTACGAACGCTTTGAGGGCGAGTTGTTCGGCCAGATGGGCGGCATCTCGATCGAGGGCAATGATTGCCAGAGCATGTTGATCCCACAACGCACGGACCAGCTGCGATGAAGCTGCTCCCCAGTTCTGATCGCTAGCGATGGGGACGATCTCCCACGGTCTGTGCCCTGAAGTGCCATCGGCCACCTGCGCTTTCAGCTCTGGCGAACTGGAGACCGCATCGGCTCGCGGACCGAAGAGAACGATGCGGGCCGGGCCATTGGGAATGTCCGGGCGAGAGGGACCGGCATACGCCACAGCGTCTTCGCCGACGCGTGCGTGTGGCGCCGATGTCGCTGTGGTTGGATACCCCGTAGCTGATTCCTTGTCCATCGTCTGCACACGATACGTGATCGTACCGTTGTGCACGGTGCCGAGATACATGGGCGACACATTCTTCTGGTTCGGGTCGAACACCATGTGCCCAGTCACGCCGTCGTACTCCTGCAGATCGGCAAGAGCATCGTGAATGCGCGCGCGGTTGAGGCCTGATCTACAGATTGCTTCCAGCAGGGCGTTCATCGCGTCGTACGCGAGCGACGCAAACTGCTCGGGCTTCTCGTGGAAGCGCGATTCGAAGCGCTGGTTAAAATCGAGCCACTTGGGATCGCGGCGCGAGGGGTCATAGGGAAAGACGGCTTCGAACCCTTCGGCAGCCGGCCCTGCCTCAGCAAGCAACTCTGGACCGAGTGTACGGTAGGCGCCGAACACGCGCTGTTTCATACCGAGGGCACGCATCTGCTTAAGAATGCCCGCTGCCTCCGCCTGGTCGGCCCAAAGAACAATGGCATCTGTGCGCGAGTCCTGAATGATCTTGAGCGCGCGTGTGAAGTCGGTGTCCCCGGGCATATATTTCTGCTCGATCACGACAGGATGACCGAGCCGACGAGAGGCATCGCGAAACTTGAGTACGCCGAATCGTCCATAGCGGTTGTTGACTCGCAACAGCGCCACGCGCTTAAGCCCGAGCTCGGTGTAAATGCGACGCGCGAGCGTGAGACATTGCACGCGATCGTCTTGAAGATCGGTGAAATACCAGGGGATGTAGGTTTCGGGAATGGTTGGATCCGTTGACGCCGAGTTGACAATCGGAATCTCAGCTTTCAGCGCGACACGCAAGGCGATGTGTGTCGACTCGGAGCTGATCGATCCAAAGATCGCCCAGTCCTCATCGTCGTAGACCATCTTGACCGTTTCATTGGAGGGTGAACCCCAGATCGTCGGATCGGTGGGACGGTCGTCACCGTAGACGGCCTTGGCCTGCCAGTTGTCGTAGTCGTTATGCAGCATCAGGCGGAAAGGCTTGCCTCCGTATCCGCCCTGTGCATTGGCTTCTTCGACAGCGAGCTGCGCGCCATGGAGCATGCGCTGCCCGAAGACCTGATCGGGCGTGTGCTCTATGGGCCCGAAGAAGCCGATCCGGACTTCCGAAATGTTCTTCTGTTCAGGCAGGTCGCGGCCAGCTCCGCTGTAGATGTTCGGATGAATGTAGTTCAGGTCGTACGGTTCCGCGAACTTTACGTACGGACTCATGTCCTTCGGCTCACCCGCATAGGGGTGAACGACGCGATCCCGCGGCGGTCCAAGAGGATGTGCTCCGCACGCGCACACGCGCCCCGGTTTTGCCGTCTGTGCAGGAGCCAGAACGCCGACGCAACCTGCCAGTAGCGAGGCGCCAATCCACAAACATCCGGTACGCATGAGCTACTCCTTGCGATCCTTTTCGGTGCGGAACATGGCGATGGCCTCGATCTCCACGAGCAGTTCAGGGCGGCAGAGCTTCGCCTGGATGCCAGTGGACGCTGGCAACGGATCGAGCCCCTGTTCCTTGAAGAAGGCCGTGCGCTCTTCGTTAAATGCCTCGTAGTCGCGATCGATGTCCCGGAGATAGCAGCTGGTACGCACGATGTCGTGCCAGGTGCAGCCTTCGCTCTCCAGCAGCCTGGTGATGTTCTGATAGGTGCGGCTCATCTGCGCGCGGAAATCGCCGATGTGGACGCTCTTTCCTTCCTCATCGATGGACGCCGTACCGGAGATGAGCAGAATGACAAGGCCGTTCAGATCGATGCGCATACCGCGCGAGAACGAGCTTGGTTTGGCGTAGTCGTAGGCTTCGTTGAGCGTCCTCAGGTTGGACATGGATCGCTTTTGAATGGGTGCGTGGGCGATGGTCTCCAAAACTTCGGTCAGATCAATCATGATGAAGGCTCCTTATTTTGCTTGTTGAAGAATTCCGTGGCTCAGCCCCTTTGCTGTGGCCACCCAGATGTCTTTCCCCTGGAAATCGATGTTGAGGATGTAGTTGTGTGCCGGTGCCGTGGTGACCGGAACGGCGGTAACGTTTCCCTTCGCGTTGCGAACAGTCATTTCGGGTTTGCCGGTAGTGAGAGACGGGCGATAGACAATCCAATTGACGCCGTCGTAGTACGCGAGGCCTTTATCCGTCCCGAACCACGCGTGATTGGCATCGACGCCTTTCACGACGTTGGTGAAGTTCGAGGGCAGGCCGCTGTCTTTGGTCAGAAAGTTGTGCCAGTAACGCCCGTCATAGCGGCTATCGCCGAAATAGGTTGCCACCCAGACGACGTTATCGACATAGCTCACCGAGGTCGTGATCTCGTGGATCAGGCCCTGATCCCTGAACAACACCATCTCGTTTTCGCCGTCGGGGTCGTCGTATTTATCCCAGACCTTGGTCTTCTGGTTGTATTCGAGAAGGCCGCTGCCCCACACGGCGTAATAGACCTTGTCGGGCGCGGCAAAGACACCGTAGACCCAAATCTCGGTCATAGGCGTGTTGCGCTCGTTGTAGAGTGACCACTCGTTGGAGCCGAGGTTCAATCGGCACGCCCCTGCTGCGGTGGCTACCCACACGTTTTCCCCTTCGATAGAGACGCCGTAGACCACATCATTGCTGAGACCGGAGTTGAGCTGGGTGTAAGTGTCAATGCGGCCGCCGGAGATGCGGCTCAACCCGCCCATCGTCCCTGCCCAAACATCGCCGGTTCGCTTGTCGAGTGCGAGTGAAAGAACAGCGCGGTGCGCCAGCCCATCTTTTTTGGTGAAGATCTTCCACTTGCCGTTTTCGTAGAGGCCAAGTCCGTTGTCCGTCCCGGCCCAGATGCGGTCGCCGTCAACAAGCACGGAGTAGACATGATCGTCGGGGAGTCCGCTGGCCGTCGTGAAGTTCTCGAACCGATACCGCGGCACCACCTGCGCCACCGGCTGCGGGGCCACTCGTGCTGTCGCGCCGACTTTGGCCGAACGTGCGGACGTAGCTTTCGACTCGGAGTTCGTGGGCGGAGTCGCTGAGACCACCAAGCTCGGAACCAGCAGTCCTGCAGCGGCAAGCATGGCGAGGGTTGAGTTCTTCATCGCGTCCTCAGGTACTGAATCAAATCGTTCAGCTCATCTTTGGTGAGGTCGTTGGTGCGGCCGTGTTTGTCTTCCGGGTTGAACCTGGTCCAGATCTCCTCGAGGGTTGCCGCGGAACCGTCGTGCAGATAAGGAGCTGTGAGTGCGACGTTGGTGAGTTGGGGCGTATCGAGCAGGCCGGTGTTGTCGGTGGGCTTGCGGGTTCCAACCTCGAATGACTTTTGGCTCGTCCCTTTTGGGCCGCTGTGGCAGTAGGCGCACCGGTTTGCCTGTGGGATCGCGTTGCCAAATTTGTCCGTGGCGCGCTCAAAGAGAGCTCTGCCACGCTCCTGTGCCGGTGTGAGCTCCCTGTCGACCGGACGCCATCGATTCGGACGCGAGGGCAGGCTTCGGACATAGACGACCAGATCGGTCAGGGTGAGATCGTCGTAGTTCTCGGACCGCCAGAAGTATTTCTCAGTGCGGGGCCCGCACTCGGTGGGTAAGTTCGGATTAGTACCTGTCCACTTATACGGTTCAGTTCCCTTGAGATCTTCGATGGGGCGGTTATCCACGATGTCGCGACCGAAACCGTCGGGCTCAAGATCCCAGGTCAGGCCATCGAAAGTCGAATCGATGTGGCAGTTGGCGCAACCGATCTGGCCCTGGAAGGAGTAACGAGCCGTATAGAAGGTCTGCTCGCCATGGCGCAGGACGGAGAGTTGTTTTGGCCCTTCCAATGCGATCGTAGAAACGACCCGATCATTGTGTGTGTCGATCACGCTGATCGTATCGTCGAGCCGGTTCGCAACGAGGAGTTTCTTGCCGTCTCGAGTGAACGCAGCTCCGCGAGGATCGGCGCCAACTGCGATGCGGGTGACGACATAGTTAGCGCTCGCCGAGAGGTCGGATGCGAAGGGCGGCTTGTGGGTGCGGACGAAGCGCAGAAGCTTCGGGACATCAATGACGGTGACGATCGCCGAACCGCCGTGGGTCACGTAAATACGCGATTTGTCCGGCGCAATGGCGACAGCGAAGGGCCGGGCCGCGTAGCGTTCGAGTTCGTCGAGCGGGACCTCGATCGGATTGGAACCGATGTCGGCACCGAAGAGTTCGAGGGTATCTGCAAAGGCTCCGCCATGCTCGAGGTGGGCGAGCGGGATCAGGTTCTTGGGATGCAGGGTCGCGGCAACGCCGAGCTTGCCATCGCTGGAAAAGGCGATGTGAAAGCCGTGAGCGATGCTGTGCAGCGGGACACGATCGACGACCACGGCGCGCGCGGTGTCAATCACCGTGATCTCCGATTCGGGTGCAGTCCGATGCGCGGATGGATTCGGATAGACGTGCGTCACGTAAAGCCGGCTGCCGTCGGGCGAGGGCGTGATGTAGCTCGAACCGCGTCCCGCCGCGAGCCGTTTCTCTTCCTCACCGGTCTGAGCATTCAGGACGGCGACATCGTTGCTGATGCGATTGGCGACGAAGAGATGCCGACCGGCGCGGTCTTCAATGACGCCGGAGGGCTCGGCGCCGACTGACCAAGTGGCAATTACTTCGAGCGAGGTGGTGTCGATGACCGAGATAGTGTCGTCCCAGGTGTTCGTGACGAAGAGGCGCGTTCCATCGGGCGAAAACGAAAAACCGCGCGGCACGTGACCGACGTGAATCGATTTGGTCTCGTTGTACGTACTCGCATCGAGGACGCGGACCTGGTCGCTGCCCTGGCAGAGCACATAGAGGCGCGCACCGTCAGGCGAGAAAAGCACTTCAACCGGAGAGGCGTAGTTGAGCCGTTCGCCGGACCGGTCGATTTCAGCGTGCGCGCGCCGATTCGGCGACAGGCTCACGCAAGCGACAGCAACGCCCAGTGCGGTGAGAGCCGCGACGAGGCTTGCATTCACTGAAAAGACGCGGGCCGATGGGAGACGGCCGGTCATTTCGGGTCCTTGCTGGTCGAGTCCGCGCTCGCCGGTTCGGTGATGAGGAGGACACGATCGACAGCCTGTTTGTCGAGTGCCTGCTCGCGGCCGCTGGGCCAGTGGACAAGAATTTTGTCGACGGTTGTTGCCGGGCCGAGCCCGAAGTGCAGGCGCTCCTCGTTCTGTGAGAGGTAGCCGGATCCTGCGACGCGCTCCGCAGTCCAGCGTTTATCGCCGGCGAAGACTTCGACTTTGGCGCCGATACCGTCGCGGTTGCTCTTTGTTCCCCTGAGCTTGATTGCGAGCCAGTGGCCGGTGTTCGTCGACACGTTGTGGACCAGTGTGCCTTTCGCACCAAGGTTCACGAGAAACGCGTCCACCTTGCCATCGTTATCGTAATCGGCAAAGCAGGCGCCGCGCGCAACGGTGCGGGTGCTGAGGACGGAGCCGGCCTGGCGCGATACGTCTTCGAACTTGTCGCTGCCGAGACCGCGAAAGAGGGTGTGCTCCTGCGGGATGAGGTGGATGAGGCCGCCATGGAAGATGAGGACATCGAGGACGCCCTCGTTGTCAAAGTCGTAGACGCCTGTTCCCCAGCTGACGTACTGCGCATTGGCTTGCGACACGCCGTTGGTGGCGCCGATGTCGTCGAAGCCGAGTGCGCCACCCTTCGATGCCGCGGACGTGTTGCGCAACATGCGGTTGTAGTGGCCATCCGTGACCCAGAGGTCGAGGACGCCGCGGCCTTCGAGATCGGCGAAGACCGGACCCATGGAAGAAGTGGATTCGCCGTTCTGGCCAAAGGCTGTTCCGGTGTCATTACCGATCTCTTCGAAGGTTCCGTCGTGCTTGTTATGGAACAGGAAGTTCTCGGTGCGGTCGTTGGCGACATAGATATCGTCCCAGCCGTCGCCGTCGAAGTCGGCTGCGGTGACACCCATGGTGCGGCCCACGTAGGCGCCGATGCCGGACTTGTCGGAGACATCGGTGAAGGTTCCGTCGCAGTTGTTGTGGAAGAGCTTGTTGGTCTCGCCTTCGTAGTCGAGCGGGCCGGGATAGTTGTCGGCGGCGTAGTAGGCGCGGTACTCGGGATCGAACTTCACGTAGCGGCCGACAAAGAGATCGAGGCAACCATCCTTGTCGTAGTCGAGCCACGTGGAGCTGATGGCCCAACCATCGACCTTGATGCCGGCTTTGGCAGTCACATCGGAGAAGTGGCCGTTGCCATCGTTGTGATAGAGGATGACCTTTCCATAGCCGGTAACAAGCAGGTCGATATTGCCGTCGTTGTCGTAATCCGCAGCGGCGACAGCCATCCCGTACATGTCTGGATTGAGGCCGGCCTGATCGGTTACATCGGTGAAGTGCCCGCCGCCATCGTTGCGATAGAGGTGGTTGTGCGGCAGCGGATTCGGCTTCACCTTCAGCGGGTGCGGGTGCATCGAGTCATCGAGCGGGCGTCCGTTGACGACATACAGAGACGGTCGACCCGAGTTGTTGTAGTCGAACCAGACACAACCCGCCCCTGTACCTTCGAGCAGCGAGCCTAGTTGCGCCGATCCGAAGCTGTGCACATAGTCGATGCCAGCTTGGTCGGTCGCGTCTTCGAATTGAATAGCAGGCACCTGCGGCGCGGCAGCCCTTTCGACGGAGGGCTGCGCAAGGCCGGATGCCGGGGCGGCTGGCGGCAGGTCCTGCGCGATTCCCACTACCGACGCGGCGAGGATCCCGAGCATGAGGAACGAGAGGAGACGAAAGCGAAGCATCTCAGCGGCCTCCTGCAGATGCGGTTTGGTTCGCAACGGCTGGCCCAGTCAGATCGACCGACGTCGTGGTGCGCAGGAGAACGGCAGGAACACGATTCTCCGATGCGCGTTCGGGCCCGGCATGGCAGCCGACGCAGATGCGCTGTTCGCCTCCACGCGCCCAGAACCAGCCGCGCTCCTGGCGCAAAATAGAACCTCTTGCATCGAGCAGCGCGAATCGGATCGGTCTGTCGCCGGGGACCTTCACAAAATAGGAACCGTCGGCTTCGATTGGCGCGGTGCCGAGCGCGACAGGGTGGCCAGTTGCATCCTTCGCCTCAACGCGCACCGTTGCAGGAACGCCTTTCAATGCGCCGTCGCGAGAGATACGTGCGTCGAGCGCCAGAAGATTGGCATAGTCCCATGGGTGCAGCCCGGACGGATGGCGTTTGGGTGTGGCGCGCGGAGCGACAAGGACGGGTTCAACAAGTTGGTCGCCGGGCTCGGACAGGACGGTTTGCAGGGCCGATTCGCCGGGCTTCCACACCTTGATTGCGTAGTTCTTTTCCGATGCGCTCTTCGCGCTCACCAGCCAATCACCCGATTTGGTCTCCGCGATGGCTCCGGCATACTCGGCATGGGGTGCGGCGACGCGCTCCTCATGGGCCAGCGGCGAGGTAAAACGAGCCAGTGATGGACCGTGGGTGAAGACGACGTCGTCGGACGTCAGCTGCTTCCCGCCCCAGCGGGCTGTGCCATGGTCGCAGCGGTAGGATTCGACACCGGACCCATCGGAGTAGACGAGGTAAAGCTCGGGGGTCGCACCAGAGCCGAGCGGAAAGCCCGACTCGAAGAGGATGCGCCCGTCGGCCAAGACATCTACCGGGATCGCGCTGGCATCTGCGTGCGTGAGCTGCATCGCGGTCAGGTCGACTTCCGCGTGCACCTTCTCCACCCCCTCCGATTCTCCGAGGGGTTCTGCGCGCAACTGAAAGCCTGCAGGCGTGCGCTGCGCGTAGACAAATCGGCCATCCGGAAGATAGAGCGGCCGGATCGCGTCCTCCTTCCCCGACGTGAGTTGACGCAGCGATTTGTCCACGAGTGTCAGCTCCCACACCTGCCATAGATCTGAGGCATCCTTCCTGCCAGCGAACAAGACGCGCGAACCTTCGAAGGAGACGCTGGCATCGGCGGTTGCCGCGAATCGGGCAAGGAGTGGCTCGGACTTGCCCTGATGTACGAGCAGCAGCTGCGCGCCCCGCGGGAAACGTTCCTGTCCACGCAATGCGGCCAGCGGTTGGTACACTGGCGCCGCCGTGACGACGAAGTCGTCGCCGACACGTGCGGCGGAATCGGGACCGAAACCACAAAGAGGAAACATCGCAATGCAGGCGGCGAACACAAGAGCCTTAGCCTGTGAGGTCATCCAACTGCCTCCAGGGTCCTCTGATGCGCTGACTCGCTCCAGCCTTGCGATCGGATGGCGAAGTAGGGCTCGAGCGAGTCCATCATCTCGTTGAACTCAGCGAAGGTGAGTGACTGGTCGCCATCACTCCAGGCGCGGTCGGGATTCGGATGCACTTCGACGATCAGCCCGTCGGCCCCGGCTGCTACGCCGATGCGCGCAAACGCGGGGACGAGATCGCGATGCCCGGCTGCGTGGCTGGGATCGGCAATGATCGGCAGGTGCGAGATCTGTTTGACGAGGGCGATGGCAGCCACATCGAAGGTGTTGCGGGTCGCCGTTTCGAACGTGCGAATGCCGCGCTCGCAAAGAATGACGTTGGGATTCCCGTTGTCGAGAATGATCTGGGCGGAGCGCAGAAAGTCAGCCAGCGTCGCCATCATGCCGCGCTTGAGCAGAATGGGCCGGCCTGAGTGCGCCGCTGCTTCGAGCAGCGTGTAGTTTTCCATGCTGCGTGAGCCGATCTGCAGGATGTCGGCATAGGCGGCAACGAGAGGCACGTCGCACTCCGACATCACTTCAGTGACAATGGCGAGGCCCGTCGCCGCGCGGGCACGGTCCAACATCTTCAGGCCTTCAAGACCGTGACCTTGAAATGCGTAGGGAGAGCTGCGCGGCTTGAAGGCGCCGCCCCGCAGAATGCGGGCGCCGGCCTGGCGCACATGGTGGGCGGTGGTCATCAGCTGGGACTCGGTTTCAACCGAGCACGGTCCAGCCATGGTGATGAACTCGTCCCCACCGACAGCGAAATCAAGCACAGGGACCATGGTCTGCTGACACTGCAGACTCTTCAGAACCCCAGGGCTTTCGGCAAAACGTTCTTGCCAACTTAGGCGCACCGTGCGCTCCAGTCGGCCTCCACTGATCGGGGAAGCGTCAGACTACTGCGATGGACTGCACGACGCCTCCATCCAAGGATGGAGACTCAATGACGTGTGATCTGGCTCACGCTCACTCTGCTTCTATCGAGGTGCTGAACAGTTGTCTGTGACGGGTGAACTTGATTTTGGACTGATCTAGTCTGAAAGTGCGATAGGCGGCGGGCGATAGCCGAAGGCCGCATCGACAACGGATGCGACGCCAAGGGCTATTTCATCCTCGAATGGCCGAGCCACGATCTGCACGCCGATCGGGAGCCCTTCAGGCGAACGGCCGACAGGAACGACGGCCGCAGGCGATGCCAACACGTTGAACCATTGTGTGTGTCGCACAGCATCGAGGTACTCGACCTTCTGACCGTCGATGGTCCAGGCACGCTCACCGTGACGCCATGCGGGAACGCTGGCAACGGGACACAACAGGATCGGGTAGTCACTCAATTCCTCGAGAGTCTTGGCACGCAAAAGATCGAGCTCTGCCCACGCGTTGAGCAACTCAGGCGCGGTGATCGGCGTCTGCCCACCAGCGATTTGGAGAAATTCGTCAAAGACAGGACTGAGTTGGCCATTTTTGCCGGCGATGGTTGACGCGTAAAACATCGCGCCGCATTGGACAAAGAATGTCATCCACAACTTGCGGAGTTGTTCAAGCGTACGCGGCTTGAAGGGTTCGACGCGAAAGCCGGCGTCGCGCAGGGCTGTCGCCGCTGAGTGTACCGCGGCACGGGTTTCTGCGGTTACGGGGACCAGGCCATCATCTTCGAAGAAACCAATGGTGATCCGGCGTAGATCGCGGGGTGAGTGCCCGCGCAGTGGAACTGGCGGGCTGGAGGGATCGTTGGGGTCCTGCCCGCTGAGCACGTGGAAGAGGAGCGAGACATCCTCTATGGTCCGCGCCATCGGGCCGATGGCGCCGAGGACAGAGAACGGTCCGACACAAGGAGGCAAGTGGCCTGTTCCCGGAACGCGGCCGGGCGTCGGCTTAAGCGAGCAGATTCCAGTGAGATGTGCGGGCACACGAACCGAGCCGCCGCTATCCGATCCGAGCCCAGCCGCCGACATGCCCGCGGCGATTGCAGCCGACTCGCCACCGCTCGATCCACCGGGCGTGCGTGCCAGATCCCATGGATTCGCGGTGCGGCCGTGGAGCAGGTTGTCGGTCTCGTAGGCCATCAGGAACTCGGGGCAGTTGGTTGTACCCAGAATCAGCGCTCCTGCTGCGCGCAGGCGCGCAATGACGACCGCATCTTCGCGCGGAATGTTGCCCTTGTTGAGGAGGCTACCGATCTCGCACTTGTAGCCGGCTGTCGCGATGGAGGACTTGATGGTGATCGGCAGGCCGAGCAGCGGCCCACGCAGGTCCTGTTGGGCATCCATCTGCCCGGCCTGAGCGCGCACGCGTAGGGAATCGAAATCGGCGAAGGCGTTCAGGCGCGGATTCAGGCGGACGATCTGATCGATGTGCGCTTCGGCGAGTTCGGAGATGGAGATCGCCCTGGAGCGCAGCAGTTGAAGTTGCTGCGCCGCCGGCTTGAGAACAACGTCGTTCATGGTCTTTTTGACGGGACTGCGGTCGACTCGTCGTCGGCCGGGGTCGACGGAAGCATCCGATAGTCGAAACGATAGGACCGAACGGGCTCACCGGAATCGAAACGATCGTTCCAGTCGAGCTGGTAGGCCAGCGCATCTGCATCGTCCGGGTATCTTTCTGTCTTCGGATACGGGTACGTCGACATGCCATGGAACGGCAGCTGCGACACGGTGAACGGCGAGGCATCCCACCAGTCCATGTCCTTGACGTAGCCGTTGGCATAGAAGAAGTAGTCGCGCTTCCAGTGCGGAGGCAGAGCGGGCAGCTTGTCCGCGTCGAACTCGGCTGCGATCTCGTCGCCGCTGCCAAAGATGGCATAGCGATCGTCCACACCTTTCACCAATGCCGTCACATCGCCATAGCGTGTGTAGTTGCCGCGCTGATGCTGGAAGGGACCGGTGAGGCTGACGCGGTCGTAATCATAATCGAGATCGCCGGGGCTCTTGCCTTCGAACTGGGTCGGGTAGCCGCGGAAGTGTTCCGTTGCATGCCAGAGCGGAACTTCGGTGCTACGCGAGGGTGCTTCCGGCGCGTTGTCGATGAGCACCTGGTCCCAGTAGATCTCAAGATTCGATTTGAGCCGAATGCGACGCGTTCCTGCCGGTAACTTGCCGGTGAGATCGACGACGATGGTCCGCTCCAGGCCCGCGGGGAAACCCGCTTCGCCAGGAATGCGCTGCCATATGCCATCGGACAGTTGTGCTTCAACGTAGGGCGAAATGGGCTTCACGCCGGCCTGCCACGCCGCATACAGCGAAGTCGCGCTGAAGTAGTTGACGTAGCCCGTCATCAGGAGCTTGAGCGGCGACGTCGCGTCCAGCGGTCCCAAGTCGAGGGTCAGAGCGTGGAGATTGGCGAAGCCATCATAGGGTGAAGGCGTGAAGCCGCTGGCAAACTGATGATCCCGGTGGCTCAGCACATCGAGCACGTCGTGGCCCTCGCCATCCCATGCGCCAACAGGCAGCCGCGTGCTCTGCGATGCGATGACACGCCCTGAAGCAAACGGAGGATCGTCGAGAAAACGTTCGTCAGGATTCACTTCAACATTCTCGTGGTGATCGACAGCAACAAGGCGCAGCTGGTCGATATAGTTGACCTCTTCCATCGGCTCGATGAAACGCAGGCCGAGCTTGCCATCGACATTGGCGAGCCGATCGCCGTCGACCTTGATCCACTCTCCGGGATTGGGGATATTACGCCGTGTCGGCGTGAACCAGTGCCCCACGACGGCCGCGCCGATGACATCGGTGACGAGGCGATACTTGTGGCCGTCCCAAGCGAAGAGCACCGGGCACGAGCTGCCGCGACGGTCGGCTTCTTTCATTGCGATCACTTGCGTGCGAGGCAAATCGATCTCATCCTGGAGCACTCCCGTGGGCCAGAGGATGCGCAACAGGTCGATGCCTTCAGCTTTGCCCAGCCCGACAAGCACCTGCGGAGCGGACTGCGTCTGGTAGCCTGACGCGCCAGCCAACTCCCACTTTTGCCACTGGCCTGCGGCGAAGATCTCAATCTTTGTGCCAATGGCCGTCTTGTTATCGGCGAAGCCCGTCAGGTCGAGGCGGACGAAGTGGTTTTTGTTGGCTCCAATGTTGCGCAGCAAGACCGGCGGCGCGCTAAGTTGCGTCACGATGAGGTCGGCTGCGCCGTCCCCGTCCACGTCGGCGGCGATAAGGCCACGCGGGGCCTGCAGTTTGATCGCATCGAGCCCAAGCTCGTGGCTCACATCCTCAAAGCTGCCGTCGCCGTGATTGCGCAGCACGCGCACTTGCGGGCCCGCGCTCGTCTCAACGATTGCGGCCAGATCGACCCAGCCATCGTTATCAATATCAATGGGTGTCACACCCCAGCCGCGAAGCGCGCCCTTCAGCGGCAGAGAGACACGGTCAAATCGCCGGCCCATGCTATTGGGTCCTGCGACATTACGCCACAGGGTGAGGCCGGGCTCTCCATCGTGCGTGACGGCGATGTCCATCCAGCCATCCTTGTTGTAGTCGAGCACTGCAATGCCCGTCGTCGGAGGCAACTTTTCTTCGTAGAGGGTCTGTTGCGGGTACTTGCCCTCACGCGGATTGACGAACAGGATGGGTGCGGGGCCGTCGCCGGTCACAGCAAGATCGACCGCACGGTCATTGTTAAAGTCGGTCAGAATCACGGCTGCAGTCTTCCCTGAGTCGCCGAGACCGGTCGGATCGGTCCACTCGGTGAAGGCCTTGTTGCCGTTGTTGCGCCAAAGGACGTTGGGCGCGTCGCCGGCCTTCAGAGGTTCGCCGGTGAGAAGCAGATCGAGATCGCCGTCGTGGTCGTAGTCGACATAAGTAATGCCGCTGGGATGATTGCGCGGCGCAAGACCGGCCTCCGCAGTCACATCCTGGAACTTCCCTTTGCCGAGATTGCGGAAGAGCATCACCTTGTCGTCGAAGGCGACCGCAAGATCGTTCAGGGTATCGGCATCGTAGTCTCCCACGGCGCAGGCAATGGCATGGCCTGAGCCCTGCAGTCCAGCCGCGGCTACATCAAGATCGCTGAAACTTCCGTCTGCGCCACGATGCAGCACACGGATCGCCTGCGGACCGGATTGGAGCAGCACGAGGTCCATCTGGCCCGATCCCGTCGAATCGATCATGCAGGCCCCGCCCGTCTCAGTGCCGCCGCTCTCGCTCGTGAGCAGGGGATGTGGTTCCAGCTTGACGGGTATCATCTCCGGCTCGCGTGTCTGCGGCTCTTCGACCGGAGTCACGGTGGAGTAATGTCCCTGCTCGCCGTAAGCAAGGCCGATGGCTGCGGAGATCTTGGTGCTGGTCAGATGCTGGAACGTCTTGAAATGGTCCTTTGCCTCGGGTATGTGGCCGGTGCGCTGCAGAGCGCGCGCCATCGCAAACTCCGAGGACGCGTGGAGCGGCGTGACGGCCAGCGCCTGCTTCAGAACTTCAACCTCTTTGTCGTACTGCTTCAGTTCTCCGTAGCAAACCCCCTGGAAATACCACGAATCGGCGTCGTGCGGATCGAACTTGACGGCATTCTGAAAGCTGGCCAGCGCGGCATCGATCTCGTTGTCGGCATGCTGTGCCAGGCCAAGGTTGTACCAGGCCTGCGGATTGCTCGGATCGAGCGCGAGCGCTGCGTGCAGGGCTTTCTTGGCCTCATCCAGCTTTTGCAGCGTCATCAACGCGATGCCTTGGTTGATCTCTGCCTGCGCCAGCTTCGGATCTTTCTTGAAGGCCTCGGCGAAGCTTGCGGCTGCCTTCTCTGTGAACTGCTGGCCCATCTGCGCGACGCCCTGGTTGTTCAGGCGGATCGCCTGCTGGTCGAAGTGCGTTTGCGCTAGAAGGTTTGCACAGGCACACGCAAGGCTTGCAGCCGCAACGAGCCTGCCCAGGTCCATCCATCTCTTGCTCAAATTTCTCTCCGAAACGCTCGTGCGGTCTCTCGAACCATCCAGTGTATGCGAGCTAGCGGACCTCCCGCGCCCTCCAACCGGCTGGTTCTTTGCGAGGAATCGCCAATTTATACTTCCTTTTGTGATCTCATCGCTTGAGGGCATCGATTGGCGCAGCTTTTTGGGGCGACCACCCCTGCCCGCCCCATCAGCCGAGGTGCTTGCGAGAATCGCCGGCGAGAGAATCCTGATTACGGGAGCCGGCGGCTCGGTTGGATCGGCCCTCGCGCTGTGTCTGGCTCGCCTCGCTCCCCGAGAACTGCTTTTGCTCGAATGCTCGGAGAGCGGTCTCTTTGCTCTTCAGAATCGTCTGCGCAAAGTGGCTCCAAATTGCCCGCCAAAGCTGGTTCTGGGCAGTGTTCTCGATCGCAATCTGCTGGAGGAGACCTTCGATCTCCACCAGCCCAGCCTTGTCTTCCACGCAGCGGCCTACAAACAGGTCCCTCTTCTGGAAGAACAGCCTTTAGCCTCGATCGAGACTAATGTTTTCGGCACCGACACACTCGCACAGGCTGCCGCGCAGAGCAAGGCCCGCTTGATTCTGCTCTCGACCGACAAGGCCGTGGAACCTGCATCGGTGATGGGAGCGACAAAGCGTGTCGCCGAGCTGATTGTCCTGGAGTCCGGCGGAACAGTGCTTCGCCTGGGCAACGTGCTCGCTTCGAGCGGCAGTGTGGCCGAAATATTCGCCGCGCAGATTGATGGTGGTCGCCCGCTCACCGTGACCGACCCCGCAGCGTGTCGCTACTTTCTTACAGTGGAAGAGGCCGTTGACCTGCTGCTGTGGGCTTCCCTGGAGCCTGGGCACGCGCGGGTTTTCATCCCCGCACTCCCGACTCAACATTTCGTTGCCGATCTGGCACGATTCATGGCGCGCGCACTAACGCCAGAGCGTACGATTGATATCGAATTCACCGAGCCGCGGCCCGGCGACAAAGAGTCGGAGAGACTATTTGGATCAGATGAAAGAGCGGAGGCGGTGCGTGCGTCTGGGCTTCAATCGCTTTTCTCCCCTCGGACCGACGCTCACACTCTGCGCCGGACATTGAGTCATCTGCGCGGTTCTGTGGACGCGCGCGATCTGGCTTCTGCGTTGGCCGATTTGCACTCGCTTGTCCCTGACTACGCTCCCAGCGCTACTCTTCGGTTGCTCGTCGAACAACAAACGCCGCGGGCGACGACATGAGCGGCACGAAGAGGCGCATAGGTGTTGTCACTACGTCGCGCGCCGACTATAGCCATCTCTATTGGCCGCTGCGGGAACTTCAAGCGCACACCGAGATCGAGCTGGGCGTAGTCGTGCTCGGACCGCATTTGTCGCCGGAGTTCGGCCAGACAATCCATGAAATCGAGCGAGACGGCTTTCCGATCGTTGCGCGCATCGAGTGTCTGCTCAGCTCGGATACCGATACAGGGATGGCGAAGACCATTGGCGTCGCAATTCTGAGCCTTGCCGATGCGTTCACCACTTGGCGCCCAGACCTGCTCCTGCTGATCGCCGACCGCTACGAGATGCTGGCTCCGGCGGCCACGGCGCTCGCACTGCGCATCCCGATGGCGCACATCGAAGGTGGTGAGGTCAGCCAGGGCGCCATCGACGATCAGGTCCGCAACGCTCTCACTAAGATGGCGCATGTCCACTTCACGTCCACCGAACTGGCGCGCCGGCGGGTGATCGCCATGGGCGAGGAGCCGTGGCGCGTGCACCACGCAGGCGCCCCTTCGCTCGATCACCTGAAGCGCTCGAAGCTTCTCGATCGCGCCGCGCTGGAAACGCGCCTCGGGCTACGGCTTGGCCAGCCATCGATTCTGGTTGCATGGCATCCGGTGACGATACTTAGGGACACGAACGCTGAGGCAGATTCTTTTTTTTCGGCGTTGGCGCAGGCAGTCGGCCAGCTCCTCTTCGTTTATCCCAACACCGACGCCGGCAGTTACGCTCTGATCGAACGCACGCGCGCACTTGCAAGCACGCGTCCAGACACGCACATCTTCGTCAATCTCGATGCCCTGACCTATTGGAGCTTGCTCGGAAAGGTCGATGCGATCATTGGCAACTCTTCGAGCGGCATCATGGAGGCAGCATCCTTCGCTCTTCCGGTCGTCGATGTAGGCATGCGCCAGCAAGGCCGCGAACGCGGGCCCAATATCGTCGACACGCCTGCGAACCTGTCAGCGGTTTCAGCCGCCCTCAAGCAGGCTCTCAGCGCCGAATTCCGTGCGGGATTGTGCGGTATGACGAATCTCTACGGAGACGGCACAGCAGCGTGCACGATCGCCACCGTTCTGGCCAGTGTTCCGCTCGAAGGCATGCTGATGAAGCAACCGGCGCCCGTGCCGGCTGAACCGGAGTCCGCAGGATGACGGGTATTCCGCTCTCGGCGCCCGACATCACGCAGGCAGAGATCGACGCGGTCACAGCCGTGTTGCGCACTAACCGGCTGAGCCTCGGCCCGGAACTCGAGGCCTTCGAAGCAGGGATGGCTGCCTACCACGGTGTTCGAGGGGCGGTGGCTGTCAGTTCGGGCACTGCTGGTCTGCATCTGGCACTATTGGCGCTGGGTATTGGCGAAGGCTGCGAAGTCATCGTCCCGTCCTTTACGTTTGTTGCGGTTGCGAACGCTGTCCACTACGTGGGTGCGACGCCGGTCTTCGTCGATATAGATCCGGTCACCCTCAACCTTGACCCGGTGCTCATCGAATCGGCTATCACGCCGCGAACCCGCGCCATTCTCGTGGTCCACACGTTCGGGGTTCCGGCTGAGATGGATCGCATCAGGCAAATCGCAGAGCGACACAGCCTGGCCGTAATCGAAGACGCATGCGAAGCGATTGGCGCGGAATACGATTCCCGCAAAGCCGGCAGCTTCGGCGATCTAGCTGTCTTCGGCTTTTACCCCAATAAGCAGATCACGACCGGCGAGGGGGGGTGCGTACTCACCCGCGACCCGAATCTCGCTGAACGACTGCGCAGCCTCCGCAACCACGGCCGGCCGGCCCAGCGCGCGCTGACCGCTGAAGACGACCACGGAAGCGCAGCCAATTCAACCCGGTTCGAACACGTCGAGATTGGCTACAACTATCGGCTCTCGGAGCTGGCCTCTGCTCTGGGCCGCGTCCAGCTCAGTCGCATCGACGAGATCCTTAGCTTTCGCCGCGCATCCGCCGAGCGCTATCAGGCGCTTCTGGGCGAGATTCCCGGCATCGAGCTGCCACCAACTTCGCTACCCCGCCGGTCCATCAGCTGGTTCGTCTATGTTGTTCGATTAGGCAGCACGCCCGAAGGCGGCGAGAGACCATCGGCCTTGCGCGACCGGGTTCAGGCGGCTCTCGCCTCCCATGGCATCGCGACGGCGCGCTACTTCGCCCCGATTCACCTGCAGCCGGCCTGGAGCAGCGACCCGGCCGCGCGGGGGCTCCGTCTCCTCCATACCGAAGCCATCGCCGCCCGCACGCTCGCGCTACCCTTCTTTAACCGGATCACGTCAAACCAACAAGAGCAGGTTGCGGAGGCTCTCAGCGCCGCGATCGAAGAGTTGTGGTTCCTAACTCGTCCTACGGTGAGTTAGTCGTTCTGCTGCTTGGTGGAAGGATGGCTTCGTCCGGTTTTCACGGAGTCCAGCAACTTAGCCAGCGCGCCGAGCATCTCATAGCAAGTTGCATCGATTTATCCGGATTTGTTCAGCCGCTCCTTGACAGGGAAGAAAAAGCGGCGCACTATCGACCCAAATTGGTGCTTCGATCTTGCTGAGTTTCATTGTAGGAAGCACCCTGCGAATCGCCGAGACGCAAACCGTTTTCGGCTGACCAGGCTACCTAAACTGAGATCATCCAACCCCCTGAGAGCAGGCACATGGTAGTCAAAACACAAAGCAAGGGCCGCGGAGTCACTGGCCTTAATGTCGGCACAACCAATGTTCAGCGCTACTTTCACCGCGGCTTACCGTTCGTCGAGCTGCAGCTGGATCATCTGCAGATTCAATGCGATCTAGCGCCGAACTTCTGGGACGATCAACCGGAAATCTTCGATCCCCGCCTCTGCGCCTGGCTTGAGTCCAAACACCTGGCCGGCAATTCTGCGCGGGGCCCGATCAATCTGGCGCTCATTCCTTCGGGAAAGAACTCGTTTCAGCTTCGCATTGGTGCGCCCAACGATCAGAAGGCAAAGTTGCCGGCATAACTCGGCAGTAAGCCGCGCCTCGAGAGAGCAGTTTTGGCGCGGGCGACATGAAAACGATTACTTCTTGTCTTTTGGCTCCCTTCGTTGCTCTCTAGCTTAGGCATAAGTTCCTTCTAACCCTCATACAAATCGACTTACTGAGCCAATCGGATACTGCGAATCCAGTTTCTGGTTCGAGGGGACTTATTGGTCGCCCCAGGCCTGGAAGCCTGCCAATACCGGCCTGGCCAGGTCCTGATTAGCCCCGATCGGGTTGATAGACTCAGATGGAATGACGACAGAAGAGCTTCAGAAGGCGATCGAACTCCATTTTGGCGCTGGTTCCGCCGCTAAAGACGATGCTGAGGCGATGGCGGTCTTCCTCGAACTCCGTTCGGCCCTCGAACGGGGCGAGGTGCGGGCAGCCTCACCGGATGCCACGAACCCCCTGGGCTGGCGCGTGAATGCGTGGGTCAAACAGGGCATCCTGCTCGGATTCCGGATCGGCGCGCTCAAGGATTATCCCGGTCCCATCCTCTCCTTTGTCGACAAAGGCACCTATCCGGTACGGGGCTTCAGCCAGGCGGACGGCGTGCGGCTGGTTCCCGGCGGATCTTCGGTACGCGCCGGAGCCTACGTCGCGCGCGGGGTCGTCTGCATGCCTCCGATGTACATCAACACCGGCGCATGGGTGGATGAGGGCACCATGGTTGACTCCCATGCCTTGGTTGGGTCGTGCGCGCAGATCGGCAAGCGGGTCCACCTGAGCGCAGCAGCACAGATTGGCGGCGTGCTGGAACCGATCAATGCCAGCCCCGTCATCATCGAAGACGATGTGCTGGTGGGCGGCAACACCGGCGTTTATGAGGGAACGATCGTACGCAAGGGAGCCGTGCTGGCTCCGGGGACGATCCTGACCCGAGGCACTCCCGTGTTCGATCTTGTGAATGGCAACGTCCTTCGGGCAACGCCTGAACAGCCCTTGATCGTCCCGTCGAATGCCGTTGTTGTGCCGGGCTCCCGCGCCGTCGCGAGGGGTAAGGGGCAGGAGTGGGGACTAAGCCTCTACGCTCCGGTGATCGTCAAATACAGAGACGAGAAGACCGACCTGAGCACGACGCTCGAAGATTTACTACGTTAAATTCGCGAGTTCTCGCTCGGCACATGAGTCCGACCCTGCCATCTTCTCGGTGCGATAGGCCACCCGGATCGCTCTACGGAAGCAGGCGTCCATCTGCAGGGGTTCCAGCCCTGCGGGCGGGCAGAGAGCAGCGGCTCCTCGAAGGAAATGGAACCGCATAGGACCGGGTCACGTGAAAGCGGTCCATGAACACATAGCGGATGCGAAGACCTTCGATCGTCTGCTGAAGATCGGCAGGAATCTGCTTGCGATCGACGTAGACCACCAAATCAGCCTCCCGCGGATTGTCGAGACTTTGCCCCACACCGACACCGAAGATCGCCGCATTCCCCGGCATGAGCTTACGTGTGATTTGTTCCTTCAGTTCCACAGCGTGGCTGAGCACCGCTGTAGGGAGTGCCTGCATGTCGGAGAGTGAGACGAAGCTGGGCGCAGCCCCGGTTGCAACGGCATGGGTGTTGGTTGGCACGACGACTGTACGCACTCCGGCCACCGCCGCTGGGATCTCGGGCGTCTGCCCTTCGGCTACATAGACGATCACCGCTGCCTCGCCTGGAGAATCGTTGCTCTTTCCAGCAGCGACGCCCAGGATTCCGGCAGCTGGATCGACGAGTTGACGTGCAGCATTGAGCGCGCGCTCCGACCGCTCCATCTCCGCGTCACTCAGGGCACGGGACTGTGCCGCGAGAATGCTGCTGTCGCCATAACTGAGACAGCTGACGGCGTGATCCTGCCCTCCGACAAACGTATAGGCAGTGCCATCGCCGCTCTGTTCGCCCAACTCGTGCAACACATCTCCAACAGGATTTGCGAGGCCCTGGGCCACTCCCAGTTCATCCGCCCCCCCAGCAAAGTAAAGCCCGACGGGTTCCGCATTCTCGGTATCAACCAGAACCGCTCCCGAATCGCCAGAATCGCTGAGATGATTGCCGCTGACACCGATCTGGTGTGTGAAGGTTTTGCTGAGATAGGGACGTGTTTCAGCGCAATCGCTGTAGTAGTCCACCGAGACGTCCACATCGATCGCGGAGACGCTCCCGCATGTCAATCCCGTGGTGCGGCCGCTCTTGGCCACACGCAGCTGCAACGTTGCGGGCTCGCCCTTGCCTCCGGTTGACGAGACCCCCAAAGGCGCTGCCGCCAGCGTCCCATCGGGCTGGCGCGGACCGAGTTCCTGAATGCTCCCCAGCGGGTCGACCATGTGTGAGCCCACTTCGGCAATCGCTGCATCGGCGTTCGTCGAATGTGCGCTGAGAGGCAGCCAGCCGGTGAGTGAACCCACGGGCTGGGTTCCGGCGCCATCTCCATTCGGCGTGCAGTTGTTGTCGATCAATCCCGGCTGCACGACGGCGTCGCCCAGCGAAGCATGATCGCTGCGTGCCAGCACATGGTTATTGCTGAGCAGGTACTGCCGGCCGCGATCGTCCTGAACAAGCGCACCCAGTGTGCCGGCGCAGCAGTCGACGATCCGGTTGCCCTTCGCATCGAAGTCGTTGTCGTTGCCGCCGGAGCTGCCGAGGAGCATCGGCGCCAGAAACTGGACCTGATGATCGGCGGGATTGCTCGTCACCCCCGCCGTGTTGAGCAGGACTGCTGTCTTTGTTTTCGCCGGCGAATCGCCCGCTGTCGCCACGATGTAGGTGACCGCAGTGCTCAGCAAGTTCGTCGGCGCTGAGTAGGTCACGGCGCAGGACGTGAAGGCCCGCTCGTCGCGCTGACAGATAGGCGAGCTTAGTGTCCCGAGGCCGCTTCCCTTTCCGTTGGCTGTGTCGGCCAGAGCGAAATGGATCCCCGTCTCTCCACCGGCTTCGGCAAGGATTCCAGTCACGGTCACAGTGCCATTGGCGCCGAGAGCGACGTTCTCGGGAGTGAGGGGCTGAAGAAATCCAGGGGTGACAGTGAGCACCGAGGTTGCCTTGAGGCTCGAATCGCCCTTCAGCGTAGCGGTCACGGCGACTTGAACCCGATCGGTGGTGAGATAGCCAGGCGGCGAATAATGTCCTTGGATGTCGATGGCGCCCGCGCCAGCGACTGGATCTCCCCCAGAGACCGACCAACTCACATCCACAGCACCGCCATGATTGAGCATTGCGGTGAACCGATGCACGGCATTTCCGCGAGCGTCCGTCGCGTTGCAACCAGTACAGTTGGTGTCGATCTGACCTGCTCCTGGCGTGAGGACGAAAACGCTGTTGGTCTGATTCGCGGTGACAGTCGTGCCTCCGCAGCCGGCCAGCAGAGCGGCGAACAGAGCCATGGCGGCCAGCGCACCGGAGAGTCGCGCCCAGCGCATGGCCGCCCACGTGCGAACAGGACGTACCGCTAGCAGAGGATTCGATGCTGGCTGGGGGGAGATCAAGATCCTTCGACTCAACTCAAGGAAGAAGTACGCTCTTCCCTTAGACTGCAGATTAAAGTTTAAGGCGTGTAGGGTTGGAGTGGAGACACAAAGGAGTCGCGGTCGATCCTAAGCGGGGTCCGGAGGTAATCCGCGGCTTTAGACTGGGTCCTCGGAGGCCGTCGGAGGCTTTGCTATGGCTCAACTAGACGCTGTAGAGGGCGACATCACGACCCTCAAGGTCGATGCGATCGTGAATGCAGCCAACTCGTCGTTACTGGGCGGCGGCGGTGTAGATGGGGCGATTCATCGCGCGGCGGGACCCGAGCTGTTGGCAGCGTGCCGAAAGCTTGGCGGCTGCGAAACGGGAGACGCCAAGGCGACACCCGGGTTTCGGCTGCCGGCCAAGTGGATCTTTCATGCCGTAGGACCAGTGTGGCACGGCGGCCGCCATGGCGAGCCCGAGTTGCTGGCGAGTTGCTACCGCCGCTGCCTGGACCTGGCGCGCGAACACAGCGTGGCGTCAATTGCGTTTCCGGCAATCAGCACGGGGGTGTATGGGTACCCACGCAATGCCGCAGCACAGATCGCAGTTCGGACCGTTCGAGAGAACGCCGAATCCAGCGAAGTGTCGCTTGGGCAGTTCGTGTGCTTCGATCAGGAGACACTCGACATCTACTCTCGCATACTCGGACGTTAGTTCGTCGGCCAGCGCGATCCCAACGCGATCGAATCCTATGGCTGCCTCAGTCGATGGTGACGACCAGCTTTCCAAAGTGATCGCCTGCCTCCATGCGATGGAGCACTTCGCGCGTTTCAGTCCAAGGATGGCTCTCGATCACGGGGCGCAGGCCCGCTAATGCAACGCACGCATTCATTTCTTCGAAGTCGCACCGCGAGCCGACGTAGATTCCGCGAATGTGTGTCTGCTTGTGCAGGATCACCGGCAAGGGCAGCTGTTCACTGGGGCCGGAGAGGACGCCTATCTGCGCGATCGTTCCTCCCATGCGTATCGCGCGCAGGGAGCGCGGCAGAGTGCCGACGCCGCCAACTTCAACCACCAGATCGACGCCTTCGCCATCGGTCTGTTCCAGAACCCAGCGGTCCCATTCGGGTGTTTGGCGATAGTTCAACCCCGCGTGGAGCCCGAGCGCGCGTGCGTGCTCCAACTTCTCATCGCTGCTGGAAACGCCGAGCACCTTCATACCTATGAGCCGCGCGAATTGCAGAGCGAAGATGGAGACGCCTCCGGTGCCCTGGATGAGCACGGTGGCTCCGGGCTTCAAGCTGGCTGCAACGAGAGCATTCCAGGCGGTCACGGCGGCGCAGGGTAACGTGGCAGCTTCGGCAAAGCTCAGATGCTTCGGGATCGCTACCAAACCAGCTTCGTGCAGTATGACCGCATCGGCGAGCATGCCGTCGATGTCCCCGCCGAGCGCGCCTTTCACCTTCGCTGGAGTTGCAAGGCCGTCGATCCAGTTCTGCATGAAGATGCCGGCAACTCGATCGCCCGGTTTCCACCAAGTGACGCCTTCGCCGACGGCAACCACCTCGCCCGCACCGTCGGAGCAAGGGATGCGCGGTAACTTTAGCTTTGGGTTATAGAGCCCCTTCACCATCAGCAGATCGCGATAGTTGAACGAAGCTGCTCGAACTCTGACTTCGATTTCACCCAGTCCCGGCTTTCTGTCGGGCCTCTCGGCAAGCTCTAAAGAATCAATGCCAAAAGCGGGAATCTGCCATGCGCGCATGTTACGTCCTTATCTATCAAAAGCGGTTGCAGGGCCATTTTGCGGTACGCAACCGCATCAAGCGCCGTAGAATGAAGATATGGCCCGTGGATGGGAAAGTAAATCGGTGGAGGAACAGATGGCATCAGCCGCAGATCGGGCTGTAGAAACGTTCGTCAGTGAAGATCAGCGAAGGATCGCCGCTTTGGAGGCTGCCCACCGCGCACGCCGTAAGCAATCTCTCGACCTGCAGCGGGAGCAGATCTTGTCGCAGCGGACCTCGAATGCTGGCCGCCGTGCGGCCCTCGAAGCAGCGCTGAAGGAGATTGAAGCGCAGATCGCTACTCTAAGCTAGCGTGCTCCTCCACAGCGATGAGTGCGGGCTACTCCTCGCGATGAAACAGGATGGAATTAGCCTGCTGCACCGGCGTAAGCAGGACGCGCGCGATGTTGACATGCGCGGGCCGGCTCGCCGCCCAGACGATTACCTCCGCAACATCCTCCGGAGTCAGCGGCTTCACTCCCTTGTAGACCTTCGCTGCACGCTCATTATCTCCGTGGAAGCGCACCAGGCTGAAATCGGTCTCGACCATCCCTGGATCGACACTCGTGACGCGTACTGGCGTTCCCAGCACATCCTGGCGCAGTCCGTCGTTGATCGAGCGCTCGGCAGCCTTGGTCGCACAGTAGACTGCGCCGTTGGGGTAGGTGAGTTCGCCCGCAGTTGATCCCAGATTGATGACGTGCCCGCGGCCGCGCACCACCATGCCCGGCACAACCGCACGCGTCACGTAGAGCAGGCCCTTCACGTTGGTATCGATCATCTCTTCCCAGTCGGGGATCTTGCCCATATAGAGCTTGTCCAGGCCGCGGCTCAAGCCGGCGTTATTCACCAGAATGTCGATCTCTCCCCACTCCGCAGGAAGATCGTCGATAGCTTGTTGCACGGCGCGGCGATCGCGCACGTCGAGGTCGACGGAATGAACGGCAGGCGCGCCGCGCTCCAGCGCTTGCGAGGCGACCTCGGCCAGCTTGCCGGGGCGCCGTGCGGCCAACAGCAAACGAGTACCTTCTGCTGCGAAGGCGAATGCCGTCGCCGCGCCGATACCCGCGCTGGCTCCGGTAATGAAGACAATCTTCCCTTTCAGGCTCATGGAACCATCCTAACGAACCGTCGAGACAGGCAACGTGACCTGCACTACGTGCGCTTGCGAAAAGCGATCATGCCGATTGAACGAGGTGCGGGGTAGAGCCTATGTTGAGGCACTGCGCCGCTGCGCCATGCGATATTGGCCCACAGCCCAGTCTTCGCCGCCCAGTCCTGCCTGCTGCGCCTCGGCGAAGATCGCAGCCAGTGTTTCGGCAAAGCTAAGGCGTGTGTTTCGGCTCGCCGCAGCCTCGCGCAGCAAGCGATTGTCTTTCGCGCCGAGGGCGATCGTCGCACCGGCGTGCGTTGGCGGATTGAGCATGACTTTGCCGTAGGCGGCGTAGAACGGCGATTGAAAGAGCGCGCGGTTAACAGCGTCTAAGAACACTGCGGGGTCGAGGCCCTGCGACTCGGCGAAGACAAAGCCCTCGCTGAGCGAATGAATCATGGCGCTGATCAGGAAGTTTCCGCCCAGCTTGAGAGCGTGCGCCTGGCGTGGCTCCTTGCCGACGATCGAGATGCCGCGCGAGAGTGGTTCGAGGATCGGGCGGGCACGTTCGATGTTGCCGGCCGAGCCGGCGGCGACGATCCAAAGCTTGCCCTCTTCGGCGACGTTGGGACGACCGAAGACGGGAGCAGCGACGAACGGAATGCCACGCTGCGCGTGTTCGTGGGTGAGGCGCTCGGATAACGCCACGCTGATGGTGCTGCAGGATATATGGAGGGTGGCGGGCGTCAGTGCGTCCATCAGTCCATTGGGTCCGAAGAGCACGTCTTCATGCGCGATGTCGTCGAAGAGCATCGTGACTACGGCGTCTGCGCCCAACTCGGCTTCGGCCGGGTTTCCGGCGACGATCGCGCCTTCGCGCGCCAGAGGCTCCGTCCGTCCCTCTGTGCGGTTCCACACTGACAATTCATGTCCGGCGGCAATCAATCGCAACGCCATTGGCGTTCCCATCTTTCCCAATCCCAGAAATCCGATTTTCATTCCTCTCCACTCCTCGCAGGCATATGCTCTTCGAAAGCGGACCAAATGCAATCGACGCCGGTCCCGCCCCAATTAAACTGATCTTTCGATGCTCCGCACTGTGACCGCGACGCGCTATGTGGTGCCCCTACGCGAGGGCGGGTCTCTGCCCGCCATTGTAGAGGCAGACGACCTTGGGCTCTACGTCGTCAAATTTCGCGGCGCCGGGCAGGGCATTCTCGCGTTGATTGCGGAGTTGATCGCCGGGGAGATTGGGCGAGCGCTTGGTCTGCGCGTGCCAGAGATCGTCTTTATTGAAATCGCTGCGACGCTGGGTCGGAACGAACCGCATTATGAGATCCGCCAACTCCTCAAGACGAGCGCCGGATTGAATCTCGCGATCGACTATCTGCCGGGATCCGTCACCTTCGACCCTGCCGCGCGCGACACCGCTTCGCCGGAAGAAGCTTCGCTGGCAGTCTGGTTCGACGCATTCACCCAGAACGTAGATCGAACCGCGAGAAATACGAATCTCCTCGTCTGGCACCGAAAACTCTATCCGATCGATCACGGGGCCGCGCTTTACTTCCATCACGATTGGGACAGCATGCAAGAGAAGATCGAGGCTCCGTTCGCCGAGACCCGCAGCCACATCCTTCTACGCTGGGCCTCGCAAATACCGCAGGCAGCGACGATTGCGCGTGAGAGGCTCACCTCGAAGGGCATAGAAGAGATTGTCGGCTTGGTGCCCGACGAGTGGCTCGAATCTATTCCCGGCGAGGTGAGCGCGGCGGTTCGCCGAGCCGCCTATTTCGACTTCCTCGTCCGGCGGTTGAGCGCCTCGCACATCTTCGAAAAGGAGGCGATGGATACACGCGCCCGCCTCGTTTGACTACGCAATTCTGCGTGTCGTGCCGCGCGTCGAGCGCGAGGAATTCATGAACGCCGGCATCATAGTCTTCTGCCTGGAGAAGGACTATCTGGCCGCGCGGATTCGTCTGAACCCCGAGCGACTCAAAGCCGTTTCGCCCAAAGCGGATATCGAACTGATGAGCAACCATCTCGAGGCGGTTCGGCGCATTTGTCAAGGTGATCCTTTCGCCGGAGCCATCGCACAACTCTCGCGGCGGGAGCGCTTTCATTGGCTGGTTTCGCCGCGCAGCACAGTCATCCAAACCTCGCCGGTGCACACAGGCGTTTGCACAGCAACGGACGACTTGCTCGACAGGCTGGAGAAGCAATTCCTGTTGTGAGCCGTCTTGGCGCACGCGGCCCTACTGCTTTGCAACAGCTTTCAGCAGATTGCCGAGATCGCGTACATCGCCAGCGTTCGTGTCGCTGACAATGACATAGCGGAGCCCGTCCTGAGTCCAGCTTTCCACGGAGAAGCCATTCTCTCGGGTTTCGGATTCACCCGTGGAGGACGCGCCTTTTGTCTCCTGAGCGATGAAGACCGAGAGCTCATGCTTGCGCAATTCGAAGAGAAGTTGCGCAGCCGGCTGGTCATGGATGTAGACGAGTTTGCCCCCGAGCAGCTTGTAGGGCGAGCCTGCGAGCTCCGGAATGTTGAACGTGAACGGAAGCTTACCCTGGAACCACGGCTTGACCGTGTGACGATCGGTCGACACAACGTCAACGGGATTGGGACTGGCGATGGTGGCCACGTGCATGTCGAGGAGTTGGGCGACGGCAATCTCGTGGACCTGATGCCGCTCCCAGAGGACAACTGACATGACAATGAGCAGCGCCGCGATTGCCGCCGTGAGACTTGGAATCCATAGGATGAATCGGACCGGCCCACGCTTGGCTCGCACGCTTTTCTCGACTCGCAGGCGAAATCCCTGAGAGGGCGTATAGCGCGCAGCGACGGCTCGCGTCGCGCGCTTGAGCTGCACACGGCTCAGAACCTCTGCCGAACAGGAAGGACACGAACGCAGGTGTTCCTCGAGGCCTTTGAAGTCGCCCTCGGCGCCGTCCACATAGGCATCGAGTTTGTCGCGCCACTGTTCGCAGATCATGGGCGTGCCCCCTCCGCTTGAGTCGAGAGCAACGAACGCATCGCCTTGCGTGCACGGAACAGCCGCGACATCACCGTGCCGATGGGGATCGAAAGCGTCTGCCCAATCTCCTGGTAGCTCATCTCTTCCAGATCGCACAGCAGGATCACTTCGCGATAGTGGACCGGCAGGGACTCCAGCGCCTGCTGAATCGCTTCAAGCTCCACCCGCGCCATCAAGATCGATTCTGGCGTCGCCTGCGTAGCGAGTTCAGGCGCTGTCTCGTCTTCAGCATCGATTGCGGCTGTGGTCTTCAGACCGGTCTGCGAGGTGAGAAAGGTGTTGCGCAGAATCCGGTAAATCCAGGCGCGGAAGTTTGTCCCCTGCTGGAATGAGGAGAAACCACGCAAGGCCTTCATGTACGTCTCCTGCACCAGGTCTTCGGCCACGGTCGTGTCGCGCGCGAGCCAGCACGCGAAGTTGAAGAGCTTGGCGAAATGAGGCATCGCCAACTCTTCAAACGACCCGAAATCGCCTGGATGCTCGGCCACAGCCTGAACAGTGTATCTCACGTATTGAAAAGCAGCGGCTCTCTGTAGCTGTTAACCGGCGGGGAGGAATCTTATTCCCGACGACGCAGGTTTTTGGACGTGGAGAGAGATGAGCCTCTACGAGATCGCAACGCGGGAAGCCGCTAGAGGCTGAGCTACTGCTGGGGGGTGACGAGATGGTGGGCGATGGCGAAGAGGGCTAGCTCGAGACGCGTCGAAACGCCGGTCTTGTCGAAGATGTTCGACAGATGCCGCTTGACCGTCTCTTCGCTCAGAGTGAACTGCTTGGCGATGTCCCGATTGCTGCAGCCTTCGACGATGCAGCCAACGACTTCGAGTTCGCGCGGAGTCAGTCCGTAGGTCTTGGGCTGGGGCGGAGTCGCCTGCTGCATCAGATCGTGCAGCGCGGCCATGAGGTTGACGACCCGCTTGCCGCCGATCCAATAATCGCCGGCGGTGACGGTGCGAATAGCCGTCTTGAGGTGTCCGGCCAAGGCGTCTTTCAACACGATGCCGCGCGCGCCGATGTGCAGCGCTTCGATGATCTGCTGGGTCGTGATGGTCGATGTCAGGAGAAGAATCTTGACCGAAGGCGAGCCCTTCATGATGGCCCGCATGGCTTCAAGTCCCGGCAGGCGTGGCATCGCTACATCGAGAAGCAGAATGTCGGGCTGAAGTTCGAGCGTCTGCGTAATGGCTTCGTCGCCGTCCTCGGCCTCGCCGACGACGTCGAATCCCTCTTCGTTCGTGAGCATATTGCGCACGCCAATTCGGACCACGGGGTGGTCATCTGCCAATACGATTCGTGTTAACGCTTCCACTCGAGCTCCCAGCAATCAAGTCTGTAGAACCATTCTGCACCAGTTGGCTACCTGTCTGATTCTACAGAAGCTAAACCTAAGTTACCTTGGGAATTCCATTTCCAGCATACGCTCCAGATTTTCCCAGGCCAGTTTCAATTCATGGCGGATCGCTCCGGAGTTATTCAATTGGTCACTCTCGGACTCGAGAAGTGCGCCGAGACGAGCTGCCTGCCTCGCTCCAGCCATGCCGCAGCCGCCTTTGATCGTGTGCCCGATGCGCCTCACCTGGTCCACGTCCCGCTTGGCGATCGCCTCGTCCAATGCCTCTCCCCGTTTCTTCAGATCGGCGATCACCGCGACGTAGACCTCGCGTACCGTTGGTTCCGGCATCATCTGCCTAAACTGACTGAGGATCTTCGGACTCACCACTGGCTCCTCCGAACCTAGTTCCGACGGGGGAGGCGGCTTGTGGTCATCCAGCAGCTTCTGCAGTGCCTCGGGGTTGAATGGCTTAAGCACGAAGCCGTCGACCACCGACTCAAGTTCCTTGGGAAGGCTGCTGCCGCTGATCGCATAGATGCTGGCCTTGCTGCGCTTGCGCAACTCTCCGATCAACGGCACGCCGTTGAGCCCAGGCATCCGCACATCGACAAGAATGACCTGCGGCTCGCACTTCTCTTCATCGAGCATCTTCACGGCTGCAGCACCGTCGACGGCCGTATGGAGCGTGTATCCATTCAGAGTGAGGAGGGTCGCGATCACCTCGCGGCAGATCAGGTCGTCATCGATCAGCAACACTGTTGCGAAACCACGGTCCCCACCTATGCCCAGCATTGCGTTCCTCTCCCCGCGAAGGCGGGGACATACCTATTATTCCTCGGAAATCGAGACTTCATGCAGCCATCCCGGTGCCTTCAGTAACTCCCGCGGTCGCGATCCATCGGCAGGGCCGACCAGTCCATCCCGCTCCATCAAGTCAATCAGGTGCGCGGCGCGGCCATACCCGATGCGCAAACGGCGCTGCAGGAGCGAGGTTGAAGCTTTGCCGAATTCGAAGACCAACCGCACTGCATCGTCGAACATCGGATCGCTTTCGTCCTCCTCGCCGCTTCCGCCGCCTTCCACGCTTGCCCGTTCATCCTTCGGCGACTCGAGGAACCCTTCGGCATACTGGGCAGCGCCCTGTTCCTTCCAGAACGTAACCACAGCTGCAGTTTCCTTTTCGCTGACATACGGAGCATGAAGCCGCATGAGCCTGCTCGTCCCGGGCGGAAGAAATAGCAGGTCGCCCCGGCCCAGTAGCGCTTCAGCACCGTTGGTGTCGATAATCGTGCGCGAGTCCACTTTTGTGGCGAGCCGGAAGCTGATGCGCGTGGGAACGTTGGCTTTGATCAGGCCGGTGATGACGTCGACACTGGGACGCTGGGTCGCCAGAATGAGGTGAATACCCACGGCGCGCGCCATCTGTGCCAGCCGCGTGATCGACTCTTCCACGTTGGAACGGTCGAGCATCATCAGGTCGGCCAGTTCATCGATGATGATCACGATAAAGGGCAGCGGCTCTTCGTTCTCGCCCTCGTCGAAGAGCAACGGCATCGAGCCTTCAAATAATTTGTTGTACTGGTCGATATTCCGCACACTGCGGCTGGCCAGCAGCTTCAAGCGCCGCTCCATCTCGCGCACGGCATTGCGCAACGCATTTGCTGCGAGTTTTGGCTCGGTGATGATAGGCGTGAAGAGATGCGGGATCCCCTCGTACATGCCGAGCTCGACGCGCTTGGGATCGACCAGAATGAGCCTAACTTGCTGTGGCGTTGTACGGAAGAGCAGGCTCATGATCATCGCATTAATGGCGACGGATTTGCCTGACCCGGTGGAACCGGCGATCAGCACGTGGGGCATCGACGCAAGATCGGCGGTGACGATGCGGCCGTTGATGTCCTTGCCCATGGCCAGCGTGAGCCGCGACTTTGCCTTCGAGAATGTCTCTGATTCCAGCACATCGCGCAAGTGAATCGTCTCGCGCTCGTGGTTCGGCACCTGGATACCGACGGTGCTTTTGCCGGCCATACGCTCGATCAAAATGCTCTCCGCGCGCATCGCCAGGCACAGATCTTCGGCCAGTCCGGTCACACGGCTGTATTTCACACCAGCCTCGGGCTTGAATTCGTAGGTGGTCACCATCGGCCCTGGATTGATCTGCACCACCTGGCCGCGCACATCGAATTCGGCACACTTCTCGACCAGCACACGCGCTTCTTCGCGCAGCTCGTCTTCGCGCACAGCCTGCGGCCCGGTACCGGCATTCAACAGGGTGCTGGCCGGCAGCTTGAAGCCGCTGACATTCTTGGGCGCCACGGTCACGGTGCGAATGTCGGCGTCGGCGCGTTCGTGGATGGCAATGGCATCAGTCGCAGCGGGCGCAGGAGGAACCGATTGTGGGGGCGGCATTGTGCGCACCGGCGCCGGAGAGGGCTTAGCTTCGACCGGGCGAAGGGGAGCAACGGGTGTTTGTGTCGCGGCAGGCGCGGGAACGGGAACTGGTCCCAAAGCAGCTGATCCAGAGGAGGCAGGCGCGGCTTCGGTCGCCGCTCTCTCCCAGATGCTCTGCCGGCGCACCTTGATCTCCGGCAGCGATGGGGCCGCCGCCGGTTGTGTGGCAGCTCTCTGAAAGGCGGGAATCTCCTGGACCGGATCGGGGGATTCGGATTTTGCCCGCCGCCTCAACAGGTCCCATAGCTTGAAGCGATGCTTCTCCGGCGAATCGGCTGGATCTTCGGCGTCCGCCCCGATCGATCCCGCGAAGAGCCTCTGATCGGGTCCTGGAGCCTGCTGTTCGGCGAGCGCCGCTTCGCGCTCTTCTTTTTCCTCGGCGCGTGCTTCGCGCCAGTTGCGCCAGCGGTCGTTGAGGGCCATGAGATGAATCCATCGGTCCTCGAGAAACTGCTTAACCGCCCAGAAACTGACTGCGAACGCAAAGTACACGCCAGCGACGGCCAAGACAGAAGCCACCAGCCACGCGCCTTGCGTATTGAGATAGACCGCCAGCGAACCAGCAACGATGCGGCCAATCACGCCCTCAACCGGTACGGCATGGAGCCAGCGCCAGTGCCAGGGCAGCAGTCCGATGACCGCCGGCACAAACAGAAGAGCCAGAAGCGTGCCTACGGACCGCAGCCAAATTGAGCCGCCGGAGCGCGAGCGCATCCAGCCCCAACCGATGGCTCCCATCCAGAGAGGCAGGATAAACGCCGTGATGCCCAGGAACTGCAGCATCAAGTCGCTGGTTCCCGCACCAAACAGGCCGACCCAGTTATGAACTGTGCGCGGCAGCAGCGTATCCGCCGAGGTATTCAGCGATGGGTCGGTCGGATGATAGGTGGCCAGGGAAAGGAAAAGGAGGATCGAGGCCAGCGCCAGCACCAACCCCAGAAATACGTTCAGGGCGTGGCTGCGCGTCGGTGAAAGAGCGATCGGAATAGCCTTCATGAAGGGATGTCTCGGGTCGATCGGCAAAGTGCTACCGTCAGTCCGGTCGGACAAATCCCAGAGCAGCCTTCATTATCCCGTTCGCACGGGCCGATCCTGGCCAAAAGCATGGGGGAGGAACCACGCTGTCTACCCCCGCGCCTTTGACCCAAAATGTCTATTGGGCTCCGAGCAACTTGCTGCCCCAAATCAGCAGGATCGTTCCCACGATGATGCGGTAGATCGCGAAGACCGCGAAGCCGTGCTTGCGTACCCAGGCAAGGAACCACTCGACCACACCAAAAGCAACGATAAATGAGATGACGAAGCCGATGGCGAGAACGATCCAGCGCTGACCATTCATGACGACGTGCGCTGCGGCCTCTCCGGCAGCCGCTGCAGCCTTGCTTCCGTGCAGCTCTTTGAGCAGGTCGTAGCCGGTGGCAGCCAGCATTGTCGGAATCGAGAGCAGAAAACTGAACTCCAATGCAGTCGGCCGGCTCAGCCCGCAGATCTGGCCCGATGCAATCGTCGACATGGAGCGGGAAACGCCCGGAAAGATGGCCGAGAGGGCCTGACAAAGTCCGATCCAGATCGATTGTCCGAGGCCCATCTCTTCGACGTGGTTGGTCGTGGGCTCATAGCGGCTGGACCAGATGTCGACGGCCCACATCACGATTCCACCGGCCAGCATCGCGATCGCAATCACGGTCAGGCTGCCCAGGTTTCTGTCGCTCCACTTCTTCAAAGCGAGTGCGGGAATCGAGGTGCAAACGAAGGCAAAAAATGTCATGGAGATCGGATGGTTCAGCCAGGTGCGATCGCCGTTTTCGCCTCGGGGAAATGTGCGTACAAATCCGAGGATGCGTTCCAGGTACAACAGCAGCAGCGCGAAAATCGCTCCCGCCTGAATGACGATCGTGTACATCTTCCAGTACGCATCGTCGAGCGGAATATGCATCAGCGCTTCAGAGATGCGAAGGTGAGCCGTTGAGCTGACGGGCAGAAACTCGGTCAGGCCTTCCACAATTCCCAACAGAATCGATTGAATGTAGACGTTCAAAAAGCCTCCGGAACACAGCCGCGGGTTATCTTGTTTGCGCCATCGACTACGCCGCGCCTAAGGCCGGTCGATGCCGTAGACCGGTACGCCCTGGTCCAGTTTGTAGACGAGCGCAGCCGCCCGCCATGTGTAGTCCGACTGGGGAAACTTGTCCTTCAACCTTGTAGCAAGATCGCGCGCGTGATTGTGCGCTTCGTCCTGCTTCTTGTCGTTGCCGTCGGCAGCATACATGTCCGAAAGCACCGCCTGACGATACGTCGCCTCATACAGCGCCTTTGCGGCGCGCGGGCTGTCAGGATGCTCGGCTGCGTACTTCTCGAAGATCTCCGACTCTTTCTCCGGGCACTTCTCCGATCCCTGCCAGTCGCCGCAGAGCTTGTTGTCGATCAGGTCGTAGTCTGCGAGATCCGCCTGCCGTGTGCGCGGATACATCTTGATAACCTTCTTCAGTCCATCCTCATCCATCTGGTTGCGCATGTAGGCGTCGCGCTCTTTGGCCGAGGGCAATGCGCTGAAATCGCTCTTCTGAATCTGCCAGAGAATGTCGGCCGCACGCCATGCGGCTTCGGGCGCGAGCGGCGAGTTGGGGAACATCTCAACCAGACGCCGATACAGCAGATGTGCGCTGCGCGCCGCATTGGCCGGGCCCCGCGGATCGCTCGCCTCAGCCTCCTGATTCGCGGCCGCGCCCATGATCACCTGATCGCCATTGGGCGCGTCCTCCACAATGACTCCTTTGGCTTCGATCCAGCCCGAGATCGGCGGGGGTATTTCACTGGCGCCAAAAACCGGCTGATCGCTAGTGTGCTCTTCTTCGATGTCGGTATTCGCGTAGACACGCAACCACGGGCCGCTCTTCTCGGCCACGACCATCTCTCGGCCGATCTGGACGCGATCGACTTTTTGCGCACTCTTGTCCGGCGACACATAGAGCGAGGTGACGCGCAGAGCGGTGGCGCGCGGGCCAGCCAGCGGTTTCACCAACTGATCTTTCTTCTTATCGGCATGGGCGCCTGTGGCTGCGCACAACGAGAGCAGGCAGGCCGTCAGCAGTCGGAATGAGAGAGCCCGGAACTTCATCGCTGAAACGATCATAGTGCAACGACGTTAGGCCCCGGCTTCAGTGAGCACCTGACCCAACTGCTCTATAGAAACGTTACCCCCACTGACAATTGCTACGGCCTTCCGGTAGGGCGGCAACTCGTCGGCATGAAAAAGCAAAGCTGCTGAAGCAACCGCGCCGCTGGGCTCCGGGACAAGCCGGGTTGCCATGACGATGGCGCGCATGGCCGCACGGATTTCGGCTTCGGAGACGGTGATGATCCCGTCCACGTAGCGCTGGATGTGGGCGAAATTGCGGACGCCAACACTTTGCGTGCGCAGCCCATCGGCCATCGTGCGGCTGGTAAGTTCAGCGGGCCACTCGACGATCGATCCGATGCGGAAGCTCGCCGCAGTGTCGCCCGCGAGTTCGGGTTCAACACCAAAGACCTTCACCGAAGGCTTCAGCTGCTTGATCGCCGCAGCCACACCGCTGAGCAGGCCGCCGCCGGAGACGGGCGAGAGGACCAGATCGACGCCGGGCAGCTGCTCAACGATCTCGAGACCGCAGGTTCCCTGCCCGGCGATGATCTGCTCGTCGTCGTAGGGAGGAATCACGATGTAGCCGTGCTCGCGCACCAGTTCTTCAGCCTTCGCGAGTCGTTCGGTGGAAGCCGGACCGACGTCGACGACCTCGGCGCCCAGAGCGATCGTGGCGGCACGTTTAATGGCGGGAGCATTCGACGGCATCACGATGACAGCTTTGGCACCCACGGCCCGTGCCGCATAGGCCGCTCCCTGCGCGTGGTTGCCGCTGGAATAGGTGATGACCCCGCGGGCGATCTCTTCCGGCGAGAGTTGCAGAATCTTGTTCGCCGCGCCACGAATCTTGAAGGCACCGATGGGCTGAAGGCTCTCGGCCTTCAGCCAGACCTCTCCGGAGACGCCAGTGAACGGCGCGCGGACGAGGGGCGTCTTCAGGGCGATGCCAGCGATGCGGGCTGCGGCTTCGCGAATGGCAGAAATCTCAACCAATTCCAAATCAGTTTTCAGCATGACAGGAGTCGAAAACTCACTTCCAGTGTAGACTCGGTGGCAAAAGCAATGAGCGACGAACGAAAAACACCATTAGGCCGTGAAGCTCTTGAGAGCAGAAACAAGGCTTGGAAGGTCAATGAGCGCGGTCGGCAAGTCGCGGCAGAAAAGGATCAAGCGCCCCGCCCCTTAACCGCCGAGGAACTTGAAGTTCTTCGCTGGGTGCTGGAGCATGGCGGCAAAGCCGCCCAATTGTTTCTCCCACAGTTAGAAGGAATTCGAGCCGTACGATGGTGCGATTGCGGATGTCCATCGATTCGGCTCACAATCCCGCCCGATGGGCCCAAGGTTGACGGCAAGCTGGGAAACATCGTCTGCGATTTCATTGGAACCACTCGCGAAGACGAAAAGGCAGGCGTGCCGCTTTTTCAAAGAGACGGGCGATTGGATCTCATGGAGATCTATCCCCTCGATGCAGGCCTCTACGGCGACACGCCAGAGTACGGGCTACCCACGCTCGAGAGCTTGGAGTTCCCTGAATGGGAGCCAGTACCCGGCTTTCCGAATGTCAGATACCCGTTCAAATCTCCAAGATCACCGGCATGATGAGCGGTCTGCGGCCCGTCGTCTTCTGGATCAGGCGCTTCAACTCGACGCGGACCTTCTCCTTGACCATCCCGTAGTCCGACTTCTCTTCATCGGTCAGGCCATCGAGCGTGCGCAACACAACCGCGCTCGCTTCATCGCTGATATCGGCGCCACCGAAACCGCGAACAATCAGCTCGGGCGCGCGCTCCACGCGGCCGGTGCGCTTGTTGATAGCCACAACGGCGAGCACAATGCCGTCTTCGCTGAGGATGCGCCGATCGCGAATCACGAGGTCCTCAACGACATCAATCGAAGAACCGGAATCGATGAGAATGCGGCCCGCCGTGACCTTGTCCTTCTTGATCGCGTCGTCCTTGTCGAGCTCGAGCACATCGCCATCTTCCATCACGATGGCGTGTTCGACTGCGCCGGTTTCCAACGCGATCTGGGCATGACGGCGCAGGTAGCGGTAGTCGCCATGGACCGGCACGAAGAATTTGGGCCGAACGAGATTGATGAGCAGCCGCATCTCTTCCTGGCTGCCGTGGCCGCTGACGTGGATCAGTCCGTGCTCGCCATCGTCGTAGATGACATTGGCATCGCGGCGGAAGAGGTGGTCAATCACCCGAAAAATGCCCTTCTCGTTGCCCGGAATGATGCGCGAGCTCAGGACCACGGTGTCGCCTGGATCGATGCGCGCATGCTTATGGTTGTCCACGGCGGCGCGGCTCAGCGCGCTCATGGGCTCGCCCTGGGTGCCGCTGATCAGGATCATCAACTGCTCAGGCGGGTAGTCGCGGATCTGGCCGGGATTGATCACCAGCCCCGGCGGCAGGTCGAGATAACCCAGGTCCTGCGCAATCTCCGTCGACTCCATCATGGAGCGGCCGAGCACGACAACCTTGCGCCCGTGCGTGCGTGCCAACTCCATGGCGATGCGGATGCGATAGATGGAGGACGAAAAACAGCTGAAGAATAGCTTCTTCTTGGTCCGCGCAACGATCTCGTCGAGGCGCGGTTTCACTGCCGCTTCGCTTGGCGTGTAGCCGGGGCGCTCGACGTTGGTCGAGTCCTGCAGCAAAGCCAAAACGCCCCGCCTGCCGTATTCGGCGAAGGTGTGCAGGTCGAAGGGCTTGTCGTCGAGGGGCGAGAGGTCGATCTTAAAGTCGCCTGTGTGGATCACGACGCCGACGGGTGTCTCGACGGCCAGAGCCACGCAATCCACGAGGGAGTGCGTCACTCGGATCGGCTCAATCGTGAAGGGTCCGATGGAGAACTTCTCCCGCGGCGCGATCTCGATCAGCTCGGTTTCGTCGAGCAGCTCGTGCTCTTCAAGCTTGCCTTCAACGTAGGCCAGGGTGAACTCGGTGGCATAGACGGGCACCTTGATCTCACTCAGGATCCACGGCAGCCCGCCGATATGGTCTTCATGACCATGGGTGAGGATGATGGCGCGTACATGCGCCTTATTCTCGATCAGGTAGGTGATGTCGGGGACGACGATGTCCACGCCCAGCAGCTCGGATTCCGGGAACATGAGGCCGGCGTCGATGACAATGATGTCGTCTTCCCAGCGGATAGCGAGGCAGTTCATGCCGAATTCGCCAAGTCCGCCGAGGGGGATGATTTTCAGTTTCTTGCTTTGCATTGGTCAGTACCAATGCTAACAGGAAGAGCGATCTGGTTTTTGAACGCGGACCGATCTTCTGCGTACTCAGAACTGTCCCGCGTGTTCCAGCGCCGCGATATCGAGCTTCTTCATCTGCATCATCGCCTGCATCACACCGGGGCGCTTCAGAAGCTCCCCAATGCGCGTGGGCACCACTTGCCAACAAGCGCCGAACTTGTCCTTCAGCCATCCGCAGGCG
>Ga0181535_10000489_pt1 | contig 59450 bp, 63 predicted proteins | sample PEATcosm2014_Bin_44_FD_119774 | JGI IMG/M metagenome (GOLD analysis project Ga0181535, IMG submission 119774) | Peatland microbial communities from MTU Mesocosm Facility, Houghton, MI, USA - PEATcosm2014_Bin17_30_metaG | ecosystem: Environmental > Terrestrial > Soil > Wetlands > Peat | place... | reverse complement strand
CTCTTCGAGGTCCGCTTCCAGCAGGCGGCCGGCCAGGTGGAGAACCACCGGCAGGTGCGCGAGCTCCGCCGGGAGATCGCCCGCACCATGACCATCCAGCTCGAGCTCGCCCGCGGCCATCACCTCGTCTCCGACCTGGAGGTCGAGGAGGAGCCCGAGGAGCAGGCGCGTCCGCGCCGCCTCCTCCGACGGCGCCCGACCGCGATCCCGGCCGGGGAGGTCGTGGACGCGGACTTGGTGGACGCGGGGGCCGCCGCCGCGGAGATCGAATCGAACGACGTCGCGGTGGCCGAGCCGGAGCCGACCGCGACGGTGCGCCGTCCCCGAAGGGTCCGCGCTGCCGCGGAACCGGTCGCCGAGGCCGAGCCCGCCGTGGAAACGGCCGGCGACGAGGCGGCGGAGGACGCGGAGGCAGCCGGTGACGGCTCCGAGATCACAGACGAGGGCACCACGGGGCCCGACGAGGAGCAGGCAGATGAGTGAGCAGCCCGTGACCGAGACGATCGTGGAGCGCAGCCGCCGCAAGGTCCGGGACGGTGTCGTCGTGAGCGACAAGATGCAGAACACCGTCGTCGTCCTGGTCGAGGAGAAGAAGCCCCACCGCCTCTACAAGAAGGTGGTCACCCGCAACCGGCGCCTCAAGGTGCACGACGAGGAGGGGAGCTGCGCGGTGGGTGACCGGGTCCGGATCACCGAGACCCGGCCCATCTCCAAGGAGAAGCGCTGGCGGGTCTCCGAGATCATCGAGAAGGCGAAGTAAGCAGTGATCCAGCAGGAGAGCATCCTGAAGGTGGCCGACAACAGTGGGGCGCGTGAGCTCCTCTGCATCCGCGTGCTCGGCGGCAGCCGCCGGAAGTACGGGTCGGTCGGTGATGTCATCATCGGGACGGTCAAGGTTGCCCAGCCCAACGCCCAGGTCAAGAAGGGCGAGGTGGTCCGCGCCGTCATCGTCCGCACCACCCAGCCCTTTCACCGGCCGGACGGCAGCCAGATCCGGTTCGACGAGAACGCTGCCGTGCTGATCAACCCCCAGAACAACCCGCGGGGCACCCGCATCTTCGGTCCGGTCGCGCGCGAGCTGCGGGAGCGGAACTACATGAAGATCGTGTCCCTCGCACCGGAGGTGATCTAGATGGGCACGGTCGCCAAGCGCCGCGCCGCCCTGACCCGGCACCATCGCGTCGAGGTGGAGCACGAGGGCTGGGCAGATGGCGCGATCCGTCCCCTCGACATCCGGAGCGGTGACAACGTGGAGGTCATCTCCGGCAAGGACAAGGGCAAGCGCGGGATCGTGGAGCGGGTCCAGGTGGAGCGCCAGCGGATCGTCATCCGCGGCGTCAACCTGATGAAGCGCCACACCAAGGCCAATACCCAGGGCAACGTGCAGGGCGGCATCGTCGACTTCAACGGGCCGATCGCGTACAGCAACGTGCAGCTGGTCTGCAACCGCTGCGAGAAGAAGACCCGGATCGCCCACCAGGTGACCGAGGAAGGCGTCCGCGTCATGCTCTGCCGCAAGTGCGGCGAGCGCTACGAGCGGGTGACCGGCTGATGGCCGTCGCAGTCGCCGAGGCCCCGCGCCTCCGCCGCCAGTACCAGGAACAGGTCGTCCCCGAGCTGGTCCGGGAGTTCCGCTACACCAACGCGATGCAGGTCCCGCGGCTCGAGAAGATCGTGGTCAACATCGGGTTGGGCGAGGCCATCCAGAACGGGCGTGCCATCGACGCTGCGGTGGCCGACGTCAAGACCATGACCGGCCAGGCGCCCATCGTGATCCGGGCACGGAAGTCGGTGGCCGCCTTCAAGCTCCGCGCTGGGATGCCGATCGGGGTCAAGGTGACCCTGCGGGCCGACCGGATGTGGTTCTTCCTGGACAAGCTGATCAACGTCGCCCTACCCCGTATCCGTGACTTCCGCGGTGTCGACCCCAAGGCCTTCGACGGCCATGGCAACTACACCCTGGGGCTCAAGGAGCAGCTGGTCTTCCCCGAGATCGACTACGACAAGATCGACAAGCTGCGCGGCCTCGAGATCTGTATCGTCTCGAGCGCCAAGACCGATGACGAGGGCCGGGCCCTGCTCACCCACTTCGGCATGCCGTTTCGGAAGAGTTAGTGTTGGTAGATAGTTCGCGCGCGTCGGCACCCGCCGATACGGCGCGACGAGGTGCCCCATGGCCAAGAAGTCACTGATAGCCAAGTCGCTCCGGGCGCCTCGGTTCGCCACCCAGCAGCGCCATCGGTGCGCGCTGTGCGGGCGGCCGCGCGCCTACATGCGCAAGTTCGGGATGTGCCGCATCTGCTTCCGCGGGCTGGCCAGCATGGGCCAGATCCCCGGCGTCAAGAAGAGCTCGTGGTGAGGCAATGACCAGCGACACCATCGCCGACATGCTGACCCGGGTGCGCAACGCTAATGCGGCCAACCACCGGACCGTGGTCATACCCGCCAGCCGGATGAAGGTGGAGATCGCCCGCGTACTCAAGGAGGAGGGCTTCATCGCCGACTACTCCGTGAGCGGGGAGAGCCCCCAGGAGATCATCACCATCACCTTCAAGACGCGCAGCCCGCGCGGCCGGGCGCTGAGCGGCCTTCGTCGCATCAGCCGGCCAGGCCTGCGGGTCTACGCCCGCAAGTCGGAGCTCCCCCGGGTGCTCGGCGGCCTCGGGATCGCGGTCATCTCCACCAGCCAGGGTCTGATGACCGGCCAGACGGCTCAGCGCCTCGGCCTGGGCGGCGAAGTCGTCGCCTTCGTGTGGTGATCTGATGTCGCGTATCGGCCGCAGTCCCATACCGCTTCCCGCCGGCGTCACGGTGGTCGCGACCGGAGCCCACGTCTCCGTGTCGGGCTCTCGCGGCACCCTGGAGCGACTGGTCCCCCCGGCGATGTCCGTTGTGATCGGTGACGGCGTGGTCGAGGTCAGGCGCCCCACAGACAGCGCCGTGCATCGTTCGCTGCACGGGCTCACCCGGACCCTGATCGCCAACATGGTCGAGGGGGTCAGCACCGGATTCACCCGCAACCTCGACCTGGTCGGCGTGGGCTTCCGCGCCACCCGCCAGGGTGCCGACCTGGTGCTGACGGTCGGGTACTCCCACCCGATCCGTTACACGCCCCCTGAGGGGGTGACCATCGAGGTCCCGGCACCGACTCAGATCGTGGTCAGCGGAGCCAACAAAGAGGTGGTCGGCCAGGTGGCTGCCAAGATCCGCTCCTTCCGCAAGCCCGAGCCCTACAAGGGCAAGGGCATCCTCTACCGGGGGGAGCGGATCCGGCGGAAGGCCGGGAAGTCCGGCAAGGCAGCCAAGGGCAAGTAGGCGAGGACGAACGAGGATGTACACCAAGCACGATCGAGAGGCGGCGCGGACGCGACGCCACCTGCGGGTGCGGCGCCGGGTCACCGGCACACCGGCGCGACCCCGCCTCTGCGTCTACCGCAGTCTCCGCCACATCACCGCGCAGGTGATCGATGACACGGCGGGGCGCACCCTGGCCGCGGCCTCGACCCAGGACCCCGAGGCGGTGAGCCGCATCGGGGGCAGCCGGTCGACCGCCGGGGCGGCCGCCGTGGTCGGCGAGCTGGTCGCCGCCCGCGCCCTGGCTGTCGGGGTGTCCAAGGTCGTCTTCGACCGGGGTGGATACCTCTACCACGGCCGCGTGGCCGCTCTCGCCGAGGCCGCCCGCAAGGCAGGATTGGAGCTCTGAGATGGCAATGCGCATGGACCGCCGGGACGAGCGCGGGGGCGAGCGTGGCAGCGAGCTCACCGAGAAGATCGTCTCGCTGAACCGGGTGGCCAAGGTGGTCAAGGGTGGCCGCCGCTTCTCCTTCAGCGCGCTGGTCGTGGTCGGTGACGGCCAGGGCCGCGTCGGAGCTGGGCTTGGCAAGGCCGGCGAGGTGCCGGACGCCATCCGCAAGGGTGTCGAGGACGCCAAGAAGCACATGATCACCGTGCCGCTGGTGGGCCGGACCATCCCGCACGACCTCCGCTACAAGCTGGGGGCCGCCCGGGTGTTGCTCCGCCCGGCGGTGCCGGGCACCGGGGTCATCTCGGGTGGGGCGATGCGGGCCGTCGTCGAGGCGGCGGGGATCCACGACATCCTCACCAAGTCGCTCGGCAGCAACAACCCGATCAACGTGGTCCGGGCGACCGTGGCGGCGCTGGCGAGCATGAAGACCCTGGCCGAGGTGGCGGCGCTCCGCGGGCTGCCGCCCGAGAGGATCGTCGGGCGGAAGCGTGCCGCCCAGATCCTGGGTGAGACCGCAGCGGCGGCGGAGGCGGTATGACCCGCTCCCCCGTCACCCAGACCGCGGCAGGGCCGGCAAAGGAGGCGGGCGCCGCGACCGTCCGCGTCACCTACCGCAAGAGCGCCATCGGCTACGCCCATGACCAGAAGGCGACCGTTGCCGCGCTCGGCCTGCGCCGGATACGCCAGACCGTCGAGCATCCGGACACTCCGGCCCTCCGCGGGATGGTGCACAAGGTGCGCCACCTGGTCAGTGTGGACGGAGTCCCCGCCGACAGCGTCGAGGTGGCGGCCCGGCTGGCGGCCGGCGGCCCGCTCGGTGCCGGTACCGAGGATGCCCCGACCGGGAGAGAGTCATGAAACTTCACGAGTTGCGCCCGGCTCCGGGGAGCCGCCACTCGCGCAAGCGCATCGGCCGGGGCATCTCGGCCGGGCAGGGCAAGACCTCGGGACGCGGTCAGAAGGGCGCCGGAGCCCGCGAGGGATCCAAGGTGCCGCGCGCTTTCGAGGGTGGCCAGATGCCCATCACCATGCGGCTGCCCAAGCTGCGTGGCTTCGCCAACCGCTGGCGGGTGGACTACACGGTGGTCAACCTGAGCAAGCTCAACCGCTTCGCGAGCGGGGCGATCGTCGACGGAGCCGCGCTGCTCCAGCACGGCTTGGTCCGCAGCCCCGGCGAGCGGGTCAAGCTGCTGGCCGCCGGCAGGGTGCGCGTGGCGGTGACCGTCCGCGTTCACCGCGCTTCGGAGGCCGCCCGCCGGGCGGTCGAGGCCGCCGGCGGGCGGGTCGAGCTGCTCGAGGAGCGGGTCGCCCGGGTACAGCGCGTCGGTGTCGCGGCGGCCGAACCCGGCGCGGCGGAGGCGGAGCCCGAGGAGTGAACCTTCTCCAGGCCCTCGCTCAGGCGCTGCGGATCCCCGAGCTCCGCAAGAAGCTCCTCTTCACGGTGCTGCTCCTGCTCGCCTTCCGGATCCTGGCGTCGATCTCCATCCCGGGGGCCAGCCCCACCGCACTCCAGAAGCTCTTCGGCAGCAACACGCTGCTCGGCCTGCTCAACCTCTTCAGCGGCAACGGGCTGGCGAAGTTCACCATCGTGGGTCTCGGGCTCAACCCGTACATCAACGCCACCATCATCATGCAGCTGATGACCGTGGTGTCGGTCCGGCTCAAGGAGCTCTCCAAGGAGGGTGAGATCGGCCGCAAGCGGATCACCCGCTACACCCGCTGGCTCACCGTCCCGCTCGCGGCCCTCCAGGCCTTCGGCTTCATGGCCCTCTTCACCAACCCGGACGTCGCGATCCTGGTCAACCCGAGCGTGACCGAGACCCTGACGATCATCATCACCCTGACCGCGGGGACGATCATCGCCATGTGGCTGGGCGAGTTGATCACCGAGTACGGGGTGGGCAACGGGGTATCCCTGATCATCTTCACCGGGATCATCGCGCAGCTCCCCGGCGCCCTTTTCAGCTACGGCTCCGAGGGCACGCAGAACATCTTCCACATCCTCGAGATGGCGGTGATCGCCCTGATTGCGGCGGCCGGGATCATCGAGGTCCAGCAGGCTCAGCGCAAGGTCCCGATGCAATCGGCCCAGCGCGTGCTCAATCCGCGCACCGGCATGGCATCGGCGGGTGGGCGGCGCAACTTCCTGCCGCTCCGGGTCAACACCGCGGGAGTCATCCCGATCATCTTCGCCATCTCGATAATGGCCTTCCCGACCATCTTCGCCAACCTCTTCGGCTCCGCCGGCGGGCCCATTGGCACCATCGCCACCTGGTTCCGGAACAACTGGCAGCCCAACGGCGGCACCGTCTTGCTCGACTTCCTCTACAACGCCTTCGAGTTCGTGTTAATTCTCGGATTCACCTACTTCTACACAGCGGTCGTCTTCGATCCCAACGACGTTGCCGACAACCTCAAGAAGTCGTCCACGTTCATCCCCGGCATCAGGCCCGGGCGCCAGACGGCTGAGTACCTGGGCAGGGTCATGAGCCGGATCACCCTGGCAGGGGCGCTGTTCCTGGCCGGTGTCACCGTCCTCCTCCCGCTCGCCACCAGCTTCCTGACCGGGGTGTCGACCACCCAGTTCCTCCTCGGCGGTACGGCGATCCTGATCGTCGTCGGCGTGGCGCTCGACACCATGAAACAGATCGAGACCCAGCTGCTGATGCGCCAGTACAGGGGCTTCATCCGATGATCGTCATCCTCTTCGGCGCGCCTGGAAGCGGCAAGGGCACTCAGGCCGAGCGCGTGGCGGCCATCACCGACACCCCCCACGTCTCCACCGGGGCGATCCTGCGTGCGGAGGTGACCCGCGGGTCGGAGCTGGGCCGCGAGGCCAAGCCGATCATGGAGAGCGGGGCGCTGGTACCCGACGAGCTGATGGTGCGGATGATCGAGAGCCGGCTGGCGGCGGCCGACGCCGGGCGGGGCGTGATCCTGGACGGCTTCCCCCGCACCGTTCCCCAGGCGGAGGCGCTCGACAGGATGCTGGCGCGCAACCAGCGTGAGGTCGGTCTGGTCCTCTACCTCGAGGTGGACCCGGACCTGATCCGCGAGCGGATCCTGCGCCGCGCTGCCATCGACGGGCGGAGTGATGACAACCCGGACGCCCTCGCCGAGCGGATGAGGGTCTACCAGCGCGACACCGCCCCCGTGGTGGAGTACTACGAGCGGGCAGGCACCCGGATCGAGCGCATCGACGGGTCCCCTCCGATCGACCAGGTGACCGAGCAGATCCTGGCGGTCCTCGGCGCCGAGCCGGCCCGGGGATGAGGCTGCCGCGATGAAGATCGAGGGTTTCCGGCTCAAGCGACCGGACGAGATCGAGAAGATGCGGGCGGCGGGGCGGGTGCTCGGCGCCTGCCTGGCCCACCTGGCGGCAACGACGCGGCCGGGCCTCCGGGTCATCGATCTCGACCGCGAGGCGGAGACCTTCATCCGGGATCACCGCTGCATCCCGGGCTTCATCGGCTACAACGGCTTCCCCAACTCCCTCTGCGTCTCCATCAACGAGCAGGTGGTGCACGGCATCCCCGGCGAGCGGGTCATCGCAGACGGCGACCTGGTGTCGCTCGACTGCGGTCTGACCCTGGACGGCTGGTGGGCGGATTCCGGGCTCTCGCTCTGTGCCGGGGCTCCCGATCCGGAGGTCGCCAGGCTGATCGAGGTGACCGAGGAGGCGCTCCGGCGGGGCATCGACGCGGCCCGGCCCGGGGGCTTCATCGGCGACATCGGCCATGCCGTTCAGAGCTACGTCGAGAGCTGCGGCTTCTCGGTGGTCCGCCAGTACGTCGGTCACGGGATCGGCCGCGACATGCACGAATCGCCCCAGGTGCCCAACTTCGGGAAGCCGGGTACGGGCAATCTGATCAAGCCCGGCCTGGTCATCGCGATCGAGCCGATGGTCAACGCCGGCCGGGCGGAGACCCGGGTCCTGGCGGACGACTGGACCGTGGTCACCGCCGATGGCCGGCGCTCCTGCTACTTCGAGCACACCGTCGCTGTCACCGCCGCCGGTCCGGAGATCCTCACGCTGCGGCCGGAGCCGGCCCGGGTGGAGGGATGACGGATGGGGCTGGCGTGGCGTTTGCCCGGGGAGGCACCCTGGTATACTCAGCGGCCGTGGCTGCCCGGCAGCCCGATTCGGCACGCCCGATGACGCGGGCTGACGAGCCGCTCGTGGGGCGAGTGATCGAGCCGCTCCCGGACGCGCTCTACCGGGTCGAGTTGGCGGACGGGCACAAGGTTCTCTGCCACCCGGCCGGGAAGGCCCGCCTCCAGGCGGTCCGGATCCTCCCGGGCGACAGGGTCCAGGTCGAACTTTCCACCGCCGATCCCGGTCGGGGGCGGATCATCCAGCGCCTTGCCTGACCGGCGGAGCCGGCGGGCGTGACAACTTCCAATCAGAGAGAGATGAAAGAGAGACGAGTCGACGGCCGGTCCGGCCTGGCGGGCAGCGCTCCCACCTTGCCACGCCACCACCTGGGAGGCTGGGCATGAAGGTCCGCGCCTCGGTGAAGCGTATGTGTGAGCGCTGCAAGATCATCAAGCGCCGCGGTGCCGTCCGCGTGATCTGCGAGAACCCCAAGCACAAGCAGCGGCAGGGGTAGGGGAGAAACGTGGCACGCATTGCCGGCGTCGACGTCCCGCGGGAAAAGCGGATCGAGATCGCCCTCACCTACATCTACGGGATCGGTCCCTCCACCGCCAAGCGCGTGCTGAGCCTGGCGCAGGTCTCGCCCGACATCCGGGCACGGGACCTCACCGACGCCCAGGTCGGGCGGCTCCGTGACGTCATCTCCAAGCAGCTCCAGGGCCGGGTCGAGGGGGACCTGCGACGCCAGATCGCTCTCAACATCAAGCGGCTCATGGAGATCGGGACCTACCGCGGTCTCCGCCACCGCCGGGGCCTGCCCGTCCGGGGCCAGCGCACCCGCACCAACGCACGCACTCGTCGGGGGCCGAAGAAGACAGTTGGCGTTCGCCGCGCCAAGGCAAAGAAGTAGATGGCCAAGAAGAAGAAGGTCGTCCGCACCCGTCGCCGCGAACGTAAGAACATCGCGGTTGGGCACGCGCACGTCCTCTCCACGTTCAACAACACCATCGTCAGCCTCACCGATCCCCAGGGCAACGTCATCGCCTGGGGTTCCGCGGGCGGCCAGGGCTTCAAGGGATCGCGGAAGTCGACCCCCTACGCGGCCCAGGTGACCGCCGAGGCCACCGCCCGGCGCGCCATGGAGCACGGTCTCAAGACCGTTGAGATCTTCGTCAAGGGGCCGGGAGCGGGTCGCGAGGCCGCTATCCGCAGTCTGCAGGCCTCGGGTCTGGAGGTCACCGCCATCACCGACATCACCCCGATTCCCCACAACGGCTGCCGCCCGCCCAAGCGGCGGCGGGTCTAGGGAGGGCAGGAGATGGCCAACTACAACGGGCCGGTGTGCCGCCTCTGCCGCCGGGAGGGCGTCAAGCTCTACCTCAAGGGTGCCAAGTGCGTGAGCAACTGCACCTACGACAAGCGCAACGCGCTGCTCCCGGGGCAGCACGGCATGGCGCGCCGGCGCAAGGTCAGCGACTACGGCGTCCAGCTCCGGGCCAAGCAGCGGGCGCGGCGCATGTATGGGGTGCTGGAGACCCAGTTTCGCCACTACTTCGAGCGGGCCGAGAGCGCCACCGGCGTCACCGGCACCGTCCTGCTCCAGCAGCTGGAGCGGCGGCTCGACAACGTGGTCTACCGGCTCGGCATGGCAGCATCTCGCAAGGAGGCGCGCCAGCTCGTCAATCACCGTCACTTCACCGTCAACGGGCGGGTGCTGAGCGTGCCGTCGGCGCAGATCCGGCCCGGTGACGTGGTGGCGGTGCGGGAGCGCAGCCGCACGCTCGAGCCGATCCAGAACGCTCTCTCCCTGCTCCCCAACCGCAGCGTGCCCGACTGGCTGACGCTGGACGCCGACCAGCTGCGGGGCACCGTGCTGCGCCTTCCCGACCGCCAGGAGATGGAGCTGGTCATCGACGAGCAGCTCATCGTGGAGTACTACAGCCGATGACGCTCAGGCGCGTCCAGTTCAGCGTCATCGCCCCTTCCGTGGAGACCCAATGATCGACACCCTTGCAGTTCCCGTCGTCCATGAGCTCGAGAGCAATGCCAACTACGGCAAATTCGAGGTCGAGCCGCTCGAGCCTGGCTTCGGGACGACCCTCGGCAACTCGCTCCGGCGAGTCCTGCTCTCTTCGTTGCCCGGTGCCGCGGTCACCTCGGTGGCCATCGACGGGGTCAGCCACGAGTTCAGCGCCATCCCTCACGTCAAAGAGGATGTCACCGAGATCCTCCTCAACCTCAAGGAGCTCTGTGTCGTCTCGCACAGCTCGACGCCGGTCCGCTGCACCCTGGACGTCAGAGGCGCTCGGACCGTGACCGCCGGCGATATCGAGTGCCCGAGTGACGTCGAGATCAAGAACCCCGATCTCCACATCTGCACCCTGGACGGGCCCAAGGCCCAGCTCCGCATGGACCTGATGGTCGAGCAGGGCAAGGGTTACGTCACCGCCGAACGCAACAAGAAGGAGGGGCAGCCCATCGGGGTCATCCCGCTGGACGCCATCTTCACCCCCGTCCGCAAGGCCAACTTCACGGTCGAGAAGACCCGCGTGGGCCAGGAGACCGAGTGGGACAAGCTGCTCGTCGAGGTCTGGACCGACGGCACCATTCAGCCCGTCGAGGCGGTCAGCCAGGCGGCTGCCCTCTTCACCCAGCACCTCGACCTCTTCGTCCGTTTCGGCGACAACCTGGCGGCTCCTGCCGTCCGCCAGCAGCGCGGCAACGACATGCCCAGCCGTCTGGCCGACGTGCCCATCGAGGAGCTGGAGCTCTCCGTCCGAGCACTCAACTGCCTCAAGGCCAACGACGTGACCCGAGTCGGCCAGCTCGTGGCGATGCGCCAGGAGGAGCTGCTCACCCTGCGCAACTTCGGCCAGAAGTCGCTCGACGAGATCAAGGAGAAGCTGGTCGAGCGCAGTTTCGTCACCGCCGAGGAGCTGGAGACCCTCTTCCAGCCGTCGGCCCGGTAAACGTGGCCAGTTGAGAGATGCGTCACCGCAAAGCCGGCCGCAAGTTCGGCCGATCCGCCGCCCACCGCCAGGCGATGACCCGCAACCAGGTCACCGAGCTGCTCCGCCATGGACGCATCACGACCACCGAGGCCAAGGCCAAGGAGCTGCGTCGCTGGGTCGAGCGGGTGGTGACCGACTCGCGGGGCAATGACCTGACCGCGCGCCGCAGAATCGCGATCTGGGTGACCGACCGTGAGGTCAGCAACCGGCTCTTCACCGTCTATCGAGAGCGCTACTTCGAGGGACCGACCCCTCGGCAGGGCGGGTACACCCGGGTCATCAAGCTCGCTCCGCGCACCGGGGACGCTTCCCCGATGGCGATCATCGAGATGGTCGGGGCAGAGGCCTGAATCGTGGCCACGTACCGCCTCACCCTCGAATATGACGGGAGTGACTTCCACGGCTGGCAGCGCCAGCCAGGGATGCGCACCGTGGAGGGCGAGCTGCGCGCGGCCCTCGCCCGGATCGGGGACCCCGAGGTGGATCTGACCGCGGCCGGTCGCACCGACGCGGGCGCCCATGCGCACGGCCAGGTGGTCGGCCTTCGCACCGTCCGGAACTGGGAACCGGAAGCACTCCGGCGCGCGCTGGTGGCCGTGCTCCCCCGCGACGTGACGGTGAGCACCGCGGCTCCGGCCGCAGCCGGCTTCCACGCCCGGCGCCATGCTGTCGCCCGTACCTACCGGTATCTGGTGGTGTCGCGGCGCGCACCCGTGGCCCGGCGCTTCGCCTGGGAGATCTCCGGCGAGGTGGATCTCAAGGCCATGCGCGGCGCGGCCGAGATCCTGCGCGGTCGCCATGACTTCGGCGCATTTGGCCGTTCGCCGAAACCCGGCGGAGGCACAGTGCGCACCGTACACGACATCTCAGTCCGGCGGGCCACCTCCGTCTGCGGGGGAGAGCTTCTTCCCGTCGTCGTCATCGAGGTCACCGCCGACGCCTTCCTCTACGGGATGATGCGGGCCATCGCCGGGGCGCTGGTGGCGGCCGCCGCCGGGCGGCTCAGCCGCGAGCAGGTCGCCGCGGCACTGGCGGATCCCGGCTCCCGTCCGGAGCGGGTTACGGTGGCTCCGGCCCGGGGGTTGCATCAGTGGGCCGTCAGCTATGAGCCGGCCGCCGGAGGTGTTGCATGACGACCCAGACGAGCCAGCGGACCTACATGGCCAAGGCGGGCGAGGTCCCCTCGCGGTGGTTCCTGGTCGACGCCCGCGGCCAGACCCTGGGGCGCCTCGCGGTCAACATCGCCCGCGTGCTGCGGGGCAAGCACCGTCCCCAGTACACACCCCATCTCAACACCGGCGATCACATCGTCGTCGTCAACGCCGCCGACATCGTGGTCACGGGTGGCAAGGCGCGCAAGAAGATCTACGATCGCTACTCCGGGTATCCAGGCGGCCGCCGCACCCGGTCATTCGAGGTGGCCCTGGAACGCGACCCGACCTTCCCCATCCGGCACGCGGTCAAGGGGATGCTCCAGCACAACAGCCTGGGAGCCGACATGCTCACCCGGCTCCGCGTCTATCCGGGCGCGGAGCATCGCCACGAGGCCCAGCAGCCCACGCCCATCACCTTCGGCCCACTCGGGGAGATCATCGTTGCCAGCAACTGAGCAGCACTACTACTACGCGACCGGCCGCCGCAAGTCCGCGGTGGCACGGGTGCGCCTCGTCCTCGGAGACGGCGTGATGCTCATCAACGGGCACCCCCCGAGCGAGTACTTCGGGCGCCGCGACCTCGAGACCGTCGTCACCCAGCCGCTCCGGATCACCGACACCGTCGATCGGTTCGCCGGGACTGTCAAGGTGTTGGGCGGCGGGGTCGCCGGCCAGGCCGGAGCCGTGTGCCACGGCATCGCCCGCGCCCTGGTGGTCGCCGACCCCGAATTGCGCGCGGTGCTCAAGAAGGCCGGTCTGCTCTCCCGTGACCCCAGGGAGAAGGAGCGCAAGAAGCCCGGCCTGAAGCGCGCACGCAAGGCACCTCAGTACACCAAGCGCTAGCGGCGGGCCCGGGTTCGATCAATCCGCCTCGGCGGAGGGCTCGATCCCCCATCATCTCCGCTGATGCCACGCATAGCCCTCGTCCACGATTGGCTCAACCGGCCGATCGGCGGCGGTGAGCGTGTGCTCCTGGAGCTCGCCCGGCTGTACCCCGACGCTCCCATCTACACCCTGCTCTTCGACGGGCGGTGGTATGCGGGGGAGCTCGACCCCGCCCGGATCCGGAGTTCCTGGCTCCAGCGACTGCCGGAGCAGGTCCGCTCCCATCCGCGCTACCTCCTGCCCCTCATCCCCGCGGCGGTCGAGGCCTGGGACCTCTCGAGGTTCGATGTCGTCCTCTCCAGCTCGGTGGCCTTCGTCAAGAACGTCACCACCCCGGCCTCCACTCTGCATCTCTGCTACTGCCACTCGCCCATGCGCTTCGCGTGGGACTACTGGCCCCGCTACGTCGATGAGATGAATGTGGGGCCCCTGAGGCGGCTCGCGATCACCGCGATGGTGGCGCGCGCCCGCCGCTGGGACCTCGCGGGGGTCCCGGGAGTCGATGCCTGGCTGGCCAACTCGGAGACGACCGCCGCGCGGCTCCGCCGCTACTACCGAGTGCGCGAGGTTACGGTGATACCGCCGCCGGTCGACGTCGACGGGCTCCGAGCTCTGGCATCGACGCCCAAGGGTGATCACTGGGTAACCCTCAGCACCCTCACCGAGTACAAACGGATCGATCTGGCCGTCCGGGCGTTCACCGCGTCGGGGCGCCCGCTGGTCGTGATCGGCGACGGTCCGGATCGTGGCCGTCTCGCCGGCCTCGCCGGGCCCTCGATACGCTTCGCCGGGCACCTCGACGACGCTGCCCGGGGCGAGCTCCTGGCTGGCGCTCGCGCTCTGATCTTCCCGGGAGAGGAGGACTTCGGCATCGCCGCGGTGGAGGCACTCGCCTGCGGCACCCCGGTGGTCGGCTACGCGCGCGGCGGGCTCACCGAGATCGTCGAGGACGGTCGCACGGGCGTCTTCTTCGGCGAGCAGTCGGTGCCGGCGCTCAACGCGGCGGTGGAGCAGCTCGCCGAGCTCTCGCTCGACCGCGACCAGCTGATCGCCGCGGCCGGACGCTTCACGGTGTCGCGCTTCCGGGAGCGTGTGCGTGGCTTCGTCGACCGCGCCGCCGCCGACCATGTCGCCGCCAATCGGGGAGATCGCCCCGGCCCGCCCGGACGCGCAGCGTGGGCGCGACCCCGCATCCTCGGGGTTGCGGTCGACCCGCTGACCGTCTCCGAGGCCGTCCGCCGGATCGTGGAGCGCGCCGCCGATCCGAGCAGTCCTCCCGCCTATGTGCTCAAGCCCTATGTCGAGTTCTTCGGGCCGCGCGCCACCCCGGCGGTCCGGGCGATCTTCGAAGGTGCCTGGCTGAGCCTCGCTGACGGCGTCGCCGTCCAGTGGGCCGCCGCCTACGGGCGCCGGCCCGGTCACGGAACCCTCGACCTGCTGCGGGCGCTCGCCGCCATCGTGCTCAGACCGCGATCGGTCACGACGGTCGTGCCCGAGCGGGTGGCGGGGGCCACCCTGACCCTTGCCGTCCTCCGCGCCTGCCGCGATCGAGGGCTCGGGGTCTTTCTGATCGGCTCGCCCAAGCACAACTCGATCTCCCATACGGCTCGGTACCTGGAGGGCGTGTTGCCGGGACTCCGCATCGTGGGAACGGCACCGGGCCGGGTCGATCCCGCCGCTGACGCCGCGCTGCTCGTCGAGCTGCAACGGTGCCGGCCCGACCTGATCCTGGTCGGGGTCGGGTTCCCGGCTCAAGAGTCGCTGATGTCGCGCCTCTCCCCCCAGCTCGGCCACGGAGTCCTGATCGGTGAGGGTGGCAGCTTCGACTTCCACGAGATGGGCGGCGGCATCCGCCGAGCCCCCGGTTCCGTGCGGCGGCTCGGCCTGGAGTGGTTCTGGCGCCTCCTCCGCGAGCCACGGCGGCTCGGCCGGCAGCTCGCCATCCCCCGATTCGTCCTGGCCGTGCAGCGCGAGGCACGCCGCCGCGACCAAACATCCTCCATATGAGCGCACCCGTGCCAGAGTCCCGCGAATGCTGAGCGTCATCGTTCCCGCCTTCAACGAGGCGCGGCGCCTCCCCTCGACCCTCCAGGCACTCCACGTGTACCTGGACGGCGCCGGGGAGGAGTACGAGGAGTACGAGGTCATCGTCGTCGACGACGGGTCGCGCGATGGCACCGCTCCACTGGCTGAGCAGGCCGCCGCCGGATGGCAGCAGCTCCAGGTCATCAGGCTCCCCGAGAACCAGGGTAAGGGCGCCGCGGTTCGTGCCGGGATGCTCGCCTCGCGGGGTCAGCTCCGTCTCTTCACCGATGCCGACCTGAGCACTCCCATCTCCGAGCTGGCCAAGCTGCGCGGTCTGATCGGAGGGACGACCGCCGTCGTCATCGGCTCGCGCGCCCTTGACGACTCCGAGGTCGAGGTTCACCAGCCCCGTGGCCGGGAGCTGATGGGCCGGTCCTACAACCGGATGCTGCAGCTGCTCGTGCTCCCCGGGCTCCACGACACCCAGTGCGGCTTCAAGCTGTTCACCGCCGAGGCCGCCGTCGCCTGCTTCACCCCGCTCCGGACACCGGGGTTCGGTTTCGACGCCGAGGTGCTGCTTCGGGCGCGACGCCTCGGCTGGACCGTTGCCGAGGTCGGCGTTGTGTGGCGGCACGCCGAGAACTCCCGGGTCAGCCCGATCCGCGACTCGCTGGGGACCCTGCTCGACCTCATCAGGCTGCGACTCCGCCGCGATTGATCTGTTTGCATCGTACGGTGGTACCCGGGGGTAGGCGCCGGTCAGGACCTGGGACCCGACGGAGGGGGCCGTCCAGCGGAACACCGGGAGAGGCTGCTAGCCTAGACCTGCTGTGGTCATGGCGTCTGACGGGATCAGGGTGGGAGCGCTCGGCTCCTCACCTCTACGGGACCTCTCCCATGCTCTGGAGGAGCGGGCACAGGAGCTGGAGACGCTCATCTCGGGCCTCGACGAGGTGATCGCGGAGCAGACTGCCGAACGTACTCGGGTGCGTCTCGCGCTGGCCCAGGCCGAGGAGGTGCGCGCGCAGATCATGGAGCACCGCCGGCTGGTGCGCCCCGAGGTGCTGGCCGGCGCGCTCCGGCGCAGCGGCGAGCTGTACGCGCGCATGCGTTCCCTGGACTCCCGCCTGGCGGGGCTGGAGGAGCGGCTGACGGGGATGCGGTCGGAGCGGGATCAGCTCGGTCAGATCCGCCCACTGGCGGAGGAGCTGGGGATCGACCTGACCGCGCGGTCGGTGACCGCCGACGACCCGCAGGTGGTCTGCCGGCGGGCCGAGCGTCAGCTCCAGCGCCTGGTGATGCAGGACCACGAGGCGATCACGGACATGATCATGTCGGGGCCCCTCGAGGACCTCGCGGATGTCGTCCTTGCCGTCGAGCTGATCGGCCGCCGGGTCGGTCGGGCTCCGGCCCTGACCGTCACCTCCGAGATCACTCAGTGCAAGGAGGTCACCCGCCGTGCCATGGCGCGGATGGACCGCCTGCTCTTCCAGATCAGCCCCCAGGGCCTGGAGGAGGAGGGCCTGGTCACCTCCGTGCGCCGGGCGGGGGCCGACCTGCTCGGCATCGTGACCGTCCGGGTCCAGGTGGTCGGCGAGGAGCGGCACCTCCCTCTCTCGATCGCCATGGCCGCCTTCCGGGTGGTCGTGGAGGCGATCGACAATGCCTACCGGCACGGCCGGGCCGAGGAGGTGGAGGTGGTGGTCGCCTTTCTGCCCCGCCGGCTCCAGGTCGTCGTCGGGGACCACGGGGAGGGCTTCGATGTCGGCGCGACCGAGGCGAGACTGGGGCGCACGCGCTCCCTCGGCCTGATCAGCATGCGCGAGCGCGTCGAGAATGTCAGAGGCTCCTTCGAGATCCGCAGTGCCCTCGGCGCCGGCACCGAGGTGAGGGCAGTCTTCGACACCGCTTAGGGCACCCTCGTTGGGACGGCGACGTCCAGGGCGTTCCGATCAAGGAAGCGAGCAGTCAGGCGGTGGCGCCGGCCTTCACCTGGAAGCGGCCGATGGCGGGCCGCTGGGTGCGCTCCCGCTTCAGCTCGTAGAAGTGCTCGGCGGTGAGCAGCCAGGAGACCCGGTCCCACAGCTCGCCCGCCGCCTCTCCGGTGATCCGTGCGTCGATGCACGGGCCGAAGGTGGGCGGGGCATCTCCCAAAAACAGGGTGGGAACCCCGAACGCCCCGCGCGCCGCGATCGCGCGATGCTCGGCCAGCATCTCCTCCTTGGTGCTCGGGTCGGCGGCCGCGGCGTCGACGAGCGCCGGATCGAGACCCGCGGTGACGAGGGCTCGGCGCAGCACGCCATCGTCGTCCAGGGGCTCGCCGTGCTCGTGGTGGGCCTCCCCGACCTCCGTGTAGACCCGGGCGAGGGCGGCGTCACCGCCGGCGCGCCGCGCCGCCACCATCACCCGCATCGCGGTCTCGCTGGCGCGGTGGAAACGGAGGTGGCGCTCGTCCGGCTCGCTATCCCGGTTGATCTCGGCCAGGACGAAGAGTCGGGTGGTGACTCGGACGGGCCGGACCGTCTCGACCTCGACGAGCCAGCGGGAGGTCAGCCATGCCCAGGGACAGGCGGGGTCGATGTAGAGGGTGAGATCGGTGAGGTTCGTCATCCACCCACCATACACGGGGCGTCTTCCGCGGCTACCATGCGCTGGTGGTGCCAGCAACCCTCCGCCTGGAGACCGCCGACGGCACCGTCGTCGCCGAGCACTGCGCGGTGGCCAGCGGCTTCCTCGCCAGGTTCCGCGGTCTGATGTGGCGCCGCGAGCTGCCGGCGGGGGAGGGGCTCTGCATTCAGAAGTGCGGGTCGATCCACATGTTCTTCATGCGCTTCGCCCTGGACGTCGCCTTCGTGGACGGCGACGGCCGGATACTCCACGCCTGCCACACCATCCGGCCGTGGCGGATCTCCCGCGTGGTCTTCGGGTCCAAGGCCGCCCTCGAACTGCCGGCTGGCACGCTCCGCAAGCTCGGGATCGACCGCGGGTCGATCCTCAAGCTCGTCTGAGGAGAGAGAGATGCGCGTCTCCATCGCCACCGGCCACCACGTCCCGCCCGACGCCCGCGCCTACGCCGAGGCGAAGGTGCGCCGCCTGGAGCACCACGCCAACCTCGACGAGGTCAACCTCACCGTGGAGCGGGAGACCGCCCTGCTCCCGGAGGCCTCCGCGGAGATCGTGCTTCACGCGCGCCGCACCCGGCTGTCCGCCCGCCACGAGGCGGCGAGCGTCCGCGAGGCGATCGACGGGGTCATCGACAAGGCGGACGAGCAGCTGCGGCGCCACCACGACCGGGCCACCGACCGCAAGGGCCGGATCCGGGCCGACGCCGAGCCACCTCGGCCCTGACCCCCCGCCTCCACGGGCCTGATCTGGCCCGGCTCTGACCCCGCCTCCGTTCCCCGCGCCGGAATTCGGTGCTCCGGGGAGGGTTGAGCCGGCCGGTCGGCTGGTACGATCCAGCTCGGCACGGAGCCGCCAGGCCGCTCGGAGCGGTGACGGGCGCTCCGGCCGCGTCATCATGGACGTTCGGTGTTCCAGCTCAGCAGCCTCAGATCCTGCTAGGGAAGTCTCATGTCCCTGTTCAGCAAGGTGCTCGGTGATCCGCACAAGCGGGAGATCTCCCGCAACCTGAGGATCGTCGCGGAGATCAACGCCCTCGAGGACGGGATGCGCGCGCTCTCCGACGAGGAGCTCCGGCACCGGACCGAGGAGCTCCGTGAGCGGATCGGCTACGAGGGTCCCGACATCAGCTTCGGCCAGTCCTACGCCGAGGACCTCGACATCCTCGGCGAGAGCGCCGCCAAGGCGGAGGCCGAGTTCGCGAGCGGGGACGTGAGCGCTGAGAGCGAGGCGGAGATCGACCGGCAGTTTGCCCGGCGCGAGAAGAAGGAGCGCGAGGACGAGCAGAAGGAGCTGCTCAACGAGATCCTTCCTGAGGCTTTCGCCGTGGTCCGCGAGGCCTCACGCCGCGTGCTGGGGATGCGCCATTTCGACGTCCAGCTGGTCGGGGGAATCGTGCTCCACGACGGCAAGATCGCCGAGATGAAGACCGGCGAGGGCAAGACCCTGGTCGCGACCCTCCCCCTCTACCTGAACGCGCTGGTGGGCAAGGGCGCCCATCTGGTCACTGTCAACGACTACCTGGCCCGCCGTGACGCCGGGTGGAACGCTCCCGTCTACCACTTCCTGGGTATGAGCGTCGGGGTCATCGCCGGGCAGAACCTCTCCTTCATCTACGACCCCGATTTCCTCGACGAGAGCCATCCCGACTCGCGCCTGCAGCACCTCCGCCCCTGCACCCGCCGCGAGGCCTACGCCTGCGACATCACCTACGCGACCAACAACGAGCTGGGATTCGACTACCTCCGGGACAACATGGCGATGACCGTGGAGCAGTGCGTCCAGCGCCGCCTCCACTACGCCATCGTCGACGAGGTCGACTCCATCCTCGTCGATGAGGCGCGCACTCCGCTGATCATCAGCGGTCAGGGCAGCGAGCCCACCGAGAAGTACTACACCTACTCCCGGTTGATCAAGAACCTGGTCGCCGACGAGGACTACACCAGCGACGAGAAGACCAAGTCGGTGACGCTCACCGACGAGGGAGTCGTCAAGATCGAGAAGTGGACGGGCATCTCCAACATCTTCGACATCGAGCATGCCATGGAGGCGCACCAGGTCAACCAGGCACTCCGGGCGTGGGTCCATTACCAGCTCGATCGTGAGTACATCATCCGCGACGGCGAGGTGGTGATCGTCGACGAGTTCACCGGCCGCACCATGCCGGGACGGCGCTGGAGCGACGGGCTCCACCAGGCGATCGAGGCCAAGGAGGGGGTGCAGGTCAACCAGGAGAACATCACCCTCGCGACCATCACGTTCCAGAACTTCTTCCGCCTCTACCACAAGCTGGCCGGGATGACGGGTACGGCGATCACCGAGGCGGAGGAGTTCGACAAGATCTACAAGCTCGAGGTGGTGCCGGTTCCCACCAACCAGCCGATGATCCGGAAGGATGAGCCCGACCTCGTCTACATGACCGAGCCCGCCAAGTTCAAGGCGGTCGTGGAGGACATCGTCGATCGCCACAAGGCGGGGCAGCCGGTGCTGGTGGGCACGACGAGCATCGAGAAGTCGGAGCGGCTCTCTCGCATGCTCGAGAAGCAGGGGGTCATCCACAACGTGCTCAACGCCAAGCAGCACGAGCGGGAGGCGGTGATCATCACCGAGGCCGGTCAGCAGGGTGCGGTCACCATCGCCACCAACATGGCGGGACGCGGCACCGACATCGTCCTCGGTGAGGGCGTCCCCGACCTCGGGGGTCTCTACATCATCGGCACCGAGCGCCACGAGTCCCGCCGGATCGACAACCAGCTGCGCGGCCGGGCCGGGCGGCAGGGAGACCCCGGCGAAACCCGCTTCTTCCTCTCCTTCGAAGATGACGTGATGCGCGTCTTCGGCGGTGAGCGCGTGCAGGGGCTGCTGAACCGGCTGCACGTCGATGAGGACGTCGCCCTCGAGTCGAAGACGTTCAGCAAACAGATCGAGAGCTCGCAGGCCCGGGTCGAGGGTTACCACTTCGACACCCGCCGCCACGTCGTCGAGTACGACGACGTCATGAACAAGCAGCGGGAGATCATCTACGGCGAGCGCCGCAAGATCCTGGAGGGTGTCGACACCCGGGCTAACTTCCTGCGCATGCTGGAGCACGTCGTCGCCGAGGAGACCCCCACCTTCTGCGAGGGGCGGCATCGCGATACCTGGGAGCTGGAGCAGCTCTGGGACCGGATGCGACAGTTCGCCGGCGCGCTGCTGCCCGCGATCGCCGACGTCGATCTCGCCTCCCTCGGGGACAGCATTCCCGAGGTGATCGAGACCCTCGTCGGCGAGTTGACCTCGCTCTATGAGGAGCTGGAGGCCAAGCACGGCGAGGAGCTGATGCGGCGTGCCGAGCAGCTGGTGATGCTGAGCGTCATCGACGAGAAGTGGCGTGCCTACCTGACCCAGATGGAGCACCTGCGGGACCAGATCGGCTTCCACGGCTACGGCCAGATGGACCCCCTGGTCGAGTACAAGCAGGAGGCGTACCACTCCTTCCAGGATCTGATGGCGGAGATCCAGCGAGACATCGTCCGCTTCCTCTTCACCATCAAGTTCGAGGCCCTGCAGCCGCCTCAGGCACCGCCACCTTCCGAGGCGGCGGCGGGGGAGACCGCCCCAGCCTCCCCGCGTGCCGACCAGCCCGGCTCCGGCCGGCAGGGAGATGCGCCGCTCACGGCCGATTCCGATGGTGCCGGCTCGGGATCAGCCGGGGATGCCGGCCCCGCGGCACCGCCGGCCCGACCGGCGGCGGCGGCGGCCAGCGGGTCCCTGGCTCGGGCCACGGTGAAGGGCGGTGGGCCGGCACCCGCGCCGGCTCGTGTGCCCGCTCCGGCTGCGGCGCCCGGCCCGCTCGTCTCCCCCCAGCCGGTGGGAAGCGGTCCAGCTCGGGTGGGCGCCCCGCTGCGTCCTCCGCTCGCCATCCCGGGCGTTGCGGGGATGCTGCCCCGGACCCGGATTACCAACGTCGTGGAGAGCTCGGCCGAGGGCACCCGGCGCACGGATGTGCCGGGGACGGCAGCGAGGAGCGGTGGCAACGGCGCCGGATCGCCGCGCAAGATGGGGCGCAACGAGCGCTGCTGGTGCGGTAGCGGGAAGAAGTACAAGTTCTGCCACGGGGCGTAGATGAACTCGGGAATCCCCTTCAATTGCTGGCAGATTGTGCCTCGCCATGCCAGCCTGTGCCTTTGAATGGCACAGTGAAAGGCACAGTTGTGGTAGCCTCCCGGGCCGTGGCAGTCACCGAAGGGCACCGGCGGAAGGGGGAGGGGTACCGACGCGAGGACGGCCTCTGGGTTGTCCGGGCCCAGCTCGCCGATGGCAAGCGGGTCGCCTGCTACGGCAAGACGCTGGCCGAGGCCAAGCGCAAGGCGGAGGCCAAGAGGGGGGAGTGGCGTCCGGCGGCCGAGGCCTCGGTTGCCGCTTTCGCCGAGGAGTGGCTGACCGAGCGCCGGGCCTCGATGAAGCCCCAGGGTTGGGCCACCTATGAGCGGACCCTCCGGCTCCACGTCCTCCCGGTGCTGGGCGACGTTCCCCTGGCCAAGGTCACCGAGCGCCACCTCGCCGATCTCTACGGCCGGCTGGCTGCCCAAGGGCTGGCCGGGTCCTCCGCCAACTTCGTCGGCGTGATCCTCAAGGTTCTCCTCAACGACGCGGAGAAGCGGTCGCTCATCCAGCGCAACCCGTCGCGCAACGTCCGGCTCCCACGCAAGGTCTACAGCCGGGAGAAGGTGATCCTCGACGCCGCGGAGGCCAGGCGGCTGATCGAGGCGGCGAAGGGGGAGGGGTTCGCGGCCCTCTACACCCTGGCCCTCACCACAGGGATGCGCTCGGGCGAGATCCGCGCCCTGCGCTGGCGGGACATCGACCTCGAGGGCGGCCGCGTCCTGGTCCGCGGGACGGTCACCACCCGGATCGGCGGAGGCCGGACCATCGACACCCCCAAGACGACCCGGAGCCTCCGCGACATCCCGATCCCGCAGGTCACCGTCCAGGCCCTGGCGGCCCACCGGGCAAGGGCAGCGCCGGCGGACGGGATGGTCTTCCCGGGGAGCGACGGGACCCTCATGCACTCCCAGACCCTCGGCCGGGCCTTCCACACCCACCTGGAGCGGGCCGGGCTGCCGCCGATGACCTTCCACGCGCTCCGCGACACCGCGGCCACCCTGATGCTCCAGGGAGGGGTCCCCGCTCACGTGGTCAGCCGCATCCTCGGCCACGCCTCGGAGGCGATCACCCTCTCCGTTTACGCCCACGTCACCCGCGGGATGGAGGCCCAGGCGGCCGCGGCGGTCCAGGCCATCTTCGGGTAGTCCTCCGGGCTGGGCCTAGACGTGTCGGCGGGCGGCGGAGGCGATCTCTACGTTGGGTACGTTTCCCGGCGTCGCAGCTGGGTCGCGAGCTCCTTCCACGTTGAGGGATAGCCGGCGTGGGCGTGCCAGAGGCGGTACGCGCGGGGAAGATGTCGGGCGTTGATCCAGATGACGGCCGCCGTGCCGACCACCAGAAGGATCCCCAGGATCCGTCCGAAGGGAGTCGAGTCTCGTCCGACGAGCAGCAGCAAACCCGCCAGCAGCCACACCGCAACCACGGGCAACCACGTTAGGCTCAGGGCGAGGTGCTCGCCCCAGGAGTTGGCGCGCGGCGGGAAGTACCGGCGATCGTTGGCGCGAAGGCGCCGGATCACGATGACGATCGCGACAGCTAACACCCATACAGCGAGCACAGACCAGGGAATCCTCACCAGGAGGACGCTGCTCCCGGCCGAGACGAGCATGAGTATGACGCCAACGAAACCCGCGCTCATGGCCACGAGCATCACCGCGGCACAGCCCTTGTCGAATGGTCGGAGGGGACGAGACGAGGTCACGTTGAGCCGCATGGTAGATCGAGCCTACGGTCAGCGGCCGGAACGCGCGCGCGGAGGGTGTCGCGGCCTTGTCGCAGCCCGCGGCCCGCTTCGGGCGACGGTGCTCCGCTGCCATCTGGCGCCGGGCCGGTGTCGCCGGTGCCGGCCGCAGAACCGGCGGAGATCCCGGGCTACCAGCCGGTGCTCAGTCTCGACGACCTCAGCCTCCCGCCCTCCCAGCCATAGAAGGGCGATCCACGAGGAGAGCTCTCTGGTACCCGCCGCTCCAGCGAGCTCTCCGCCTCCGGTCGCTCTTGCCAGCGACGCGTGGGTCACGTCACCTGCGGGGCGAGAGCCCACCCCGCTCTCCGAACGCGCCGGTGATGCTTTAGCGGGTCTGCTCGATGAGGGTGAGGCTGCTTCCATCGCCGCTGTCGGCGGATCCCACGGCCCAGCAGGTCCCACCGGGTGCGCAGGTGACGCTGTGGAGCTGGCTGGCTTGCGCCCCGCCTGGACTGGCGCCGTCCACGATGCTCCATTTCGCGCCCGAGTACTCCTCGATGAGCTGCTGCACAGCGTCCGGTCCCGCTCCCTCATAGCCCACTGCCCAGCAACGATCCGCATCCACGCAGGCGACGCCGCTGAGGTCGGTCCCGGAGGCGGCTGGAATTGATGCGCCCTGCACCACCGACCACACGCCCTGGTACAAACGCTCGATGAGCGGAAGCGTGGCGCCGTCCGCCTCCTGCGTCGTTCCAACCGCCCAGCATTCCGAGGGCGCGGAACATGTGATCGCGTCCAGGACTGCGGTCGCGCTATCCGGCAGGCTGGGGCTCGCGCTTTCGCTCCAAACTCCGCTGAGATCTTGCGCGATGAGCGGTACTTCCAATCCACCGCTGCCCTGAGCACCCACCGCCCAGCAGTCGGTGGTGTTGGCACACGCGACCGCGCTGAGGAAGCTCTGGTGGCCTGGTCCGGCGGGCGGGATGAGGTTCGGTGCCCTCGTCCAGAGCCCGTTCCGATAGCCAGCGATCAGGGGGACATAGGGCGCTTCTCCGACGGCCCAGCACTCGGAGATCGATGGGCAGGCGATGCCTGACAGGCCGTTCTCCGAGGTGTCGACATCGAGGCTGGCGGCCGCGGCATCGGGTCCCCAATGGCCATCGGTGTCGCGCAGGACGAGGGGGTCGCCACCCAGCGAGGCGACAGCCCAGCAGTCAGCGGGATCGGGGCATGCGACGCTGGCGAGGGCGTCGGTCTGGGCTCCTTCGGTGGTCCAGGCGGCCTGGTAGTAGTGGAAGATGCTGCTTCCACCAACTGCCCAGCACTCGTCAGCACTGGTGCAGGCGATCCCTCTGAGCGGTGCGCCGGCTGGGTTGACGTCCGGCGCGGAGGCGACAAGAGTCCAGGGACCGACGGAGCCACATCCCGCGCTGGCGAGGGTGACGACGAAGGCCACCAGAAGCACGGGGGATGCCTGACCGCCCTGGGTCCGCCCGAAGCCACGCATGCGCCAAGGCTTCCAGACGGCGCGGCGCCCGGAGTGCTGGCGTCGGAGCTCGGAACGCCAGCGTGATGGAGTTGCAACACCGCCGGCCAAAGGGTTGAGGACTCGAGTGTCGGCTGTCCGCAGGTAGGTACGGTAAAGGCTCGCTAACCGTGGGTGCGCCGTACGGGCGCCGGTGTCCCTTGGGCGGCCACCGCAAAGGGGCAAGGCCCCTCGGGGCGGCACCAGAATCAGGAAATCGCCGCGGCTCGAGCCCGCCTGGACGCGTTGCGGGCACGTCAGCGAGCTTGACATTATGAGTGATCGATCATAAACTGGTGACATCATGAGCGGCCGGGACGAGTTCTACGCGGAGATCGAGGCCGAGGCGAAGGCCGAAGGGCCGGCGGCCGTTCGCGACCTCCGAGCCAAGGAGCTCAAGTACAGCCTCATCAGCTCCCTCATCGCCGGCCGGCGCGATCTGCACCTCACCCAGGCGCAACTCGGTGCCCGCGCAGGCGTGGCCCAGGAGGAGATCAGCAGGATCGAGCGCGGCCGCAAGAGCCCCACAATCGACACCTACGCGCGGATCGCCGCCGCGTTGGGCCTCCAACCTCAGCTGCGGCGCCGCGGTTCCCGCCCGGGGGCTCGCGTCGCCTGACCTCTGGAGGGTGGGGGAGGTCTGGGGCCGCTCTGGCCGCCGGTGAACCAATGGGGACTCATCGGGCCGATACTCCATCCCGTGGCGTTGGAGTACTGGTTCATCGGTAGGCTGTGGGCCGGAAGCTGGTCTACAGGGCGCTTCTACATGCTGAAGCTCGTGGTCTCAGACGGAAGGCTGACGACGGACTTGGCCAGCATGCTTCGCTCCTGGCCGGGGACGAAGTCCTGGCGTCGGGACTATGGGAAGGTCAGATGGGTTCGGGTCGTCGGTGCGTCAGGCATCCTGGTCAAACGAACCATCGTCGAGGTAGACGGCGAGGCGATGCGGAGCCGGTTCGCGCTTCCCCGCGACGACGCAGAGCGCTTCGTCGCCCTGTTCCCGCCGCCGCCAGCCTCGATCTGACCCACCAGGGGTCATCGCCCGGCCGGAGCCCGCGACCTGACGCCGTCTGACACACGTCGGTGAGCTCACTCCGGCGATGCCGGAGGCACCCCTCCCGCGCGGCGCCTCACGGCGATGGCCACACCTGCGGCCCCCAGTGCGGCGAGCGCCAGGACCAGCACCCACCACGGGAATCCCGTCTCGCCGTGGCTGGCGGTGGTCGTGCCCTGGGTCGTAACAGGTGCCGGGCGCGGCACCACGTCGGAGATCAGCATGCGACCGCCGACGGCCCAGCACGCATCCGCGGCCCCCGCGACGCACGCGACCCCGGTGAGCGCGCCGAGAACCGTCGCCGGGATCGGTGTTGCCGTCCATTGCGCGCCCCCGTCATCGGTGCTCACCATCCCCCCCCACTCCGGTACGTCCGAGACGCTCTCGCCGCCGCCCGCAACGCAAGAATTGGCGCTGGCGCAGATGATGCTGTCCAGCGCCGCGATGGACTCTCCGCCGGCGGCCCCCGGTTCCGGCACATCCTGGGCCACCCAGGTGGTGCCACCGTCACGGCTGGCGAGCAGCGCTGCAAGGGTGGTGGTGAAGTCGCCGAGCGGGCCGGCCAGTGACGCCGGCAGCGGTTCGGCGCCCACGGCGTAGCAGTCGCTCGCCGTCGGGCACGCGATGCCGGCCAGGTCGCTGATGTTCCCCGGGAGGGTCGCCGCTTGCCAGGTGGGCTGGAGGGCGTTCGGCGTCCGGTAGATGACGCCAGCTCGGGGGTTGCCGGTGAGCCCGAGCGTGGCGCCCACCACCACGCACCCGCCGGCGCCGGTGCAGACCACCCCTGCGAGTGCAGTCAGCGTGCCCGGCGGGGCCTGTGTGCTGTGCCAGGTGACTCCGGCGTCGCCGGAGACCAGCACCATCGCCTGGACGCCGTCGGCGCCCGGCCTCTCACCGACCGCCTCGCACACCGAGCCGGCGCAGGAGACGCCGTTGAGCACCCCGTCACCGGCGGGCAGGGGCAGCCTGGTCCACGTGCTGCCGTCATCGGTCGAGCGGACCGCCGCCGGGCGGACGCCGGAGAGGTCGGGCTCACTGGTGCCGGGATCGACGGCGGCCACAGTCCCGCTACCGCCCACGGCGACACAGACGCGATCGTCGAGGCAGCTCACGGCGCGGAGGTCGGTGACGCGCCGGCGGGAGCAAGGGCGACACGCCAGGTCGCGCCCTGGTCGGTGGTGTTGAGGGTCAGGCCCTGGAGGGTCGCGACCGACCTCTGGGTGGCGGAGCGGCCGACCGCGACGCAGTCGCGGAGGGAGGGGCAGGCCACCGCCTCCAGCCACGGCTCCGGGGTCGACGCCGTGTGCAGTTGCCAGGTCGAGCCATAGCCAGTGGCGAAGACCGTGTAGGTGCTCGAGGGGAGCTGTGCCTGGCCGGCGTCGGTGCCCCCGATCCCCACGGCTCGGCACGCCGAGATCGCAGGGCAGGACACGGCGGCGGGGGCGCTGTCGGGATCGGGCCACGGCGTCGCTTTCCAGGTGCCGCTCCCCGGGGTCGAGAGGATCACCCCACCCGTCTGGAGCACCTCGCGGTCGTCGAATAACTCGGTGGTGGCGGCGGCGACGGCGACGCAACCGCCGTGCGGGACACAGCTGACGCTGTGGACGTCGATCCCGGAGGGCGCGTCCTGGACCGCCCAGCTCTGCCCGTCGGTGGTTGATGCCAGCACGCCATGGCCACCGCCCGTGGGATCGTCGCGGATTCCCACCGCCCAGCAGTGGGAGTCGTCGGAGCACGCCACCGCCTCGAGGATGTCGGTTCCGACCGTCTGCGCCGTCCAGGTGGAGCCGCCGTCTGTCGAGGCCATCACCACGCCGGCATCGGTGTCGGTGTAGCTGTCGTCGCCATCGGGGGTGTACGTGAGGGCGGCCCCCACCGCCCAGCAGTGGGTCGTGTCGGGGCAGGCGACGCCGGTGAGCACGTCCGGCTCGGTCGCCGCGCTCTCTGACGTCGTCCATCGGGCTCCCTCGTCGACGGTCATGGCGGCGACGGCGTGCAGCGTGGATCCGATGGGAGAGCTGCTGCCGCTCCAGCCCACGGCGACGCACAGGTGGGTGGTTGGGCAACTGATGCCGAGCAGCCCGCCGATACCCGCGGGCGGAGAGAGCAGGCGCCAGGTCGCGCCTCCGTCGTTCGTTCGTGCCACCTCGGCCGAGGCGTCAACGCCCGTCACCCCGGCGACGCCGGCCGGCCCGCCGTCGCCCACCGCAAGGCAGGTCGCGGCCGTGACGCAGGCCACGCCGCTCAGGTCGAGGACGATGTCGCTGGCCGGGGAGGGCACGGTCTCCAGGGTCCAGGTGGTGCCGCCATCCGCGGTGCGCGCCGCCGCGTTGCCGCCCGACACCGCGATGCAGACGCTCGTGTTCGGGCAGGCGAGGCCGACCGGGGTCGCGCCCTGGTACGGAAAGACCGGATCGGCCGCGGTGGACGGAACCTGAAGCCCGACCGGGAGCCGGTCAACCGAGAGCCATGGACCGGCTTGCAGATCCGGCGCCGGCGACGGCGCCGCAGATGGCGACCCGGAGGCGGCTGCCACCGCCGGTGCCGCCAACAGCGAGACCGCCAGGAAAGCTGCGCCGGCGAAACCGACCAGGCGGCGGTGTCTCATCCTGCCGTGGAGGCGGCGGAGGCGGTTGCGCATCTCTGTCGACAGGTCACTCTGGTCGATGTCCGCCGCCTCCATCACCGTAGGGCTGGAGGGCTCGCAACCGCCTCCGCTCAGCCTGTCCCGCTCGGGGGACTACGGCGTCGGTGTCGCCATCGCCGTCGCGAACGCCGAGGGGGTCATCTGGCTGCCGTATCCGCCCGGGGGCGGCGTGGTGTCCAGGCTCAACCAGGAGACGGACGTCGCGGGCACGGTGACCGACGGCGGCGTCCCCCAGTTGGTGAAGGTCGTCACCGTTTGCCCGACGCCGGCGGCGTCCGTGACGACCAGGGAGGTGGGGAGGTTGGTGCTCGGCGAGATGTCCAGCGTGAACGTCGCGATCGGCGCGCTGGCGTTGCTTCCGACCTGGTTGGTGCCGATGTCGCCGTCGATCTCGGTCAGCCGGTGGTGGGCACCCTCCTCCCGCCGCTGAGCGTCGTGGTGGAGACGTAGTCGACCCCAGCCGATCTGTCCACCGCCGCCGTCGCCTTGTTGAGGAGGCTGGTCGCCTGGGAGGCTGCGATGCCGTAGGTCACCACGATGAAGGCGACGACCCCGAGGACCGCGAGTATGGCCACTCCCACCACGACGCGGAAGCCCCACCCCGGCCGGTGCCCGTGCCTGGTCCGGGGTCCATACGCGAGGCCGTCCGGGCCGGATGGAGCGGACCGGCCGCCCGTGGTTCCGGGCGGTGCGAACCCCGGAGAGGCCGGCCCGCCGATGCCCGGGGAACCCGGCGGTGCGTAGCCCGGCGCGTCGTAGCCGGAGGGGCCGCCCTCCCCCCGGGAGGCAGCCAGCCGGCGGAAGGGGTGGCCGTAGTTCGGAGGGGTGGCGCTCGGGTCGGGCGGGGCGCCCGGCGATCCGCCCTGCGAAGGGATTTCCCCCGGCGAGGAGAAGTCGATCTGCTGGTCGTCAGGCATGTCCAGCTCTAGTGGCTGGCTGTCATTGTGTCCCTGGTGTCATCCGGGTGCGCTGTCGTCCTGGCGAGCACCGGCGTTCCAGAGATGTTGGAGCATCACGTTCCGCCAGATCAGTGCCTGGGACATGCGGTTGAACGGCGCCGCATAGGGCGAGGTCCCCCGGGTCAACCGCCCCCACGCGCGGTCGCTCATGGGATAGGTTCGAGGGGGTACGACCCTGGCGTCGTTGGCCTCCATCAGCTCGCGCGCGCGCCGGTTTCGCGTCAGCTGGGCGTACGGGCCCTCGACGTACAGTGGCTTGGCTCCGGCGGAGCTGAGCCCCAGCCTGAGCCTGCCCAAGGTCGTGACCAGCACATCGGGGCCGGCCAGGTCCATGAGGATGGCACCGTCCCGGTCGCTCAGGCGGACGGACCGCCCGTCGATGATGAGCACGCCAAAGCGCAGACCCAGCGGATGGCGCCTGCGGCTCCACATCACCACCAGTGCGAGCCGCTCGAGAGGCACCCGCTCAGCCACGGCGGAAGCTCACCGTGTGCCCCTCGAAGCCGTGGGGGGGCACCTCCGGTCCGAGGATGAGGCCCAGGTTCGTCCCGGCGTGGGCCTCACGCAGCATCTTGTGGAATGTCTCCATGGCCCGTATCCGATGCGTCCGGCCCGAGTGGACCAGGACGTCCCCGACGCGCAGCAGACCCTCTCCGTCGAGGTGGCCGGTGACGACCGTTCCTCTGCCCTGTAGCTGGATGAAGAAGACGTCGCTGATGCGCATCGACAGCGTCTCTGGCCACTCGCGGCGCCGATCGAAGAGAGGCACTCGGATTCCCCCACCCTACCGTGGTGCGGAGCGATTCCCCGTACGGTGAGGTGCCGCTCGGCATGCAGGCAGGGACTCTAGCCCGCGAGGGGATCGCGCGGCAACAGAGCGCGACGCCCCGTATCGGGTCAACCCGACGCCTGGCTCTGCCGGTCGGCCTCAGGGCTCGACGGCGACCTCGCGCAGGTGCTGCCAGAGCAGCTCCACCGCGGGCGTGTGCACCCCCTCGCGGCGGGCGGCGGTGAAGGCCTGCAGGATCGGTGGCCCCGGGCAGGGCAGCGCGGTCAACCGGCCCGCGACCAGGTCGGTCTCGACCAGGGCTCGCGGCATCACCGCAAACCCCAGTCCCGCCTTGAGGGCCGGGACCAGGGCCCCCTCCTCGAGCTCGACCGTCTCCGCTCCCTCGGCGTACTCGCCGAGCAGCTGGGCGGCCAGCAGCTGGGTCGCCGTTCCGCGCTCGTGCTCCAGGTGACGGAAGTCGCGGAGCTCGCTGGCGGGGTCCGCGCTGGCGGTGAGCGGGTGTCCCGGGGCGGCGACCAGCACCATCTCGGTGCGCTCCAGGACCATCGCCTCCACGCCCGGGGTCTCCACCTTGGAGCCGGCGAAGATGATGTCCACCTCCCCGTCCTGGAGCATGGTGATCATCTCCCGGAACCGGGCCAGCCGGAGGTGAAGGCCGAGCTGCGGGTGCTCGGAGACGAAGGGGGCCAGCCAGCCGGGGACCCGGTGAGCACCCACCACATGGCCGGCGGCGATGGCGACCTCGCCCACCTCGGCGCTCAGGTAGCTGACCCGCAGCTCGTCCACGAGCGCGACGTCATCGAAGATGCGGGTCGCGATGGGGCGGAGGGCCCGGCCGACGTCGGTGAGCCGGACGTTCCGCCCGACCCGCTGGAAGAGGGGCAGCCCGAGCCGCTTCTCCAGGCGGTGGACGACGGTGCTCACCGATCCCTGGGAGATGCCGAGCGCCTCGGCGGCCTCGCTCACGTGCTGCCGTTCGGCCACCGCGAGGAAGGTGTGGAGCTGGTCGAGGGTGACCTCCGGCCGCGGCCGGGCCGCCCACCGCGCCCGCTGGGCAGCGCGGCGCTGGGGGTTGTCGTGTTCGGCGAGGGGGGGGAGATCGGACATAGTTCTGCTCAGCAGAACGGAATCATACGACTCCCACGCTTGATCATGTGGATTTCGCCTGCCACACTCGGCCTGCACGGAGTTTCACCTGCCCCACCGGCCGGGGCACGCACGCAATGGAGGGGTACGCCCTGTGATCACGCGCCCATTGACTCGCGGCTGGAAGAATACGCTCCCGCTCCTCGCTCTGCTGGGTGTGGTGGCGGCATGCGGATCGACCAGCACCGCCCCCTCGGCGACCGCCACCGGGGTCGCCGCCACGGCGAAGCCGGCATCGGCGAACGTGCTGGGGGCCGCGTACGACACCACGACCACGTCGTCGGTGACCCTGACCGGCGCCGGCGCCAACTCCATCGAGCCGTTCTTCGAGACCGTCTTTTACCAGTACGGCCAGAAGGACACCAACACCACGATCAACTACTCGCCCGCCGGCTCCAGCGTGGGGGTCACCGACATCCAGCAGGGGACGGTCAACTTCGGGGACTCCGAGATCCCGATGACCACGTCGCAGCTCGCCGCCGCGACCGGGGGCACCGTGCTCCAGATCCCCGTGGACCTGGGCGGCGTCGCGATCAGCTACAACGCGCCGGGCGTGCCTGCCAACCTCAAGCTGGACGGTCCGACCCTCGCGGGCATCTTCGACGGGAGCATCACCAACTGGGATGACCCGGCCATCGCCGCGCTCAACTCCGGGGCAACCCTGCCCAACCTGGCGATCAAGGCGGTCCACCGGGCCGACGCCTCTGGCCCCGGGTACGACCTCGACCAGTACCTGATCGACACCGCGCCCGCCTGGGTGACCAAGATCGGCACCTCGACGCCCTCCCGGACCTGGCCCCAGGCAACGGTTGGCATCGGGGAGCAGCTCAATACCGGCGTCGCCACCTACATCAGCCAGACCAGCGGGTCGATCGGCTTCGTCGAGTACGGCTATGCGCTCCAGAACGGTTTCGTCAACGCCGACATCCTCAACGCCGCGGGCGCGTACGTCGCCCCCAATGAGGCCTCGATCGCCGCGGCGGGGGCCGAGGCCACCAGCCTCAGCCCGACCGACTTCAACGTGGTCAACGAGGTGGGAGCCGGCACCTACCCCATCGCCAACTTCAGCTGGACCCTGGTGTACCAGAAGCAGTCCAGCACGGCGACCGGGATCGCCCTCGGCAAGCTCTTCGACTGGGTGGTGACCGCCGGCCAGGCGGACGCCGCGGCGCTGGGCTACGCGCCTCTCCCCGCCAATGTGGCCGCCCTGGCGCACAGCACCATCCTCGAGCTGGAGGGCTCCAACGGAACGCCGCTGTTCGCCAGTTGAGCTGGGCGCCTCTCCCGACGCGTCCGGCTGATCGCCGTGGAGCCCGATGAGCCCTGACACCACCGGGGTGCTGCCCCGAGAGGGGGTGGAGGTCGGCGGCGTGCGTGCGGCCCTGCTCCGGACGCGGGCTGGCCGGGGCGAGCACGTCTACACCGTCGTCCGCTGGGGCGGTGCCGGGCTCTTCGCCGTGGTGGTCGTCGCCCTGCTCATCAGCATCGCCGGGAGCTCCGGCCAGGCGCTGACGCACGCGGGGGTGGGGTTCCTCTGGTCGGGGACCTGGAACCCGGCGGCCGGTGAGTACGGTGCCGGCATCCTGGTGGTCGGCACCCTCCTCACCACCGCCGTCGCCATGGTGATCGTGGTGCCGATCGGCCTGGGGACGGCGGCCTTCCTCTCCGAGCTGGCGCCGCGCTGGCTGGCCGGGCCACTCTCGACGCTGGTCGGTCTCCTCGCCGCGGTGCCGAGCATCGTGGTCGGGCTGTGGGGCCTGATCGTGCTCACCCCGATCTTCGCCAACCAGGTGGAACCGTTCCTCGCATCGGTGCCCGCGCTGGGCTGGCTCTTCCGGGGTGAGGCGTACGGGCCCAGCATCCTGCTGGCGTCGGTGGTGCTCGCCGTGATGACCCTGCCGACCATGGTCGCGCTGAGCCGGACCGCCCTGGCCGCGGTCCCGGTCGCGGACCGCGAGGCCGCACTGGCGCTGGGTGCGACGCGCTGGCAGGCGGTGCGCAGGGCGGTGATCCCGGCCGCCCGTTCCGGCATCCAGGCGGCGGTCACCCTGGCGGTCGGGCGCGCCATGGGCGAGAGCATCGCCGTGGCGATGGTCATCGGCAACCGCCCGGCCATCCCCAGCTCGCTGACCGCCCCCGGGGCGACCCTCGGTTCGGCGATCGTCAACCAGTTCGCCGAGGCCACCCCGGGGATCGGCACCAGCTCGGTGATCGCTCTCGGCGCCGTCCTCCTCCTGCTCACCGTCGCCGTCAACGCCGGCGGCCAGGCCCTGCTGCGCAGCGGTGGCGGCCATCGCGGCGGCACCGCCGGAGCGCTGCGGTGAGCGTGGTGTCCGCCGTTAGCCGCCGTGAGCTGGTGCGCGCCGCCGCTCAGCGGTCGCTGACCCGTCGCCGGGTAACCGGCAGGATCGCCCAGGCGCTCTGCGCGGTCGCGGCGCTCGCAGCGGTGGCCCCGCTGGTCGCGCTCCTCTACTACACGATCAGCCGCGGCGCGCAGGTGCTCTCCTGGAGCTTCCTGGTCAACGCACCGACGCCGCCGGGCATCCCCGGGGGCGGGATCTCGACGGCGATCACGGGCACGGCCGAGATCGTCGGTCTGGCCCTGGTCATCGCGATCCCGACCGCCCTGCTCGCCGCCCTCTTCCTCTTCGAGCGGAGCGGCCGCCTGGCCGCCGTCCTGCGCTTCAGCGCCGACGTGCTGACCGGGGTGCCCTCGATCATCATCGGGATCTTCGCCTACGCGCTGCTGGTCCTCCCCCTGCACGCCTTCTCCGATCTGGCGGCGGCCTTTGCGCTGGCGGTGCTGATGCTGCCGATCATGATCCGGGCCGATGAGGAGGCGATGCGGACCATCGCCCTCGACCTCTGGGAGGCCGGCATCGCTCTCGGGGCGCGCCGTGGCCGCGTCGCCCGCTCCGTCGTGCTGCGCGGTGCCCTCCCCGACCTGGTCACGGGCAACCTGCTCGCCATCGCCCGGGCGGTGGGGGAGACCGCGCCGCTCCTCTTCACCCTGGCCACGCCGCTCGCGGCGATGACCCTGCTCATCTACACGGACGGCACCCAGGCCTTTCCAATCGCCCAGGAGACGGCCTGGGGCACCGCCCTGGTGCTGCTCGCCTTTGTCCTGCTCCTGAGCGTTGCGGCTAAGATCGCGGCGTGGCGCATCTCCCGGAGGGCCCGCTGAGATGTCCGGAGATCACGTCGCGCGGGCCGAGCCCCTCACCGTAGTGGCGGAGGAGCGCGCGGAAGGCGAGCCCGAGACGGCGACGCGGCCAGGGGCCCCGGCACCCATCGCGGATGGCGGCCGGAAGCGCGGGGTGGCCGCGGCCAACACCGCCGCCTCGGCGCTCACCCATGGGCATCAGAGCTCGGCAACGCCGCCGGCGGTCACCCTGGAGGGGGTGCGGGTCACCTTCGGCGACCACGTGGCGGTGCGCAACGTTACCCTCGCCATCCCGGCCCGCCAGGTGACCGCGCTGATCGGCCCCTCCGGGTGCGGCAAGACCACGCTGCTGCGGGCCATCAATCGCCTCCACGATCACACCGGCGGCCGGGTCGAGGGCTCGATCAAACTCGGCGATATCGACGTGTACGGGGCGGACACTCGTCCGGAGCTGATCCGGCGCCGGATCGGGATGGTCTTCCAGCGCCCCAACCCGTTCCCGGCCATGAGCGTCTTCGAGAACGTGGTCTCCGGCCTGCGCTTCAATGGTGTGCACGGCAGAGCGCTGCTCCGCGACGCCGCCGAATCGGCGCTGCGCCACGCCGCTCTCTGGGACACGGTCAAGGATCGGCTGCATCAGCCGGCGTTGCGCCTCTCCGGAGGACAGCAGCAGCGGCTCTGCATCGCGCGCGCCCTGGCCGTGGAGCCCGATGTGCTGCTCATGGACGAGCCCTGCTCGGCTCTGGACCCGATCGCGACGGCCAAGATCGAGGATCTCATCACCCGGTTGGCGGCTGATGTGACCATCGTCCTGGTCACGCACAACATGTTCCAGGCGGCCCGGGTGTCCGATCAGGCCGCGGTGTTCCTTCTCGGCGAGGATCGGGTCGGGGAGCTGGTCGAGTCCGGCCCGACCGACGAGCTGTTCAATGAGCCGAGGAACGCGCGCACGCGCGACTACGTGGCAGGGCGGGTGGGATGAGCCGGTCGTGGGCAGGGGGCCGGCGCTCTGGCTGACCTGCGCTCAGCCGAGCCGTCCGCCATCGCCGCCCGGCTGCGTGCCGCCGGCTGCGTCTTCGCAGAGGAGGAGGCCCGTCTGCTGATCGCCGCCGCGCCGGGGCCGGCGGACCTCGAGGCCATGGTCGAGCGGCGGGTCGGCGGTCTGCCCCTCGAATACGTGATCGGCTGGGCGGAGTTCTGCGGCCTGCGGATCCGTATCGAGCCGGGGGTCTTCGTGCCCCGCCACCGCACCGAGTTCCTGGTCCAGCAGGCCGCCGCCCGCGCCGCTCCCGGCGCCGTGGTGATCGACCTCTGCTGCGGCTCGGGTGCGCTGGGCGCCGCCCTGGCCGCCGCCGTGGGGGCCATCGAGCTGCACGCGGCCGACATCGAGCCGGCGGCGGTGAGCTGCGCCCGTCGCAACCTGGCCGCCATCGGGGGTCACGTCTACCAGGGGGATCTCTTCGACCCGTTGCCCCCGTCTCTTCGCGGTCGCGTCGACCTCCTGCTCGCCAACGTGCCCTACGTCCCCACCCAGGAGATCGCCCTCCTCCCTCGGGAGGCCCGGCTCTACGAGCCGGAGTCGGCGCTGGACGGTGGTCTCGACGGCCTCGACCTCGTGCGGCGGGTGGCGGCCGGAGCGCCTCTCTGGCTGGTGCCGGGCGGCCAGCTCCTGGTCGAGACCAGTGAGCCGCAGGCGGGTGCCACAGCCGCGATCTTCGAGGCCAGCGGGCTGATCCCGGAGGTCACCAGCCTGGACGAGCTGGACGCCACCGTCGTCATCGGATCGATGCACGCGCATACGAGGTGAGCGGGGAGAAACCCGTACCCCGGCTGCAGTTGCCAAACCGTCGGTGAGCTGTCACACGGAGCGCTCGGAAGCCGGGCAGCGCCCATCGTAGCGTCGGCCTCTGTGACTGAAAGCCCCGAGAGGGGGCGCCCGCGCGCGCCACGCCCGCGCTCACGCCGAGCCCTGCTGTCGATCGCCAGCCTGGTGATGGCGGTCGCCCCGATGATCGTCGGCAGCAGCCCCCCGGGCGTCGACGCCTCCGGAACGCCGAACATCGCTCTCACTGAGAGCGCGCCGGCGACCATCCTCTACGGCACTGACGCCTCGGTGTCTCTCACCGCGACCAATCCAGCCGGCGGTGGGTGGGGGTACAACCTCAGCTACGAGGACGTGCTCCCGGCGGGCGTCAGCTACGTCTCGGGGTCGGTCACCCCGTCATCGGTCGGCGCTCCGCTCATCCTGGCCAACCAGCCGGCGACCGACGACACCACCCTGATCTGGAGCAACGTCTCCGATCTCTCCCCCGGCTCCAGCAACACCCTGGGCTTCCAGCTGGCGGCGGCCACCGACGCCGACCCGATCCCCAACTTCCTCCCCAACGAGGGCTACACGGACAGCGCCTCCGCCTACGTCAACAGCGGCCCCCGGGAGGTTCCCCAGTTCACTACCGGCGGGAGCCCGAGCAACTTCACGGGCTCGGCCACGGCCAGCGGGACCACCACGCTCTCGCCGCTCGCCATCACCCAGACGCCTGGCGGCGCCCAGCTGCGCGGTCTCCACGACCACCAGTTCGTCTCCACCATCACGGTCACCAACAACCACGTTCACGCCACCAACAACATCACCGTGGACGACTGGCTGCCCGCCGGACTCGAGTACCTGCTCTGCGGGCAGACGGACAACACCACTGACGCCCCCACCAATCCCGGGAGCCAGGAGGAATACCCGGGCAGCCCGCTGATCTACGGGCACCTGTCCGCCCCCTCCAACTGCACGCCGCCGCAGACCGTGGCCACGGTGGACGGCTCCAATCCCCTGCCCGCGGCGGTGTACACGCACGTGGAGTGGACGGACGTCGCCAGCCTGGCCCCATCGGCGTCGCTGACCCTCGAACTCGTCCTGGCCATCCCCATCCGGGCCAACACGCTGACCTGGAGCGGCACGGAGCCGACCGCTGCCAGCCTGGGCCAGGCCGCCGACCTGGACAACAACAGCGGGCCCGAGACCGTCGACGGCACGCCGCTGACCATCTACGCGACCGCCACCGGCACCTACGTGGGGACGCTCGGCAGCGGCGCGAACCCGGTTGAGGCGACCGGTTACGACACCATCGACGCCCGCGACATCGTGACCAGCAAGAGCGTCTCCGACGGGACCTTCGCCCAGGGCGACGACGTCACCTACACGATCACGGTGAGCACCTCCGAGTACCGCTACTCCGAGGGCACCACGGTGACCGACACGCTTCCGTCAGGCCTCTGCCCGCTGGGTAGCGAGAACTACGACATCCCCCAGGCGCCCGCATGCGATCCCATCGTGGGGGGAAACCCGTCGCCCGCCTCGCCCCCCTACGGCTCGGTCACTGCCAACAGCGATGGCACCTTCACCCTGGTCTGGGACCTCGGTGAGATGGCGCCGTCCACCACCCAGACGATCACCTTCCCCGCCGCCGACCGGACCGCCTATCAGGCCGGCGGGGCCGACACCACGCCCACGGTGGGCAATGACACCCTCACCAACACCGAGACGGCCACGGGCAATCTCTGGGTCAGGTGCGACTGGGGCGATCCCACCTGCACCGGCTTAGACAGCCCCATCTCTCACGACGGTACGTTCCCCGCTCCCGCGAGCGCTACGGCCAGCGCCTCCCAGGCGGCGGCCGGGCCCACCATCACCGTCGAGATCTCGCAGAACGTTCCCGCCGGTCAGCCGATGACCTGCGCCTCGGCGACGTACCTCGGCACGGCGTCCGCGGGGTACCCGCCCACCTACCAGAAGGGTGACCTGATCTGCTTCCAGATCGAGGTCGACTACCCGGCGGGGACGGATTTCAAGAACCCGACCGTGAACGACTTCATCCCCCCCAACACCACCTACCAACCCGGGTCGGCGATGGTGACCGGCACGGCCAGCGGCGTCACCCTGAGCGCTGCGCCGGGGGAGCTGACCTGGACCATGGGCAGCCCGCTGGCATCGCCGGACGGCAACCTCTATGAGGCTCCGGGGACCGAATTCGAGGTCCAGTTCGCGGTGATCGCCAACGCCGACCCCACCCTGGGCAACACCTTCGATCTCACCCAGGACCTGGCCAAGCTGGTGACCTCCAACACCCAGGGGACGACGTTCACGGCGCGGGGCCTGGTGACCTACCAGCTGGCGGCTCCCATCGTCAGCCTCACCAAGGCGGTGACGACGATCGACGGGTCTGGAGCCCCCGAGGGGAGCGGCGACACGGTTCGGGGCGGGGACGACGTCGGCTACACCGTGACCGTCGAGGACACGGGCATCGTCGACGCCTACCAGGTGCAGGTGTGGGACGTGCTTCCGGCGCAGGTGCAGTGCTCGGACCTCGTCACGATCGGACAGTCAGGGACCTGCGTGGGAGGCACGGGCGCCACCATCGAATGGCCGGCCTCGGACATCCCGGACCTGGGCGCGGGGGACTCGACGACCCTCACCTACACCATGACGGTCCCCGCCACCACGGGCGCCGGCGAGATCTTCTCCAACACCGCCGGAGTGCGCAGCTTCATCGGCGAGCACAACGGGTCGGGGCCGTCGAACTCGTACTACCCGGACGACAACATCGACTCGAGCCTTGCCGCGGAGGAGAACGCTCCCGAGGCGGACAGCAGCGCCGACGTGATCTCCGCCGGAGCCATCGTCAGCAAGTCCGAGACGGGCTCGATCGCGAGCATCCCCGACGGGGACGCGACCATCGGCGAGACGATCACCTACACCATCCAGGTGACGGTGCCCCACGACACCACCTTCTACAACGCGTCGCTCGCCGACCCGCTGGGAACCCGGCAGACTTACGTCGTCGGGAGCGGCCAGGTGACCGAGCCCGGCGGCTCCTTCACCGAGGCTGAAGGGAGCGACGCGGACGGATTCACCTACGCTTACGACTCGACCACCAACACGGTCGGTCTGACCTTCCCGCCGGCACTCCCGAACCTGACGTCCATGGATGAGCAGGTCACCGTCGTGTTCTCCACGACGGTTGCCAACGTCGTCGCCAACAGCCGTGGCGTCGACATCCCCAACGTCGCGACCCTCACGGATTACGCCTCGCCGGGGGGGACGGAGATCACCTTCAGCAACAGCCCGCTGAACACTCTGATCGTCGAGCCCGACGTGACGATCACCAAGACCGTGAACCCGGCGATGATCCAGCCGGGCGGGACCAACACCTTCACGGTCATCGTGGCCAACCCGGCCGGCAGCGGCGTGAGCAGCGCCTACGACCTGGTGGGGACGGACACCATCCCGGCCGGGCTCACCTACATCAACGCCAGCGTGGCGCTGGATGGGCCCGTCGCCGGGACGGCGAGTGAGTCGGCGGGGGTGGTGACCTGGAGCATCCCCGGCCCGCTGAGCCCCGGGCAGGCTGACACGATCACCTACGAGGTCAACCCGCCGGCGTCCGGGGAGATGACCAGCGGGGAGAGCTGGACCAACACCGCCACCCTCACCTCATGGTGCGGGGTGGACGGCTGCGCCGGCGTTCCCGGTACCCGGAGCTACGGCCCCATCCACTCGGCGGTCAGTCTCCCCGCCGAGTTCCCCGATCTGACCGCGAACAAGACGCCTCCCAACGGCACCGCCCTGGCCGGCCAGCCCTTCGCCTTCACCGTGACGATCAAGAACACCGCGACCGTGGCGGTGGCGGACACCGTGGCGGTGACGGACACCCTGCCCCCCAATTGGTCGTATGAGACGGGGAGCACGACCATCACGTTCCCCACCGGACCGCAGTCGACTGCCGACCCGACCGTGACCCCTGAAGCGGGAGGCGACATCCTCACCTGGACGGGACTGGGCACTCTGCAGCCGGGGAAGTCGCTCATCCTCGTCTACTCGGCGATGCCCTCTCTCTCGCTGTTGACATCCGCGACGACCGGGCCGGCCTACGCCTACCCCAACAGCGTGTACGCCACCGCCACGGACAACACCGGCGCCTCCGGGAACGAGAGCGGTGACTACGTCAGCCTCACCAAGACGGTTGACGAGTACATCGGCGACGCCGATCTGCAGATCACCAAGAGCCATACCGGCAACTTCAGCGCCGGGGCGGATGGCACCTACACCCTCACGGTCATCAACAACGGGCCGTCGACAGCGGGCGCGCCGATCACCGTCAGCGACACCATGGTGTCCCCGGAGACCTTCGTGTCGGCGAGTGGCTCCAACAGCACCGGCGAGTGGGATTGCACGTTCACCTCTCCGACCCTCACCTGCACCCTGGACCTGCCGGCGGACGCCGGCGCCACCACCCTGGCGAGCGGCGTGACTGCACCCGCCCTGAGCGTGGTGGTGGACACGCCGTCCAGCACGGCCAACGGCACCGCGGTCACCAACACGGCCAGCGTCACCTCCCCGACCTGGGACGACAACACCGCCAACAACACCTCGGGCGATCCGACGACCATCGACTCCAACGCCGACCTGGCCATCACCAAGTCGCACACCGGCAGCTTCACGGCCGGGAGCACGGGCACGTACACGATCTCGATCGAGAATTACGGCCCGTCCGACGCGGTCGGTCCGCTGAGCGTGACCGACACCCTGCCGAGCAGCGAGACCCTGGTCTCCGCGACGGGCACCGGGTGGAGCTGCGGTGGGGTCTCGGCCGGTCAGTTCACGTGCACCACGGCCTCCGGGCTCACCAGCGGGTCCTTCGCCCAGCCGATCACCGAGCTGGTGGCGGTGTCCGCCGCCCAGCTCCCGGGGTCGATCACCAACAGCGCCTCGGTCAGCTCGTCGACCACCGACCCGACGCCGGGCAACAACACCTCGCACAACGCCACCACGATCACGACGTCGGCCGACCTGGCCCTGACCAAGGTCCACTCCGGGACCTTCGTCGCCGGCGACGGCGCGACCTACGACTTCACTGTCACCAACGCCGCCGGTCCGTCGGACGCGGCCGGACCCCTCACCGTGACCGACACGCTGCCCACGGGGGAGAGCTTCGTGAGCGGCGGGGGCGGGACCACCGGGTGGTCGTGCTCGGTGTCCTCGGGGACGGTCACCTGCACCAGCAGCGTGGGGCTCGCGGTGGGCGGGACGACCTCCTTCAGCATGAGCGTGCTGCTCGCCTCCGGTGTGACCGTCGCGACCCTGACCAACACCGCCAGGGTGAGCTCGCCGACCAACGACCCGGTTCCCGGCAACAACAGCAGCACCGACAACGCCGGGACGACCCAGCTGGCCGACCTTCAGGTGGTGAAGACCCTGACCAGCTCGCTGGTGGCCGGCCAGGATGCCACCTACTCCCTGGTGGTGAGCGACAACGGTCCCTCCGACGCCGCCGGTGCGGTGACCCTGACCGACACGCTGCCCTCCGGCGAGACCTACGTCAGCGCCACCGGCAGCGGCTGGTCCTGCGGCGCGAGCTCGGGGACGGTGACCTGCACCCACGCCGCCGCCATCACCGATGGTTCGGAGACGACGGTGACCCTCACCGTGCTGCTGGCGAGCGGGGTGTTCCCGCAGTCCATCACCAACACGGCGACGGTCAGCTCTCCGACTCCCGACCCGGCCATGGGGAACAACACCAGCACGACCACCAACTCCTCGACCACCAGCGCGGACATCAGCCTCACCAAGACCGACGACGGTCCCTTCACCGCCGGCGACGATGGCGACTACTACCTCGCCGTCAGCAACGCGGGCACCTCGGATGCGCAGGAGCCGATCGTGGTCACCGACACCCTCCCCTCCGGCGAGACCTACGTCAGGGCGTCCGGGCCGGGCTGGGACTGCTCCGCCGCTGAGCAGGTGGTGACCTGCAGCGACGAGACCAACCTGGTAGCGGGCACCTCGGCGGCCACCATCGATCTCAGCGTGGCCGTATCCCCGTCCCTGGTGTCAGCCTCGGTGACAAATGATGCGACCGTCTCCAGCCCGACGGGCGACCCGAACCTGACCAACAACAGCGCCACGGACACGACCTCGATCCACACCTCCGCGGACCTCGCCATCACCAAGACGCACAGCGGCAGCTTCGACGCCGGCAGCGACGGGAGCTACACCCTGACGGTGACCAACAACGGCCCCTCGGACGCGGCCCTTCCGCTGGTGGTCACCGACCCGGTGCCGGCGCCCTTCACCCTGGTCTCGGCGTCCGGTGGGAGCGCGTGGAATTGCAGCGTGTCGGGCAGCCTGGCCACCTGTGCGGCCGTGGCGCCCCTCCCGGCCGGCAGCACCGCCGCGGTCATCTCCGTGGTGGTCAGCACCCCGTCATCCCAGACGGCGACCGCGGTGACCAACACGGCGTCGGTCACGTCGGCGACGAGCGACCCGGTCGAGTCCAACAACAGCAGTAGCGACTCCACCTCGATCGTGTCCTCCGCCGATCTCTGGGTGACCAAGACCCACCAGGGAACGTTCACCGCGGGGACCGACGGCGCGTACCTCATCGCGGTCGGCAATCTCGGGCCCTCATCCGCCGCCGGGCCGATCGTCGTGAGCGACACCCTCCCGGCTTCGGAGAGCTACCTGTCGGCGACCGGCACCGGGTGGTCCTGCTCGGACGAGCTGCAGGTGGTGACGTGCACCGACCCCGACAATCTCCCGGGCGGTGGGAGCGCGGCAAGCATCAGCCTCTCCGTCGCAGTCGCGTCGGGCGCGGCCGGCTCCGTCACCAACACGGCGACGGTGACCTCGGCGACCGAGGACCCCGTGGTCGCCAACAACAGCGGGAGCGACACCACAACGCTGGCGCTCAGCTCCGACCTCTCCATCACCAAGACTCACACCGGTGACTTCACAGCGGGTCTGGACGGGACCTACACCATCGGGGTGCACAACGCCGGCCCGTCGGACTCGGGCACCGGCGTCGTCGTCCGCGACACGCTTCCAATCGGCGAGGCCCTCGTGAGCGCCGTGGGGACGGGCTGGAGCTGCGCCGCCGCCGGCGCGACGGTGACCTGCACGCTCGGGACCTCGATCGTGGTGGGTGGGGACGCGCCGAGCCTGGCGCTGAACGTCATGGTCGAGTCGGGAGCGGCGGGGACCCTGACCAACGTGGCGGTTGTCCAGGGGCCGCACCCGGATCCGGTGCTGGACAACGATACGGCGAGCGATCCGACGACCAGCGACCGCGTGTTCGACCTCGCGCTCAGCAAGACCCTGGTCGGAACCTTGCAGGACAGGGGCGACGCCACCTACGCGCTCGCCGTGACCAACACCGGGCCCTCGGATTCGGTGGTGCCGGTGACGCTCACCGACCCGCTGCCCGCGGGGCTCACCTTCGTGTCGAGCACCGCGGGGACCGCGGGAGCCTGGAGCTGCGCGGGAGCCGGCCAGAGCGTGACCTGTACCGACAGCACCCCGGTCGTCGCCGCGACCACCTCGACCTTCGACATCGAGGTGGCGGTGACAGCGGTCGCGGGGACGGAGATCACCAACACGGCGACGGTGGGGGCGATCGGCGACAGCGGAGCCGCCGTTGAGCAGGCCTCCGCGGCCGGCATTGTCGTCGCCGGCGCTCCGGTCCCGGAGTCGGGTGCCTCCCCCGGTCAGGCGCCCTGGCCGCTCGGAGGCCTGCTGCTGGTCATCGCCGGGCTGGGTATGGTGGCCGGTTCGCGCCGCCGCCTCTGGCGGCGGCTCCGGCACCGACGGGTCGGGTGACGGCCGCCGTCTGACCCGACGGGGAGGGGAGAAGCGCTCCGCCGCTACCCCAGCGCACCCGAGATCACCGCGGCCGCCGCGGCGCAGAAGGCGTCGTTGTCCCAGTAGTTGTGGGCGCGCAGCCCGCCCCCGGTGCTGTCGTGGACGTTGTCGACCTGGACGTCGACGACCGGCATGGCCGCCTCGGCTCCCGTGTCGGGATCGTGGACCACGAACATGCCCGGGCCGCCGCCTGCGGGGATGGGCTCACCGCGCTTCCAGCCAGAGGGCGGGGCGAGGGGATCGGCGACCGGGTCGAGGGGATCCCAGAGGTTGGTCCAGCCGCCGCTGATCAGACGCAGATTGCCGGCGTCGTCTCCCCACTGCAGCAGGTCCGCGTACTTGCGCAGCGGGCTCCCCGCCGTGATCAGCGCCCGCACCGCCGGCGCTGAGGGCGGGGAGATGGCGGCGATCATGTCGAAACCCATCACCGTCCCGTTGCTGTGGCCGTTGATCACCGCCCCTTCGACATCGGGACGGGCGAGGATCCGGCTGATGGCGTCGCGGAGAAACATCCTCACCCGCTCGCGGTGCTGGTTGCTCGTCACGTAGGCGGCGACGTCATCCTCGACGGTGCGCAAGACGCCGGTCGATCCGTCACCCGGAGCGCCTCCCCCGGGTGCCGCCGCTGGTGGGTCCCCCGGCCGGCGCAGCAGGCGATCGACGATCCCACGGTGAGGCACCGTGCCGGTTCGCGGTCGCAGGCTGGGGCCTGGCGCTCCAGGGATGGTCGGGTGCTGGCGGAGCGCCTCGAGGTCGGCGACCAGCATGTGGCCCAACCCGCCGAGTGTCGCGTAGCTGCCGAGGTCCGGCTTGGCCAGGACGGCGAGGTCGTGCAGGGCGGCGAGATCGCTCTGCTGGCTCTCCAGGCCGGAGTAGACGAGCGCGACGTGGGCCACCTGTTTGCCCGGTTCGGCGAGCGGTACGCCTGCGACGGCGACGGTGCCGCTTGCGGTCCAGCTCCCGAGACGGCGGAGGCCGGGCTCGGTGGCGTGGGTGAGCGGCGGGTAGTTGCTCTGCGCGTACACCGGGCCGCGCCCGCCCGCGGCGATCCGCGTGGGGTCATCTCCCAGGAGCTCGCCGAGGTGACGTCGCAGGCCCTCGTGGAGGGCGTCGGCGTACCCGTCCGACGCCGCCAGCGAGCTGGGCGCCTGCTGGAATCCGATCCCGTGGATGGTGATCACGACGAGCATGGGTGGCTTCTCCTCCGGGCGGTGTCGCTTTGTCGTCCCTCGGCGGGTGCTGCTACCCCCGGCTGCCCAGGGGGGTGGGGTGGGCGGGTTGGTAGAGGAGGACCTCGACTCCGCCGGGCAGCACCACCGTGATCGCGCGGCCGAACTGGCGGTCCTCGGGCTCCCCGCGCAGGGTCACGCCCCGGGCCCGGAGGTCCGCGATGGTCCCGTCCAGGTCGTCGCAGGTCAGCGAGATCTCGTGCCCCGGCTTCTCGGCGGGGTGGACGCCGATCTCCGACGGAGGGGTGGCGAAGATCAGCCAGCCGCCGCCGGCGTCCACGTGGGGCCAGCCGAAGGCGTCCCGGAGCGTCTCGCGGAGGGCCTCCGCCTCGGGGGAGAAGAAGAGCAGGTGCACGCCGTTGATGGCCATGGCATCCCCCTCAGTGGTGCCGGGTGTTTGCGTCAGCGTAGCTGTCGACGGCGACCGGCATGCGGTCCGCATGAGGTGTACGCACCTTCATCTTCAGACGTCCCCTGTCTGCCGGCCACCGTCGTCGAGTCGCTCGCACCGGGCTCTCGGCGAGCTACCCCTCACTGCCTGTGGGTCGCCGAATCGATGCTAGCACGGGTGGGAGCTGAGCTCCGCCGCCGCCGGCCCGCGTGCGGGCTAATCGGGGATGTCGGTCACGGGCGATTGCGCAGTCGCTTCGGCAGCAGTCCTCAGGGTCGACCGCGGACCCAGGGTCGAAACACCCAGCAGGACCAGTCCGCTTATCGTCAGGATGATGACGAGTCTCTGCCACGTGAGGGCGAGGGAGAGGAGCAGGGCCAGGGCCGCGCCGCCGGACATCCCGAGGTAGCGGCTCGTCGAGACCGCGCCCTGGATGCGCCCCACCCTGTCCGCTGCCTGGCTCTGAACCAGCACCCCGCCCTCGACCTGGGCAAGGCTCGCCATCGCCGTGCTGGCCATCAGGATGAGGAGGTCCGCCACGGGCGCCCCGGCGATGGCCACGGCGCCGATGCCGGCGATCTCGCAGGCGAGCCCTGGCAGGATGACCCCCGGACGGCGGAGCGGCGGCCAGAAAACGATCAGCGATCCCACCACACTCCCCAGCCCGACGGATGCGTAGAGGAGGCCGGCGTCCGCCGAGTTGCCAAACCTCTGCGAGGCAAGGGCTGGCAGAGCCGCTTGGAGTGCCGTGATGGCCACCGTGGAGGCGAAGGCACCCAGGGCGATGATCCGGAGCATCCGCTGGCGGAACACGGCGGTGAAACCGTCGAACGCGGCGCCGCGGAGGGTGGGGCGCAGCGCGACACCCGCGGGCATCGACGGCAGCGAGACGAACAGGATCGCGGCGACAGCGAAGGTGGCGGCGTCGGTGAGGACCAGCGGAACCGCCCCGAGCGAGGGCAGCAGAAGGGCTCCGATGGCTGGCGAGACCAGCATCGCTCCGCCGCTCAGGCCGATGTACACGAGGTTGAGCGTGTGCCGGTTCTCGCCGGTGCCGAGCCTCGCCATCACCGCGGCGGTGAGCGGCTGCCACGATCCGCCCACCAGCTGGGACAGCCCGGCCAGCACGTAGACAGACCAGAGGGCGCGGTCCAGGCCGAGGGGGATCGCGAGGGCCGCTGTGATCGCTCCCTGGATCAGCGCCGCACCGAGGATGCCCCGACGCGGACTGATCAGGTCACCGAGCGGCCCACCCAGCCACGCTCCCAGAGGGCGTGGTGCGACGCGAACCAGGAAATAGCCGGCGGTCGCAGCATAGCTGCCCGTCTCGCGGTAGAGCACGACGGCGAGCGCAAATGTCGTCAGCCAATCGCCGAAGGCGGAAACGCCGACCCCGGCCAGGAAGCGAACCGACGAGTTCCGGCACATCGGCAGATTGTCCGCTCTTCTCGCGGCCAACAGCGAGGGTGCCGGCCGGCGACCGATGCCGGCACCCTCGCGGGCGCACACCCTCAGCGGGGGTGTGCCCAGGGCGCGAGGTGAACTACCAGTCGGACGTGTGGTACATGGTCATCCCTCGATTCCCAAGGCCGGAGGATCCTGGCCTCTTCGCGGACGGAAGTATGCAACGGCGCGGTTGTGTTTGTGAAGTGCCGGTTGCGTGTCGGCAACAGTGCTGTTGTGCCCCCCCATATTCGCCTGCCGGTGGAGAGCCGGCCGGCGGAACCGTTTCGTTACATTCCCGTCGCATCCGCGAACCTGGATCTTGACCCCAACCGGAGCCTCGCTCGACCGGTTCCCCCGCTTCAACTGCGACGTGATCACCACGACGCGGTCACAACGTGCCCATCCGGAAGCCCCCGGTCGTAGGCTTGCGCCGTGGCCGCAGGCATGGCGACGCGCGTACGCTCGGCCCTTGCACGACTCGGGCGTGCCGTGTGGGCGCTGCCCGAGTGGGCACCGATCCGGCCGGTGCGGGTGCGTCCACCGCTAGTACTTTTCGTCACGGCCACCTGGGTCGCGGCCGGGCTCCTCGCCCTGACGGTGATGCCGTGGAGAGGCGACTGGGTTGCCGCGGCGGTCGCGGGCCCACTGGTCGCCGTCATGGCCGCCTATGCGATTCCCACCTTCGGAGGCGTCCAGGGACGGTGGTCCGCGTCAGGGTTCTTCCACCTCGCCTTCAGCTTCGCCATCGGACCCCCGGCAATCCTCGCCATGGCCATCGGCCAGTCCGCCGGCTCGGCCGTGCGGCGCCGCCCAGGGGCATTCCGGACCATCTTCAACGTCGGCGACCACTTCCTCGCGGACACAGCCGCTTGGCTTGTGTTCCGTCACGCGGTCGGGCTGGGGCCCGGGGTGATCATCCTCGCCCTCGCCGGGGCGGCGGGAGCGGTCGCCGAGACGATCGTCAACCACAGCCTCCTGGCCGCGGTGGTCTCGCTGGCAGGGGAGCCGTCCGAGTTCCGCAGATGGCTGGGGACTCTCGTCCGCACGTCGGCGATCGCCCTTCTCTTCGGGATCACCGCCGCCGGCGCGACCCTCCTTTACCACAAGGAGGGAACCTTCGGGATCATCACTCTGCTCCTGCCTCTCGCGCTGGTTCAGGGGTCGCTGGTCACGCTGGCGCGGCGCACCCACGAGCAGGCTCTCGCTGAGAAGGCACAGCGTCGTGAACGGGAGGGGCTCCTTCGCCGGGAGGCCCAGGCTCTTCGCCGGGCCGGTGATGCCTCCGAGGTCGAGCGCAAGAGGATCGCCGCCGACCTCCACGACAGCGTCATCCAGGACGTCTCCGGTCTCTACATCCGCTCCAGCGCCCTGCTCGGGCGCCTCTCCGATGGCGACGCCGACGTCTGGTCCCGCGAGCGTGTCGAGGGCTTTCTGAACTACACCCGCGACCTGGCAGGGGAGGCCGTCCAGGAGTTGAGGACGCTCATGATCGAGCTGGCGCCGCCCCTCCTCGACGAGGAGGGCCTCCCCTCAGCCCTCCGCCAGCTCCTGACCCGGCTCGACCGCGAGCAGATCTCCTGGGTTCTCGAGTGCACCGAGGAGCCTCTCGATCAGCGGCATCAGCGGCTGGTATACCGGGTGGTCCAGGAGGCGCTCCGCAACGTGGTCAAGCACGCGCAGTGCCACAGCGTCTGGGTGACCGTGCGCCCGCAGGGGGGCCGGCTGGTTGCGTCGGTCCGCGACGATGGCCGTGGGTTCTCCGCCGCGGAACGGGCCGACCGCCGCAAGAAGGGCCACGCCGGGCTTGGACTGCTGGGGCAGACCGTTCGCGACGGGGGCGGTGAGCTGACCATCACATCGGTTCGTGGCAAGGGCACCACGCTCAAGCTGTCCATCCAGATGCTGCCGTCCCCGTCCCCGGATGAGGCGGACGGCAGTGACCCCGCGTCGCCCGCGGCTTCCAACGAGGCCATCGACGGTGATGGCTTTGATAGGGAGACGGACGCCGACCTCCCGGGCGCAGAGGCCAACCGGCAACCCGCCCGACGACCCCGGATCGGGAGGCCATCGGGGCGGACACGGGTGACGTCCAGCTCGGCCCCCTGACCCGGACGGCCATCGACCCGTGCCGACGTCCCCGCCCGGCTGGGGGTGCGGTCTGACCCCTGGCAGGCCGTGCGAGCAGGGTGCGGCGCCGCGCCGGCCGGGGTGAACGCCGGAGCACGGTCCGGTCGCTCTCGCGTCACACCGCGGCGCCTCGGATCGCCCCGCCTTACAATGCGCTCTGCCGAGGTAGGGGACGGCAGCGTATGTAGAGGTTTGCGCTCATGGGCAGCAGCGGCAAGATCCGGCTCCTCATCGTCGACGACCATCCGGTTGTCCGCCAGGGGCTGGCCGACATCTTCGACCGGACCGAGGACATCGAGGTGGTCGGGCTGGCGTCGGACGGCGTCGAGGCGGTCACCATGAGCCTCAAGCACGAGCCTGACATCGTCCTCATGGACCTCTCGATGCCCAACATGGACGGCATGGACGCCACCCGATTCCTCCTCAAATCCTGCCCCGACACCCGGGTGCTGATGCTCACCTCGTTCTCCGGCAAGGAGCGGGTCAAGGAGGCGCTCCGCTCCGGCGCGGTCGGCTACCTGCTCAAGGACACACCGACCGAGGAGCTGATCGCCGGGGTCCGCAACGCTGTCAAGCACGGCCGGCGTTTCCGCGACATCGACTGATCCGGCCCGGTGTGGGCGCTTCGCGCTGGGCTCTTCGACACCTTGCCCAGCCTTCTCCGATGTCCGTGATCGCGCGTGCGCGTGACAGCCGAGCGGCTCGGCATCGCCGCGTAGACTCCGTGACGAGATGAGCAAGCGGTCGGTGCGAACCCCCGTGATCCCTGCACAGACGTCCGAGATGGTGGCCGGGGGGTGGGAGGGTGCGGGCGCTCTCCTGGGCTTCGTCGTGATGCTCGTGGCCGTCTTCCTGCCCTTCGCACACCTCACCTGCCAGTCCTGCCCGGCGGTGACGTCGACCCACCTCTCCTCCGGCAACCTCGTGGGTGGGACGGACGGGTGGAGGGTCCTCGTGCTGGCGATCGCGGGGCTGGTGACCACCGGCTCCTACCTCCTGCTCGCCCCGTCGCGCCGCCAGACCGCCCTCGGCTCGCTCGTGCTTGCGCTCGCCGCAGGGGCTCTGGTCGTCGTCGATGCAGCCAACACCTCCACCCGAGTGCTCGGCTGGCCGGGCGCGGGTCTGAGCGACGTCGCGCAGGGGCCGGGCTTCTACCTGGCGCTCGTGGGAGCGCTCGCCGTCTGCCTCTTCTCCGTGCTCATGGTGGCGTCACAGCGCGCGCCCAGGAGTTGAAGGTCGTGAAGGTCGGCTGAGCTTGCCACGGGATCGATCCGGGCAGAATCGCCGGAACCATCCCCGGGACGGGGCCCGGATCGATCCCCGAGAAGTTGACTGACCCGGGGGCCGCGATGATCTGGCCTGAGGGCCAGATCGGAAGCCACGGGGACGGTGCGCAGGGAGGCCGGCTGAAGTAGACGCCGTCGGCGCAGACCTGGCGCGAGGGGCAGGGCGTCGGGATGACGACGGCCCGGCAATCCGGCGCCGACATCACCTCCGCTCCCTCGAACGCCGGGAGTGCCCCCGCGATCCACCAGGCCAGCGCGACCCCGACAGCACCGGCAAGCGCACGTCGCACAAGACCCAGCCGCGACGCCGCGGAAAGCCCCTCGACGTACCAGCTCGCATACACAAGACTGCTCCTGGACTCTCTACGTCCCCTCCGACCCGCACATCACGACCGCCTTCGTGTTGCCCGGCGGCCAGCGGGTACACTCCACCACGCCATGAGCGAGTTGTCGGTCCGAGCCAAGGAGGTCGCAGCCCGTGTAGCCGAGCTACAGGGCCACCTTTGACCTGGATTCTCGACGCTCCCGCGTTGTCGCCCTGGAGGCTCAGGTCGCCGATCCCGCGCTCTGGGACGATTCCCGCCGCGCCGCGGCGCTGACCCAGGAGCTCTCTCACATCCGCGAGGAGCTGGCGGGCTGGGAGGCGCTCACCCGGCGGGCGGCCGACGCCCGCGACCTGGCTGACCTGATGGGGGAGGAGGCCGGCGGTGAAGCGCCGAGTGGCGACCCCGTCATGACCGCCGAGCTGACCGCCGAGCTGGACGAGATCGAGAAGGAGCTGGGCGCCCGTGAAGTGGATCTCCTCTACAGCGATCCGTACACCGACAACCCCGCGCTGCTCTCGGTGAAGAGCGGGGCGGGGGGGACGGACAGCCAGGATTGGGCCGAGATGCTGCTCCGGATGTTTCTCCGCTGGGGGGAGCGCCACCGGATGGCGGTCGAGTTCCTCGAGGAGGCGGAGGGCGAGGAGGCGGGCATCAAGTCGGCGACCATCCGGGTGGAGGGCCGCCGCGCCTTTGGCCTGCTCAAGTCGGAGCGCGGCGTCCATCGCCTGGTCCGGCTCAGCCCCTTCGACTCGGCTCACCGCCGCCACACCAGCTTCGTCCTGGTGGAGGTGACCCCCGAGGTCGACGACGACGTCACCGTCGAGATCGACCCCAAGGACGTCCGCGAGGACGTCTACCGCTCCAGCGGCGCGGGCGGCCAGCACGTGAACAAGACGTCGTCAGCGGTCCGCCTCACCCACATCCCGACGGGGATCGTGGTCACCTGCCAGAACGAGCGCTCGCAGCACCAGAACCGCGACGTCGCCTGGAGGGTGCTGCGCTCCCGGCTGCTGGCGGTCGCCCAGGCGGCCCACGCCGAGCGGATCAGCGAGCTCAAGGGCGAGTCGCTGCCGGCGGAGTGGGGCTCGCAGATCCGGTCCTACGTCCTCCACCCCTACACGATGGTCAAGGACCACCGCACCGCCCACGAGGTGGGCAACGTCCAGGCCGTGCTCGACGGCGATATCGACTCCTTCCAGGAGGCGTATCTGCGCTGGGCGGCGGGCAACCAGGACGCGGTCGAGCACCCACCGGCACCGGATTAGCCGCCGCTGCCGGCGGGGGCATGCCCGTGGCCGCCGGGAGCCCATCGGACCCGGTCCACGGCACGTGCACCGCGGCTATACTCGATCGGTCCCGCGGCGGGTAGCCGCTGCATTCCACGTCGCACCCACCCCCCGTCCGGGCCTCCCGGCTTCCCGATCCCCCGGGGAACCACCGCTTAACGATCGGAACGTCCCATCTCCATGACCTCTCCCCCGATGCTCCTTGAGAGCACTCCGGCTGGGCGCCGCCGCCGGCCCCAGGACCTTCCGGCCACCACTGTCACGAGGGACCTCGGACGGTGAGCCTCGCGGCGGTGATGCCACCGCAGGTCGGGCAGAAGCCGGATCCCGGGATGCGCCCCGTGATCTCGTTCCACGGCGTCAGCAAGACCTATCCCAACGGCACCGAGGCCATCCGGGACGTCGACCTCGCCATCTACCAGGGCGACTTCTGCTTTGTCGTCGGCGCGAGCGGCTCGGGCAAGACGACCCTCGTCCGTCTCCTCATCCGGGAGGAGATCGCCTCGACCGGCCGCATCTTCGTCGACGGTCAGGAGACCACCCGGATGACGCGCCGGCGGCTGCCCCGGCTCCGCCGCAAGTTCGGCATCGTCTTCCAGGACTACAAGCTGCTGCCCAAGCTGACGGTTGCGCAGAACGTCGCCTTCGCCCTCCAGGTCACCAAGCCAGGGCAGCGGCACCTCAAGGAGAAGGTCGAGGAGACTCTTTGGATCGTCGGTCTGGAGGACAAGCTCGACACCTTCCCCGACGAGCTCTCCGGTGGCGAGCAGCAGCGCGTCGCCATCGCCCGCGCCCTGGTTCATCGACCGCGGATCTTTCTCGCCGACGAGCCCACCGGCAACCTCGACCCCGACACCTCATGGGGGATCGTCCAGCTCCTGCTCCAGATCAACCACCGGGGGACCACGGTCCTGATGGCGACCCACAACCGCGAGATCGTCGACCTCTGCCGGCGCCGCGTCATCGCCATCGACTCCGGCCGAGTGGTCCGTGACGAGGTCGAGGGCGGGTATCTGCGCGAGGGCGAGGCGACCATATGAGGGGACTGCTGGCGTCGGTGCGCTTTGCCCTGGTGGCCGCGGGGCAGAACTTCACCCGCAACCTGGCCGTCTCCATGGCCGGCGTCTTCACCATGGGCCTGATCATGCTGCTGGTCGGCGGCACCCTCCTCCTCACCCACACCGTCGACGCCATCCTCGCCCAGCAGGAGACGCAGGCCGACGAGATCCACATCTACCTCCAGGACTCGCTCTCCATGCGCACCATCGCCGACTACGAGGCGCGCTTCTCCCACGACCTGCGAGTCAACGGCGTCGCCTTCACCAGCAAGGACCAGGCGGTCGTCCTCGCCCAGCAGCGGGGTCTTCAGTTGCAGTCAGCCTTCAATGTCCTGGGCAACAATCCGCTGCCGGCCTCGATCGACCTGCACGTCCGGACCCTCGGCGACCTCGGCCAGCTCAACAACCTGGCGAAGTCCCTGCCCATCGTCGATACCAGCAGCGGGTCCGCCACCGACTACAACCCCGGGGTCATCCCCCGGCTCCAGAGCCTGATCACGGTGACGGTGTGGGTCGGCGGTGTCCTCTCCGCGGTGCTCGCGGTGATCAGCCTGGTGATCATCATGAACACGATCAGGACGGCGGTGTACATCCGTCGGACCGAGATCGAGATCATGAAGCTGGTGGGGGCGGGCGACTGGTTCGTGCGCTGGCCCTTCATCCTGGAGGGCGTCTTCGGAGGTGTCCTTGCCGCGGCCCTCGGGGCGACGGCAGTCGCCGTCGCCTACCGGTTCCTGCTCACCCAGGCCAACACCCAGACCTATCTGGGGATCACCTTCGATGGCCGCTACCTGACCGCGATGATCGTGCTGCTGGTGGCGTTCGGTGCCGCCCTGGGCGGCTTCGGCAGCTTCTTAGGGGTCCGCCGGTTCCTCCACGCGTGAGCGAGGCGGATCCCGCGCCGGGGCCTGGCATGGCGGCCGAATCGGACATCCTGGATCGACACGACAGGCACCGCCGGCTTCCCCGCCCCCGCGCCGGCCTCTGGAGCCATGCGGTGGTCGGCGTGCTCTGCCTCTACCTCGGCGGGCTGCTGGTCGCCAACCTCGGCAACCTCCCCTTCGGCAGCGACCTCGCCTCCATCTACCCGCGCTTCGGGGGCCTCGATGAGACCTCGCTCCAGGTGGCCTGGCAGGACATCGAGAACAACTACGTGCTGCGCGGCGTGCCGGGCAGGGTCGGCACGGAGGCGAGCGAGGCGGCCCTGGTGCAGGCGATCGACAGCACCTACGACGACCGCTTCAGCGCCTACTTCACGAGGAGCGAGTACCAGCAATTCAGCTCCGCCGTCAACCAGGATCGCAGCGGCAGCATCGGGATCTCGATCGAGGAGACGTGCGCGGGCGCGACCCTCTGTGCCAGCGGGCAGAATCCCACCGCGCTGGCGGTGGAGGACGTGCTCCACGCTCAGCCGGCCGAACGGGCGGGACTGCGCAACGGCGACGTGCTGGTCGCGGTCGGCACCACCCAGGTCTCCAGCCTGGGCAGCGACCTGGACGCGCGGCTCTCCAGGCTGTCCGACCTCATCGACGGCGAGGCGGGGACCACCGTGACCCTCACCGTCGACCGCGGTGGCGCGCAGCTCGCGTTCACCGCCACGCGGGGGAATCTTCAGATCCCCACCGTCTACAGCCGGATGTTCGGCCGTGTCCTCGACCTCCAGGTGACCAGCTTCGGGGAGGACACCGGCCAGGACGCGGTGGCCGCGCTGAAGAGCGGGCTCGCCGAGGGGGCGACGGCGGTGGTGCTCGATCTCCGGGGCAACGGTGGCGGCTACGTCACCTCTGCGGTCACCCTCGCCAGCCAGTTCCTCACCCCCCACGGCAGCGAGCAGGACGTGGTCGTGCGGCGCGGCCGGATGGACCTTCAGGGGCAGCCCACCACCGCCCAGACGGTGATCCACGATCAGATCCAATCAGGGGGTCTCGCCCCCGCCGTCCCCCTCGTGGTGCTGGTCGACGGTGGCAGCGCCTCGGCCTCCGAGATCGTCACCGCCGCGCTCCGCGACTACCACCGCGCCACCGTGGTCGGGACGACCACTTACGGCAAGGGGTCGGTGCAGATCGACTACCCCCTGCCCGACGGGAGCGACCTCCACCTCACCGTGGAGAAGTGGTACGGGCCCGACGGCGAGAGCATCGACGGCACCGGGATCACCCCCGACGACGTGGTGAGCCTGCCCGGTCCCAACGATCTCTTCACCCTCGAAGCGGAATCCGCGGACCCCGCCCAGGACCCCCAGCTGCAGGCGGCGCTGGCGGTCGCTCGGGGGTAGCTGCGGCTCAGCCGGTCGGGGTGGGGTCCGGGTGCCGCCGCCGCCGCCGCCGGAGCCAGCGCCACATCCCGGGGGGCAGCGCCAGCCCGGCGGTCCGGCGCCGCCCGGCCTCCTGGTGGCGCACGACCAGCCAGGCGCCGAGCGCGAACACGCTGAAGACGGCTCCGGCCAGGCTCCAGCCGTTGATGCTGCGCCCCCAGCGCTCGGCGTCGTAGCCGAGGCCGACCCCGACGACCAGGCCGAGCACGATCAGCACGATCACCACGGGGCTCATCGGTGGGCGCTCACGTCGGCCTGAATATACTGCCGTGACGATGGCGAGCAGTTTTGATGTGGTCTTCCTGGGCGGTGGCATGGGCGGGTACGTGGGCGCCATCCGCGCTGCCCAGCTCGGCCTCACCACGGCGGTGGTGGAGGAGGACAAGCTCGGCGGCACCTGCCTCCACCGGGGCTGCATCCCCACCAAGGCGCTGCTCCAGTCGGCGTTCGTGCTCGACCAGGCGCGGCAGGGCGCCCGCCTCGGGGTGAGGATCAGCGGGGTCGAGCTGGACTACGCCCAGGTGGGGAAGAACCGGGACCAGGTCGTCTCCCAGCTCCACCGGGGAGTGGAGTTCCTGATGAAGAAGCACCGCATCGAGGTGGTCCGTGGTCGGGGACGGCTGGACGGCCCGCGCCGGGTGCGGGTGGGCGGTGGCCAGGGCGGCGACGTCGAGCTGGAGGCCGGTGCGGTCGTGATCGCCACCGGGTCTCGCCCCAAGCAGGTGCCGGGGGTGGAGCCCGACGGCCGGTCGGTCCTCACCTCCGACCACGCCCTCACCCTCGACCACGTCCCCGCCTCCGCGATCGTGCTCGGGGCCGGTGCGGTGGGGGTCGAGTTCGCCTCCTTCTGGCGCAGCTGCGGTGCCGAGGTGACGGTGGTCGAGATGCTCGACCGTCTGGTGCCGCTGGAGGACAGGGCGATCGGCGTCGAGCTGGGCAAGCACTTTGAGGCGCGGGGGATCCGCTGCCTCGTCGGGGCCGAGCTCGACCTCGGGTCGGTCCGCCGCGACCAGGGCGGGGTGTCGGTTGCGGTCGCCCATGGCGGCAAGGAGGAGAGGATCTCCGCGGAGGTGCTGCTGGTCGCCGTCGGGCGCTCACCGAACACCGAGGGGATCGGCCTCGAGACCACCGCGGTCGAGCTGGAGCGCGGATTCATCCGGGCCGATGCCGACCTGCGCACCGCCCAGGAGGGGGTCTACGCCATCGGCGACGTGATCGGCGGCTTTCTCCTCGCCCACAAGGGGAGTCACGAGGGGATCATCGCCGCCGAGGTGATCGCCGGCCGGCATCCCCATCCCCTCGACCCCCTGCTCGTCCCTCGGACCACCTACTGCACCCCCCAGATCGCCTCGCTCGGACTTTCCGAGGATGAGGCCCGCACGGCCGGCCACGAGGTCAGCGTCGGGGTCTTCCCGCTCACCGCCAACGGGCGCTCGATCATCTGGGGGGAGCGCGGCTTCTGCAAGGTCGTGGCGGGTGCCGACGGCACCGTCCTCGGCGTCCACATGATCGGCCCCGAGGTCACCGAGCTGATCTACGCGGCAGCCCTCGGCGGCCTGCTGGAGGCCACCCCTTTCGAGATGGGACGGGCCATCGCCCCCCATCCCACCGTCAGCGAGATCCTCATGGAGGCGGCACTTGCGGCCTCCGGCGAGCCCATCCACATCTGACCTGCAGTCCATCCGCATCAGAGGCGAATCCATCCAGATCTGAGCAGAGAGGTCGCCCCGACTGCCGGGTCGCGTCCACCATCGCGCGGGGCGGGCCGGCGAAACCGGGCGCTCCCAGACGGCTTCCAAAGGTGTCACATTTCCCCCACCCGCTGGGGGTCGCGTCAACCGCATCGGAATCTGCGTTCGTCAGGTGGGGAGCCTGACCAGAGGAGAGAGAGTGGTCGTCGCCAACAGGGCCGCGCGAGCGATCGCCGGCATCGACGCCGACACCCTGCGCACCATGTACCGGCACATGCTCCGCTCCCGGATGCTGGACGAGCGGATCTGGGTGCTCAACCGTCAGGGGGTGGTCCGCTTCTGGGTCTCAGGGATGGGACAGGAGGCGATCCAGGTGGCCCTGGGGATGAACGTCCGTCCCGGCGTCGACTGGGTCGCCCCCTACTACCGCGACCTGGCGCTCACCCTGGTGCTCGGGATGACCCCGCGCGACCAGCTGCTCGCCGCCATGGCCAAGGCCGACGACCCCAACACCGGCGGGCGCCAGATGCCGGCTCACTTTGGCTGCCGGCGGCTCAACATCATCACCACCGGGTCGGTGGTCGCCACCCAGTTCATCCACGCGACCGGCATCGCGCTCGCCTCCAAGATGCGGGGCGAGGACGCGGTCACAGTGGTGACCACGGGGGAGGGGGCGACCAGTGAGGGCGACTTCCACGAGGCGCTCAACTTCGCCGCCACCCACCGCCTCGCAGTGGTCTTCGTGGTCGAGGACAACGGCCTCGCCATCAGCGTCCCGACCTCCAAGCAGATGCCCACCCCCAACGTCTCCGACCGTGCCGCCGGCTACGGCATCCCCGGGGTGGTGGTGGACGGCACCGACCCCGTGGCCAGCTACCTGGTCTGCGCCGAAGCGGTGGCCCGAGCACGGGCCGGGTGCGGACCGACCCTGATCGACGCCAAGGTGCCGCGCCTCACCTCGCACAGCTCCGACGACGACCAGCGCCGCTACCGCACGGCGGAGGCCCTGGAGACCGACCGCACCCACGACTGCCTGGGTGGTTTCGCCGCCCGGCTCGGCGAGCAGGGGGTGCTCTCCGCCCGCGACGAGGAGGCGATGCGGGCGGTGCTGCTGGCCGAGATGGACGTCGCCACCGCCGAGGCGGAGGCGGCGGCCGACCCGGATCCCGGGACCGTCCTCCTCCACGTGCTGGGGGACGCCTGATGGCCGTCAAGACCTACCTGGAGGCGATCCGGGAGGGGATGCGCGACGAGATGCGGCGCGACGACCGGGTCATGATCTTCGGCGAGGACGTCGGCTTCAAGGGCGGCGTCTTCGGCGTCACCGAGGGATTGCAGCGCGAGTTCGGCGAATGGCGGGTGATGGACTCACCGCTCGCCGAGTCGTGCATCGTCGGTGTCTGCATCGGCGCCGCCTTCAACGGGATGCGGCCCATCGCCGAGATCCAGTTCCAGGACTTCATCCTGCCGGGAGTGGATCAGATCGTCAGCGAGGCCGCCAAGATCCGCTACCGCAGCAACGACGATTGGAACATGCCGCTGGTGATCCGCGCCCCGTTCGGGGGCGGTGTTCATGGGGCCCTCTACCACTCCCAGTCGATCGAGGCGATGTTCTGCGGCGTGCCCGGGCTCCGGGTGGTGGTGCCCTCCAACCCCTACGACGCCAAGGGAATGATGGTGGCGGCGATCCGCGACCCCGACCCGGTCCTCTACTTCGAACACAAGAAGGCGTACCGGTCGATCCGGGGAGAGGTCCCCGATCACGAGTACACCGTCCCGCTCGACCGCGTTCGGGTGGTCCGCGAGGGGAGGGACATCGTGATCTTCACCTACGGCCTGATGGTCGACACCGCGGTGCAGGCCGCCGAGCGCTTGGCCCCCGACGGCTTCTCCGTCTCGGTGGTCGACCTCCGCTCCCTCCGGCCCCTCGACCGTCGGGGGATCGTGGAGAGCGCGCGG
>Ga0181535_10000488_pt1 | contig 59503 bp, 54 predicted proteins | sample PEATcosm2014_Bin_44_FD_119774 | JGI IMG/M metagenome (GOLD analysis project Ga0181535, IMG submission 119774) | Peatland microbial communities from MTU Mesocosm Facility, Houghton, MI, USA - PEATcosm2014_Bin17_30_metaG | ecosystem: Environmental > Terrestrial > Soil > Wetlands > Peat | place... | reverse complement strand
GCCGCTGGAGTCCCGCGGGCGTGACGTAGTTGGGACGGGGGCTTTGGGGGCGCTCGGGCAGCACCTCCGGGCGGTCCGCATCGTCGGAATCCTTCATGAAGGCTCGGTTCACAACCACACTCCAGGATCGAGGGACGGCAGCCTTCAGCCGCGAGCCGGGGAGCCGGATCCCTTGTTCAGCTCTATCATCATGCCGTCAGTCTCCGTGGACGGTACAACGCCGATCGGCGTTCAACCATAAGTTGTCGCGAACCAGACCTCACCCCAAAGCAAGCATGATCAGGGTTCTTGTGGCGATTCCGGCTCTAGCCGCAAGCTCTTTCTGTTCCAGCATTTTACGAATCCGGAGCGTGCGCAGCCTGGAGCCAAGCTCGGCGGCCAATTCCTGGGGGGTCATGAATTCAAATGCCATAATATAATTAACCCTTACTTTTGATGGCGGAATGACAACTCAAGATGAGCAAGTCTTCACGTAGAAAATGATGATCCGACAAAATCAAGGGTCAAGTCATATGCAAAAATATTCATATAATAGGCAAAATGGGGTTCAAAGTGAATTGTTCATTACTCAATTACGATAGCCGAGTTGCAGGCGCTGCACGCTTTTCCAAAGAGCGGTTGCGCCCCCCGAATCTGGCCCCTTGACAAATGGGTGGTGGGCGGAATCGCTTGTCCCTTGGCCGATTCGCCTGCCCAGAGGGGAGGCCGCGAAGGGGCATTCGAGGATCAGCGGTATGATTAGATCGTTGGCTATCCCCCAGCGTGTCAGGGATGAACTTTGAAAAAATAGACATGAGGATCATGATGAAGCAGAATGACAGCACCTCCCCCAATGCGATCCTGATGGCCCTGCTTGGAGGCGCCACCCTCGGCGGTTTCGCCGTGGCCCTCGCCGCCACCAAGACCGGCAAGCAATGGCTAGGCAGCCTCAAGGCGCTGGCCAGCCGGTCCAATCCCGAGCCCGACGCGCCGGAGTCCGCGAGCGATGCGGATGTGCAGGCGGCGTTCATCTGATCCGGATCGCGTCCAAACCTTGAAGCAACCGCAGCCTGAATCGAGGTCCGCGCCGAAGCCCTGAGCGCTGCCCCGCACCCCAAGGCACCGCCTCATCGAAGGACATCGTCGGCGCCATGGAATGGTCCGACGCCCACTTCGGCTACGAGATCGGCAATCCGGAAGAGGACCTTTCCTTCAGTGCGCGCGACGACGCCGCCGGCATGCCCAAATCCCGGATCATCGAATCGGCCTTCACCTGGGGCGACGACCGGACGCCGCGCTCAGCACGGCGCGGGCCGGGACGTTTGCTATGATCGGGGCCGGTTCAGCTGAGCGTGGCGAACGCCTGCTTGGAAAAGGCCTGCAGTTCGCCGGTGCGCCCTTCGCGGATCTTCGCCGCCCAGGCCGGATCCTGCAGCAGGGCGCGCCCCACTGCCACCAGGTCGAACTCCTCGTTGGCCAGGCGCTGGTCCAGCTCGCGCAGATCGGCGACCTCGGTCAGGGTGTCCGGCTTGGCCCGGAAACCGCGGATGAAATCATCCCCCTGGAGGCCCACGGAGCCCACGGTGATGGTGGGGTGGCCGGTCAGCTGCTTGGTCCAGCCCGCCAGATTCAGGTTCGAGCCCATGAATTCCGGCTCCCAGAACCGCCGGGTGGAACAGTGGAAGATGTCCACGCCGGCCTCGGTGAGCGGCTTCAGGAACCGGCCCAGCTCCTCGGCCGTCTGGACCAGGCGGGCCTCGTAGTCCTGGAGCTTCCACTGGGAGAACCGGAAGATGATGGGGAACTCGGGCCCCACCCGGCGGCGCACGGCGCGGATCACTTCGGAACCGAACCGGGTCCGCTGCACCAGGTCGCCGCCGTAGCCATCGGTGCGCTGGTTGGTACCGGCCCAGAAGAACTGATCGATCAGGTACCCGTGAGCCCCGTGCAGTTCCACCGCGTCGAAGCCGATCGCCTTGGCCTGGGCGGCCGCTTCGGCGAACGCCTCCACGGTGGCCGCGATATCCGCCCCGGTCATGGCCGTGCCGACCTTCTCGCCGGTGGTCGAAAGGCCCGAGGGACCTTCCGAGGGGGCCTCGGGATGGGGCCCGGTGCCGGCCTGGCGCGCCATGCCCTGGTGCCAGAGCTGCGGGGCGATCTTGCCCCCGGCCTGGTGCACCTGCTCCACCACCCGGGCCCAGCCCTCAAGGCTCGCCGGGGCATGGAAATTGGGGATCGCCGGGTCGCCGGAGGCGCCGGGCCGGTTGATGGTGGTGCCTTCGGTGATGATCAGGCCCACCCCGGCCTCCGCCCGCCGGCGATAGTAGGCCGCCACCTGGGCGCCCGGCACGCCGCCGGGGCTCATGGAGCGGGTCATGGGCGCCATCACCACCCGGTTGGCCAGGCTCAAGGCCTTGTACTGCCAGGGACGGAACAAAGGATCCTGATTCATGGGCGTTTCTCCAAAAATGACTGGCTCAAACCCGGCCGCGCTTGAAGGTCAAAGCGGTCTCTGCCACCCGCACACCGAGCCGCTCGGCGGTCCGCAGATCGCTGTCCAACATGGCTTCGGCGCCCTGGTCGGCGTTGGCCTGGGCCATGGCTCCGGAAAAGCTGCCCAGGCGGTTCAGGTCGTCCACCGAACCCTTGGAGTTGTTGTTGCCCGGCATGATGTCCAGGCCGACCCAGAGCATGCCGTGCTGGTTGGCGAACACCATGAGCTGGATCAGGGTGTTCAGCTTGTCGCCGGACTGGGAGGCGGAGGTGGTGAAGCCACCGGCGACCTTGTCCTTCCAGGCCCGGGCCATCCAGGGCTTGGAGCTGGCGTCCATGAACTCCTTGAACTTGGCTGAAGCGCTGCCCATGTAGGTGGGGCTGCCGAAGATGATGGCCGAGGCGGACTCCAGCTCGGTCCAGTCCGCTTCGGTGAGGGTGTCCACGGCGAACAGCTTGGCCTTCGCGCCAGCCACCGAACCGGCGCCGGCGGCCACGGCCTGGGCCTGGCGAAGGGTGTGGCCGAAGCCGCTGTGGTAGGCGATGGCGATGAGCGTCATGGTTTTCTCCTGGAAAAAGCGGTCCGATTATTTTACCGACCGGTAGTTAAATTACCGTGTGGTACAATATTCGTCAATGAGATTTACTCCCCATGGAGGTTATCTGACGAACCGTGGCCGTCCCCGCCGTTTTGACCCTGAAGAGGCGCTCGACGCGGCCATGGCCGTGTTCTGGAGCCACGGCTTCGACGCCACCTCCATGGCCGACCTCAGCGCGGCCACCGGGCTGAACAAGCCGAGCCTGTACGCCGCCTTCGGCGACAAGGCCCAGCTGTTCCGCCAGGCCCTGGAGCGCTACGCCAAGACCCAGGCGGAGCCCCACCTGCGGGCCCTGGAGCGGGAGCCCGACGTGCGCGCGGCCATCGGCGCCTTCCTGGCTTCCCTGGCCGATGTGCTGGCCGACCCCGCCAAGCCCGGCGGCTGCTTCATCGTCAACGCCACCGCGGCCTGTGGCACCGGCGACCTGCCCAGTTCGGTGGAAACCGCGGTGCACCAGGCCCATGCCCTCACCGGCGAAGCCATCCGCCAGCGCCTGGCCCGGGCCGAGCGGCTGGGCCAGTTCCCGGCCGGCACCCCGCTGGAGGCCCTGGCGGACTTCCTGCTCACCGTGGTGGCCGGCATGGCCGTGCGGGCCAAGGCCGGAACGCCCCGGGCCGACCTGGATCCGGTGATCGCCATGGCTCTGGGCGCCATTCCACGCTGATCCCAGGGCGGGAGGCGGCCGTGGGCACGGTCATCAGTGACTGATGGCATGGCTTGCGATGAGCCCGTCCAGGGTGGCCTGGAAGGCGATGACGGCCTCGTCGGCGTAGCCGCGGAAATCCTTGTTCAGCTTTCCGTAGCGGGCCTGCATTTGCTTCAGCACCTGGTCCCGGTAGGCCTTGAGTTCCGCCAGTTTCTGCGGGTAGTCTTCCACGGAAAGGCCGCTCAGGCGCGCCTCGAAGGCCCGCGCCACCCGGTCCAGGGTGGACTTGAACCGGTCCAGTTCCAGCACGTTCCGGGTGATGCGGAAAAAGTGGTGGCCTTTCACCGCCATGGTCACGATCTCGGCCGCCATCCTGGGCCGCGCGAGCATCCCCTTCACCAGGAATTTCCAGTAGGGCCGTGAATAGCTGGAAAAGGTCTGGACCAGGAGGGACATGGCCAAGGCGCGGAGTTCCATGAAACGGATCCGGCGAAGCGCCCCGGAATAAGGCCGCCGCATCGTCTGCAACAGCCTCAGACACCGTTCGAAGTACCTTTCCGGGTTGTAGACCTGGGCCAGGACCCGCTTGTAGCCGTCCAACAATTTCTGTGCGTCCATCCGCGGCACGAAATTGAGCCGCAGGTCGTGGGTGTTGTTGCCCCCGCCGGTCGCTTCGGTGAGGCGGCCCTCGCGCTGAAGCCGCTGGTGCAGACGGGTTCTGGGCAGGGCCGTGAGCAGTCCCACCATGGCCGTGGGAATGGCGGCCTCCTGGATGAAACGGATCTGGCGTTCGAAGATATCCTCGGGGTCATTGTCGAAGCCCACGATGAACCCGCCCGCCACCTCCATTCCCTTGCGCTGGATCTTCCACACACTGGAAAGCATGTCCGCCTTGAGGTTTTGTTGCTTTCCGGCGGCCTTCAGGGTGGCCGCGTCGGGCGTTTCGATGCCCATGAACACCATATCGAAGCCCGCCTCGATCATCAGATCCATCAGATCATCGTCGCCGGCCAGGTCGAGGCTGGCTTCGGTGAACAGCGTGAAGGGGCGGCCGTGGTCCCGCTGCCAGCTGATCAGGTGGGGGAGCATGGCCTTCACTTCCTTCCGGTTGCCGATGAAGTTGTCGTCCACCAGGAAGAGCGATCCGCGCCAGCCCGCCTGATATACGGCATCCAGCTCGCGCATCAGCTGAGCGGGTGTCTTGGTGCGCGGCCTGTGGCCGAACAGTTCGATGATGTCGCAGAACTCGCAGTCATGCGGGCAGCCCCGGGAATATTGCAAGGCCATCTGGGCGTATCGGCTCCCCCGGGCGAGATCGAAGCGGGGCGTGGGCGTGAGCCGGAGATCGGGCTTCTCCGTGCTGGTGTACAAGGGCTTGGCCTGGCCCAGGGCAAGGTCGTGCAGGAAGAGGGGCAGGGTGATTTCCGCCTCGTTCAGGACGAAGTGGTCCACCCCCCGGATCTCGCCGTGGCAACTGGTGGGGTAGGGGCCTCCTGCCACCACGGGCTTGCCCAGCGCGTTGCACAGCCTGATCACCCGCTCCAGGGACTCCTTCTGCACGATCATGGAAGAGGTGAAGACCATGTCACATGCGGCCACCGCTTGCCGGGTGAGCGGCTCGACATTCATATCGACCAAAGTCGGTTCATCGTCTGCGGGCAGCATGGCCGCCACCGTCAGAAGCCCCAGGGGCGGGAACAGGGCCTTCTTGGCGATGAAGGGCAGCACGTAGCGCAGGCTCCAATACGTGGCAGGCATCTCCGGATACACCAGCAGAATCTTGAGGCCCAACATCCACCTCCTTCGCCCGGGAGAGTCACATCAACTATCGCGTCATTGCCGAACTTTGCAAGGAGCGGTGGCGCCGGCCCTTCAGGATGGGAGAGCTGTTCGTTCATTTTGATTCCATGGTCCAACCCGCGGGGTGCTGGTCCCTGCAAGTCATTGGACTTAAAAACATGAATTGTTGGGCATGGGCCTTGCTTGTGATCAAGCCAAAGGCTTGGGCGTTCTGCCCAAGCCCAACCCATCCCCCTTTACCGGAGGTCAGGACATGCGCAGCCAGCTCCCAACGCCGGTGCTTCAAGAACTCCCGCAAACAGGGCCGGGAACGGCGGTGCAGCTTGAGCGATGACCAGGCTCAACCGTCGCCCCTCGCCACCCGGCCGCCTGTGCCGACCCTGGGGGAACGCCGGCGGCCCAGGGCGCGGCGCATCATCCTGTGGAGCCTGGCGGCGCTCGCGCTGCTGATCGGCTTCATGCTGCTCCTGCGCCACCACGAGAACGCCGAGAAGGCCGCGGCCGCCGCCGCGCGCGCCCCGGCCGGGACCGCCGTGGCCAGCGCCACGGCCACCCAGGGTGACCTCGGCGTCTATCTCGATGCCATCGGGACGGTCACCCCGGTCTACACCGCCTTGATCACCAGCCAGGTGACCGGGACGATCGTGGCCGTGCACTACACCGAAGGCCAGCTGATGAAGAAGGGCGATCCGCTCATCGACATCGATCCGCGCACGTACCGCGCGCAACTCCTGCAGGCCCAGGGGCTGCTCGAACGGGACGAGAATGTGCTGGCCCAGGCGCGCATGGACCTGGACCGCTACACGGCCGCCTGGAAACGCGCCGCCATCGCCAAGCAGCTCCTGGACGACCAGGAGAAGCTGGTGCTCCAGGCCGCCGGCACCGTGAAGAACGACCAGGGCACCGTGAATTACGATGAGCTTCAGGTGGGCTTCTGCAGCCTCAAGGCCCCCATCGCCGGCCGGGTCGGGCTGCGCCTGGTGGACCCGGGCAATGTGGTCCAGGCGCTTGGCGCCGTGACCCTCGCGGTGGTCGCCCAGACGTCCCCCATCACGGTGATCTTCACCATCCCGGAGGACAGCCTGGGCCAGGTGCAAGCCCGCCTGGGCAAGGGCGCGGTGCTCGGCGTCGACGCCTTCGACCGCAGCGCGCAGAAAAAAATCGCTTCCGGCAAGCTGTTGACGCTGGACAACCAGATCGACACCACCACCGGGACCGTCAAGGGGCGGGCGCTGTTCGACAACCAGGACACCGCCCTGTTCCCTAACCAGTTCGTCAACACGCGCCTGCTGGTGGACACCCTGCGCGGCGTGACGCTGCTGCCGGCGTCGGCCATCCAGCAGAATGGCCAGGCCTCGTTCGTGTATGTGATCCAGAATAATGTGGCACACATCCGCAGCGTCAAGGCGGGGATCACCAACGCCGGCCTGACCCAGGTGGAGGGTGTCCAGCCCGGAGAAGTGGTGGCCAACAGCAGCTTCGAGAAGCTGCAGGACCAGTCCCGCGTGGCCATCGTGAACAAGCCTACCGCGGCCGGGGCCGGCGGCAGCCCAGCCCAATGAATCTATCCCGCCCGTTCATTTTGCGGCCGGTGGCCACCTCGCTGCTCATGGCCGCCATCATGCTGGTGGGCCTGGTGGGCTTCACCCAGCTGCCGGTCTCGGCCCTGCCGGAAGTGGACTACCCGACCATCCAGGTGCTCACGTTCTATCCCGGCGCCAGCCCCACGGTGATGGCCACCACGGTCACGGCCCCGCTGGAGCGCCAGTTCGGCCAGTTGCAGGGGCTGAGCCAGATGACCTCCTCCAGTTCCGGAGGCACCTCGGTCATCGTGCTGCAGTTCAACCTCACGCTCCCCATGGATGTGGCGGAGGAAGAGGTGCAGTCCGGCATCAACGCGGCCCAGAGCCTGCTGCCGTCGGTCCTGCCCGCGCCGCCCACCTACAGCAAGACCAATCCGGCCGACGCCCCGGTGCTGACCCTGGCCATCACCTCCAAGTCCATGCCGCTGTCCCAGGTGGAAGACCTGGTGGACACCCGGCTGGCGCCGAAGATCTCCCAGCTCAGCGGGGTCGGCCTGGTGACCATCAGCGGGGGCCAGAAGCCGGCGGTGCGCATCCAGGCCAACCCCACGGCCCTGTCCTCGTACGGCATCAACCTGGAAGACCTGCGCACCTCCCTCACCGTGGCCAGCGTGAACGCCGCCAAGGGCAACTTCGACGGGCCGCGCCAGGACTACCAGATCGACGCCAACGACCAGCTGGTCTCCAGCGACGACTACAAGCGGGTGGTGGTGGCCTACCGCAACGGCTCGCCGGTGATGCTCACCGACGTGGCCGTGATCGTGAACGGCGTGGAGAACAACAACCAGGCCGGATGGATGAACAGCACCCCCGCGGTCATCCTCAACGTCCAGCGCCAGCCCGGCGCCAACACCATCAGCGTGGTCAAGAGCATCAAGAAGCTCCTGCCGGACCTGAAGACCAACCTGCCGGCGGACATCCAGGTGACCACCCTCACCGACCTCACCGTCGCCATCCAGGCTTCGGTGGCCGACGTGGAATTCGAGCTGCTGCTGACCATCGGCCTGGTGGTGCTGGTCATCTTCCTCTTCCTGCGCAGCGTCTATGCCACCATCATCCCCAGCGTGGCGGTGCCGCTGTCCCTGGTGGGCACCTTCGGGGCGATGTACGTGCTGGGCTACAGCCTGGACAACCTGTCGATGATGGCGCTGACCATCTCCACCGGGTTCGTGGTGGACGACGCCATCGTCATGATCGAGAACATCTCGCGCTTCATCGAGGCCGGCGACCCGCCCATGGAGGCCGCGCTCAAGGGCGCCGAGCAGATCGGCTTCACCATCCTTTCGCTGACCGTCTCGCTCATCGCCGTGCTGATCCCGCTGCTGTTCATGGGCGACGTGGTGGGACGCCTGTTCCGGGAATTCGCCGTCACCCTGGCCGTCACCATCATCCTGTCGGCCGTGGTCTCCCTCACCCTCACGCCGATGATGTGCGCGCGCATCCTGCGGCGCGAGGACAAGGAGCAGCAGGGCCGGATCTACAAGGCCACGGAGCGCGCCTTCCAGGGCATGATCGCGTTCTACGGCCGGACCCTGAAGTTCGTCCTGGGCTACCAGACCATCGCCCTGCTGGTGGCCGCGGCGACCCTGGTGCTCACCATCTGCCTGTACGTGGTCATCCCCAAGAGCTTCTTCCCGGTGCAGGACACCGGTGTCATCCAGGGCATCTCCCAGGCTCCGCCGGCCATCAGCTCCCAGGCCATGGCCGAGAAGCAGCAGGAGCTCACCAAGGTGGTCCTGGGCGACCCGGCCGTGGCCAGCGTCTCCTCGTTCATCGGCGCGGACGGGACCAACACCACCACCAACAGCGGCAGGATGTCCATCAACCTGAAGCCGCTGGACCAGCGCAAGATCAGCGCGTCGGACCTGATCCGCCGGCTCAGCGCCCGGGTGGCCCAGGTCCAGGGCATCCAGCTGTTCATGGAGCCCGTGCAGGACATTTCCGTGGATGACCGGGTCAGCCGGACCCAGTACCAGTACGCCCTGGAAGATCCGGATGCCGCCGAGTTGAACGACTGGACCGGGCGCTTCGTGGCCCGTCTGAAACAGCTGCCGGAACTGGAAGACGTGGCCACCGACCAGCAGCCGGGAGGCCTGGCCGTGTCCCTGGTGATCGACCGGGTCACCGCCTCGCGGCTGGGCATCGCCCCCGCGACCATCGACAACACCCTCTACGATGCCTTCGGCCAGCGCCAGATCAGCACGATGTACACCCAGGTGAACCAGTACCACGTCATCCTGGAAAGCGAGCCGCAGTTCCAGAAGAACCCCGGCAAATTGGACCAGCTGTACATCCTGGCCAACGCGTCGGCCGGCACCAGCGGTTCGGGTGCGTCCACCTCGGCCGCCTCATCCGGGTCCGCTGCCGCCGGTTCCAACGCCTTGACCGGTTCGGCCCTGTACACGCCGGGAGCCATGAGCCTGGCCCCGCCCGCCAACGCCCTGGCCCGCAAGGCCCTGGTGCCCACGGCCAATGGCACTGCGGTGCCGCTGAGCGCCTTCGCCCATTTCGAGACCACCACGGAGCCCCTGGTGATCACCCACCAGGGCCAGTTCCCGGCGATCACGGTGTCGTTCAACCTGGCGCCCAACGCGGCCCTGGGCAGCGCCATCGCGACGGTGGACAAGGTGCAGAAGGATATGCACATGCCCGAAGGCATCCAGGCGGGTTTCCAGGGCACCGCCGCCTCCTTCACCAATTCCCTGGCCAACGAACCGCTGCTGATCCTGGCCGCCCTGGTGGCGGTGTACCTGGTGCTGGGGATCCTGTACGAGAGCTTCATCCATCCGGTGACGATCCTGTCCACGCTCCCATCGGCGGGGGTGGGCGCCTTCCTGGCGCTGCTCCTGTTCCGCCAGGACCTGAGCGTGGTGGCCATCATCGGTATTGTCCTGCTCATCGGCATCGTCAAGAAGAACGGCATCATGATGGTCGATTTCGCCATGGAGGGCGAGCGGGTGGAGGGCAAGAACGCCACGGATGCCATCTACGACGCCTGCCTGTTGCGCTTCCGGCCGATCATGATGACCACCATGGCCGCGCTGCTGGCGGGGCTTCCGCTGGCGCTGGGCACGGGCTTCGGCTCCGAGCTGCGCAGGCCGCTGGGCATCGCCATGGTGGGCGGGCTGCTGGTGAGCCAGGTCCTGACCCTCTACACCACGCCGGTCATCTACATCTTCTTCGACAAACTGGCGAAACGCTTCTCGCGCAAGCCGGCCCCCCTGGAAACCGCTGCCGCAGCGGTTGAAGGACCGGCATGAACATCTCCGCTCCCTTCATCCGGCGGCCGGTGGCCACGACCCTGCTGACCGTGGCCATCGCCCTGATGGGGGCGGTGGCGTTCCAGGTGCTGCCGGTTTCGCCCCTGCCGGAAGTGGACTTTCCGACCATCTCGGTCGGCGCGTCCCTGCCGGGGGCAAGCGCGGAGATCATGGCGTCCTCGGTCGCCACGCCGCTGGAGCGGCAGTTCGGCCACATCGCGGGCGTGACCGAGATGACCTCCAGCAGCACGCTCGGCAGCACCTCCATCACCATCCAGTTCGACCTCAGCCGGGACATCGACGGGGCGGCGCGGGACGTGCAGGCCGGCATCAACGCGGCGCGCAACGCCTTGCCCAGCAACCTGCCGGCCAATCCCACCTACCGCAAGGTCAATCCCGCCGACGCGCCGGTCATGATCCTGGGGCTCACCTCGGACAAATACGGTCCCGACAAGCTGTATGACGAAGCCTCCACCGTCATCGAGCAGAAGCTGTCCCAGATCCAGGGCGTGGGCCAGGTGACGGTGGGTGGCGGCGCGCTGCCTTCGGTGCGGGTGGAGGCGAACCCCACCAGGCTGGCCAGCCACGGACTGACCCTGGCGAACCTGCAAGCCATGCTGAGCCGGCAGAACTCCGACCTGGCCAAGGGCCAGCTCTCCGACGGCCTCGTGACCGCGGACATCCTGGCCAACGATCAAATCTCCCGGGCGGCTGACTACAAGCCGCTCATCGTCGGGTTGCACAACGGCGCAGCGGTGCGCCTGTCCGACGTGGCCGAGGTGACCGATTCCGTGCAGAACCTCCGTGTGGCCGGCTACCTGAACAACAAGCGGGCCATTCCCATCATCATCTTCCGCCAGCCCGGCGCCAACATCATCAGCACCGTGGATCGCATCCGCAGCCAGCTTCCGGTCATCCAGGCCTCCATCCCGTTCGGCATCGACACCACCATCGTCCTGGACCGCACCACCACCATCCGCGCCTCGGTGGGCGACGTGGAGCGCACCCTGCTCCTCTCCATCGTCCTGGTCATCATCGTGGTGTTCGTCTTCCTGCGCAACGGGCGCGCCATCCTCATCCCCGCCGTGGCCGTGCCGGTCTCGCTGATCGGCACGTTCGCGGTGATGTACCTGCTGGGCTACAGCCTGGACAACCTCTCGCTCATGGCGCTGACCATCTCCACCGGCTTCGTGGTGGACGACGCCATCGTGGTGATGGAGAACATCACCCGCCACCTGGAGAACGGCATGAAGCCCATGGCCGCGGCGCTGCGGGGCGCCGAGGAGATCGGGTTCACGGTCTTCACCATCAGCCTTTCGCTCATCGCCGTGTTCATCCCGCTGCTGATGATGGGCGGCATCGTCGGCCGGCTGTTCCGGGAGTTCGCCGTCACCCTGTCCACCTCCATCGTCGTGTCGATGGTCGTCTCCCTGACCACCACGCCGATGATGTGCGCCTTCCTGCTGCGGGACGAGCGCGCGGAAAAGCACGGGCGCCTCTACCAGGTCAGCGAAAAGGGCTTCGACTGGGTGCTGTCGCTCTACCGCAGCAGCCTGGGCTGGGTGCTGGCGCATCCCATGCCTACCCTCATCGTGCTCTTCCTCACCATCGCCCTCAACGCTCTGCTCATCGTCAAGATCCCCAAGGGGTTCTTTCCGGTGGAGGATACCGGAGCGATCGCCGGGGTCGCGGTCGGGACGCAGGACGCCTCCTTCCCAGCCATGGACGGCGCCATCCAGGAGATCGCCGGGGTGGTCAAGAAGGACCGCGCCGTCGCCAATGTGATCAGCTTCGCCGGCGGCGGCGGGGCCACCAACACCGGATCCCTCTACGTCGCGCTCAAGCCGCTGGGTGAGCGCGAGGCCAGCGCAACCCAGATCATCAACCGCCTGCGCCCGCAACTGAGCCGTCTGCCCGCGGCCTCGGCGTTCCTCCAGGCGGTGCAGGATCTGCGCATCGGCGGCCGGTCCAGCAACGCGATGTACCAGTACACCATCCAGGCCGACAATGTGCAGGATCTGGCCACCTGGGGCCCCGTCGTGCTGGCGGCCATGAGGCGCCTGCCCGGGCTGCAGGACGTGAGTTCGGACCAGCAGAACGGCGGCCTCAAGGAAATGCTGACCTACGACCGGGCCACCGCGGCGAAACTGGGCCTGAGCGCGCAGTCTCTGGACTCGGCCCTCTACGGCGCCTTCGGGCAGTCCGAGGTGTCCATCATCTACACCCAGCTCAACCAGTATTATGTGGTGCTGGAAGTGGCCCCGGAATATTCGCGGAGCCCGGAAGGCCTGAATCAGGTCTACCTGCAATCAGGCGGCGGCAGCAACATTCCGCTGTCCACGGTGAGCCAGGCCCATGCCAGCACGACCCCCCTGGCCATCAACCACACCGGCCTGTTCCCCTCGGTCACCGTGTCCTTCAACCTCGCGCCGGACCTGTCCCTGAGCGACGCCACCAAGCGCATCGAACAGATGAAGAAGCAGCTTGGCGCGCCCGCAACCTTGACCGGCTTCTTCAGCGGCACCCTGGAGGCCTACCAGCAGTCCCTCGGCACCGAGCCGGTGCTGATCGCCACGGCGCTGCTGGCGGTCTACATCGTGCTCGGCATCCTGTACGAAAGCATGGTCCATCCGCTGACCATCATCTCCAGCCTGCCCTCCGCCAGCGTCGGCGCCATGCTCGCCCTGATGATCTGCAAGGTGGACTTGAACATCATCTCGATCATCGGCATCGTCCTGCTGATCGGCATCGTGAAAAAGAACGCCATCATGATGATCGACTTCGCGCTCCAGGCCGAGCGCGAGGAAGGCAAGAGCACATCCGAAGCGATTTTCGAGGCGTGCGTCCTGCGCTTCCGGCCGATCCTGATGACCACCATGGCGGCGCTCCTGGGCGCCCTGCCCCTGGTGCTGGGAACCGGCATGGGCTATGAACTGCGCCGGCCGCTGGGCATCACCATCGTCGGCGGACTGCTCCTGAGCCAGCTGCTGACGCTCTACACGACGCCGGTGGTCTATCTGGCGCTGGACCGGCTGCGCCTGCGGATGCAGGGGAAGCCGGACGGAAACACCCGCGCGGGCAACCAGCTGGCGCCCTCAACGGGCGCCTAGACCCAGAAAGAGGGAAAGATGTCCATGATGCCGAGCCGTTCACGGGAAAAGTTCCAAGGAGCCGTTGTGCTCCCGGCGGCGGCCATCGGCCTGGGTCTGCTTTGCGCGTGCAAGGTGGGCCCCAAGTATGTGGCCCCTTCCGACACCGCCCCGCCCGCCTTCAAGGAAGCCTATGCCACCGCCTCCGCGGGCGCGTGGCAGCCGGCCCAGCCGCAGGATGCGGCGCTCAAGGGCAAATGGTGGGAGATGTTCGGCGAACCCGAACTGGACGCGCTGGAAGCCCGGCTGGACATCAACAACCAGAACATCGCCCGCTACTTCCAGAACTTCATGGCCGCCCGCGCCCAGGTGGGCCAGGCCCGGGCGGGCCTGTTCCCGGCCGTGGCGCTGGATCCCGCCTTCACCCGGGTCGGGACCGGCCCGGCCATGGTCAACTCCGCCTCCGCCCCGAAAGGACGCACCACCGTCAACGAGTTCTCCCTGCCCATCGACGTATCCTGGGAACCCGACCTCTGGGGCCGCATCCGCAACACGGTCCGCGAGTACCAGTTCGCCGCCCAGGTGAGCGCGGCGGACCTGGAAAACGAGCGCCTCACCGAGCAGGCCGACCTCGCCGAGTATTTCTTCCAGTTGCGCGGGCAGGATGCCCTGCAGGATATCTACGACCGCACCGTCGAAGCCGACCGGAAGTCGCTGGACATGACCCGCGCCCAGGCCGACACCGGCATCGGCGGCGATGAGGCCGTCGCCCAGGCGGAAGTGACCCTGGCGGACGCCGAAGCGGCGTGCACCGGCATCGCCGTGAACCGCGCCCTGTACGAGCACGCCATCGCGACGCTGATCGGCACGCCCGCTTCCAGCTTTTCCATGCCGGTGAAGGGGCTGGAAACCAAGGTGCCGGCGATCCCGGTGGGCATCCCGTCCCGGCTGCTGCAGCGCCGTCCGGACATCGCCTCCGCTGAGCGCGCCATGGCCCAGGCGAACGCCGTCATCGGCGTGGCGACGTCCGCCTACTATCCGTCGCTGAACCTCACCGGGAGCGCCGGATTCATGTCGTCCACCCTTTCGAACCTGGTGTCGGCCCCGGCGTTCTTCTGGTCCCTGGGGGCTTCGGCGTCCGAGGCGCTCTTCGACGCCGGCCTGCGCAAGGCGACGGTGGCCCAGTACACCGCCGCCTACCAAGCCGGCGTCGCCAACTACCGGCAGACCGTGCTGACCGCGTTCCAGCAGGTGGAGGACTCCATCGCGACCCTGCGCATCCTTTCGCGTGAGATCGTCCAGCAGGAGGCCGCCACCAAGGCCGCCCAGCGCTACGTGGACATCGCCACGGCGCGCTACCAGACCGGTCTCGATTCCTACCTCGCAGTGGTCGCCGCCCAGACCACCCTGCTGGGCGATCAGCAGATCCTGGCGAACCTGCGCGTGAGCGAGATGACCGCGTCGGTCCAATTGATCCAGGCTCTTGGCGGTGGATGGGACGTTGCCCAGCTCCCCGGGGCACGGCCGTGAAGTCTCCGTGACCGTGAGTTCGAAAAGGTGAAACTCACGCGTCACGGTTTTGTTGCCCGCCGTTCCAGTACTACAAGGTGATGGTCTTGGCGGCGGGGGCGTTGTACGCCGCGACCTCCGCCTGGATCTTCCGCCAGGTCTGGTGATGCACGGCCTTGCGGGGCAGCACCCGCCCCATGACCGGTGCCGAGGCCTGGGCCTTCTGCACCCCGAGGCCGATCCGTTCCAGGTCGAGGAACTCCTCCCCGGCCGGGAGGCATACCGCTGTTTCCGCAGTGCTTACACTGGCCACTTCATCGTCGGATAGCATCATCAGGATCTTGTCCCGGAATACAAGTTCGGTTCGTTCAGTGTTGCTCATGTTTTTCTCCTCAGCCCACCGCATGGGCGATGGTGGCATGCTTCACCGAAGCATCAACCATGCCAAGGATGGCGCCAGCCGCGGTGCCTTGTGCCGGGACCCGGCTGATGGACCCGGGTCGTTTCGCCGCGTTGGCCGCCCCCGCGCCTGTCTCAAAATAACGGAGCAACCAAGTCAATATGAAGGCCACGGCTGAACCGAAGGGCCGCCGGGCCAGGGGGTCAAGGACCGTGCTCCAGGGCGTTCCCGGGAGTTGGCTTCGAAATTGCCTGATCACCTTGGCTTGCAACCCGAAAAAACCTGACGTCGGGACCTTCGAGCCTGCACTGGAGTGTTACATGGAATCCCCAAAACACCCTTTGATCCTGGTGGTGGAAGACACGCCGTGGGATCGCGAGCTTCTCACCACGGTTCTGGAACGTGAAGGCTACGAAGTGGTCTCGGCCATCGATGGGGCCAGGGCCAAGGATCTGGCCGCGAGCAGGAACCCCGTCCTGATCCTGCTGGATGTTCTCATGCCGGGCATGGATGGGATCGAAGTCTGCAGGGGGCTCAAGGCGGATGCGCTCACGCGCGGCATTCCCGTCATCTTCCTCTCCGGTCAATCGACTTCCGAACAGGTCCTGGCGGGGTTCGAAGCGGGCGCCGCGGACTATGTCACCAAGCCGTTCAGGCTTCTGGAACTGTTGGCCCGGGTGCATGTCCATGTGGAACTCCACCGCGTCCGGAACGAGATCCGGGTGCTCCGCGGGATCCTGCCCACCTGTGCCAACTGCAAAAAGATCCGCGACGAGCACGGCACCTGGAACGCGATTGAGTCATACATCACCCAGCGCTCCGAGGCGGAGTTCTCCCATGGTTTGTGTCCGGACTGCATTCCCCTGTTCTTCCCTGATTATCCCAGCCCCGCACCACGAGCGGGTTCGCCGCAGCCGATCTAGAACCGCATGGAATTGCCGATGGTGAACTGGAACCGCGCCTGGTAGGGCTCGCGGTTCAGGGGCGCGGCCACGCTCTTGCCCGAACCCATGATCGAACTGCCTAGGGGGTTTTTAAAAGGGCCTCAGGGCCGGAGCGCGGCGAGCAGTTCGTCCAGGGGCACGCTCACCACGGTCGAAGCCCGGTCGCTCATGGCATAGGGCAGGATCAGCTCGCGTCCGTGGATGAGCGACCCGCAACTGTAGACGACATTGGGCACGTAGCCTTCCCTTCCGCTGCCTTCGGGTTGCAGCAGCGGCTCGCGCAAGCGGCCGATGACTTTCGTCGGGTCCTGCAGGTCGAGCAGCACCGCCCCGATGCAGTACTTGCGCATGGGGCCCACGCCGTGGGTGATCACCAGCCAGCCGGCCTCCGTTTCGATCGGCGACCCGCAGTTGCCGATCTTCACCGACTCCCATAGTTCCGCCGGACGCAGCAGGAGCGTTGAATCCACCCAGTAATGGGGGTTGTCCGAGAGCATGAGGAACAGGTTCTCGTCATCCTGGCGCGAAAGCATCGCGTAGTTGCCGTCGATCCGCCGCGGGAACAGCGCCATGCCCTTGTTCTGCACCCCCGAGCCGTTGAGGGTGAGCACCCGGAAGCGCAGGAAATCATGGGTCTCGATCAGCTGGGGCAGGATGGCGTGGCCATTGTAGGCGGTGTAGGTGGCGTAGTACATCACTGCCCCGTCGTCTTCGACGAAGCGGACGAAACGGGCGTCCTCGATGCCGTTGCTCTCATTGCTGGACACCGGGAAGATGATGCGTTCGCTCAGGGCGTGCTGGCCGGAAAAGGCCATCTCGTAGTTGGAGTTGGCCAGCCACTGGATGCAGCGGAGGGTGTTGGTGAGATCCTGGGTGACCGGCCGGACCTCGCGCCGGATGCGGGCCAGGCTCCGCTCCAGATCGCTCCGGTTGAACTCGGGCCTCAGCGTATCCAGCACCATGGCGGAGTGCCCGTTGTCGAAGCCCATCTCGTGCAGTTTGACGATGAAGGGGGTCTTCTTGTAATGGGGGTTGGGCTCGATCTCGGGCGTCGTGACCAGGCGCGAGACCGGGTCCACCTGGATGGCGCCATCGGCGCTGATGAGACCGGTGCGGAACTCCACCGAGGAGATGTGCCCTTCGCCGGTGGCGCGCAGGCTCATGACGAAGCGCAGGGCGCCGGGCGGCACGCCGTCCTGGTCGGGATGCGGCACCATGGACGGGTTGAACAGCGCGGCGGATTCCATGGCGTACTCCCCCGAGAACAGGGCGCCGATGAGCAGCTTCCGGGCATGGGAAAGCGGCTGCTGGGTGAAGAGGTACGGAACCACCCGCTGGTAGTTCGCCAGGAGCGGATTCTCCAGATCGAAATGCCGGGCATCGAATTCCCGGAGCACGGTGTCCAGGTCCCGGAGGGCCTCCGCTTCGCTCAGGGCAAGGGCGCGGCCGATGATGGTGGTGACCCGCAGCGGGTTGGAGGGGATGAAGGGCCGGATGATCACCCGGGCGCTTTCTGGCGTGAGCAGTACTTCGTGCCGGCGAACCGGGATGCCGCTCATGAAGTGGCGATCGAGGAGGGCCCGACCAGGAGCTGGGCGGAACTCATCTCGGCGCGGGCCAGATGGAAGGCCAAGGTGGATTCCGCCCCCTGGTTCTCGCTCACCCGCTCCGGGTGCAGGCCGTCGCCGCAACCCCCGGTTCCGGAATCGTAGACCGGCAGGCCGAGATCGTTCCTGCCGAGGAACCATTCGAAGGCCCATTTCGCCTTCCGGGACCAGCCCAGGTCGTGGGTGGCGCGCAGGGCTTCCAGGCAGGCGGCGACCATGGCCTGGGCTTCCACCGGCTGCTGGTCGAAGTCGGAATGGGCGCCGTCCCGCTCATAGAATCCCTGGTTGCCGATCGGCCGGAAATGGCCCGCCGGGGCCTTCTGCACCGACTCCAGCCAGCCCAGGGCCTTGAGGCCGATCGCCAGCGCCTCGGGGTTGGGCATCTCCTGGCCGCTGACCAGCAGGGCCTGGCACAGGCGAGGGTTGTCGTAGGTGGCGCAGGGCTCGAACCAGGGCCAGGTGTCGGTGGCGCAATCCTGCCAGAGCCGGATCAGCCTCTGGGTCAAGGCTTCGCGCAGGCCCTTCGCGGCCGGGTGGCCGGGGGCGTGATGCAGGAATTCCTGGATGCCGAGCAGGGTGAAGGCCCAGGCCCTGGGCGAGGAGAAACGTTCGGTGGCGGCCAGTCCCTGCTCGAACAGCTGGGCGCACAGCTTCCGGTGCCCCTCGTTGCGGGAACGGCCCGCCCCGCAGCCCAGGGCCCAAAGCGCGCGCCCATGGCTGTCCTCGCTGCCGGCCTCCTCCATCCAGGACCGGCCATGGGTCATGAAGTTGCGAAAGCGGCCGTTCTGCCGGTTCATGGCGGCGCACAGGAAGCCCAGATAGCAGGTGGCCAGCCGGTCCAGGCTCTCCGAGGGGGGCCTCCCGCCCAGTTCGTCCAGCAGGGTGCAGAGCATGAAGGCCCGGGCGTTGTCGTCGGTGCAATAGCCCTCCTCGAAGTTGGGCACATTGAACAGGGCGTGCTGGAAGATCCCGGTACTGTCACTCATGCGCACCACGTGATCGAGCCGCAGCGGGGGCAGGTCGTAGGGCCTGCTGGCCAGGGTCCATTCGGCGAAGGCCGAGCGCGGCGCGACCTTCCGCTCCTGGCGGGCCTGCTGGAAGGCGTCGAGGTAGCGCTGGGCGATCACTGGCCAGATCATTTCCCGGCCCATCCGGTAGGCCTCTACCCGGGTCTTCTGCAGGAGGTCCGGGTGGTCGAGGAATTCGCACACCCCCTCGGCGATGGCGTGGGCATCGCGGAACGGCACCAGAATGCCCCGGCCTTCGGCGAGCAGTTCCTTGGCATGCCAATAGGGGGTGGAGACCACCGCCTTGCCGGCGCCGAACACGTAGGCCAGGGTGCCCGAGGTGATCTGGGCCTCGTTGAGATAGGGGGTGAGGTAGATGTCGGTGGCCCCGATGAATTCCTTGAGGTCCTCCAGGGACACGAACCGGTTGAAGAAAATGACGTGCTCCTTGACGCCCAGGTCATCGGCCCGGCGTTCAAGTCCCAGGCGATAGGTCTCGCCTTCGCGCGCCACCAGGTGGGGGTGGGTGGCGCCCAGCACGAGGTAGACCACGTTGGGATGCCGCTTCACGATCTCGGGCAACGCCTCGATGACGTACTCCAGGCCCTTGCCCGGGCCGAGCAGGCCGAAGGTGAGCAGCACCTTGCGGCCTTCCACGCCGAACTGCGGCTTGTAGAAGCTGGAGTCGACGAAGGGCATGTCCGGAATGCCATGGGGGATGAGGGCGATCTTGTCGACCGGGGCCCCGTAGGTCTCCACCAGGATTTCCAGGCCCTTGCGGGCCATCACCACCAGGCGGCTGCTGCGGGCGATGATCTCCTGCATCACCCTGCGCTGGTCGCCATTGGGATCGCGCAGGACAGTGTGCAGCGTCGTCACCACCGGCATGCGGACTTCCCTGAGCAGCTCAAGCAGATGACTGCCGGCGGGCCCGCCGTAGATCCCGAACTCATGCTGGAGGCTGAGCACTTCCGCATTGCTGAAATTCAGGAAGTCCGCCGCGCGCCGGTAGGAATCCAGGTCCATCTGGTCCAGTTCGAAGCGCACCCGCGGAGGATAGGCGTAGCCTTCCGGACGGTCATTCATGGCGCCCACGAAGCAATCGCTCCCCGAGGCCACGCCGGCCACGGCCTCGCACAAATCGTGGGTGAAGGTGGCGATCCCGCACAAGCGCGGCAGGAAGCCGCCCAGGAAAGCGATCCGGTCAGGCAGAGCAGAATCCATCAAGGTGTCCTTCTCTCTCGCTGCAACTCGAAACAGCGCGCCCGGTTGTAGAAATGCAAGCTTATCATCCCGACACTACCTCGATTCATGAAGGACTTGAATTCTTCCACCAGGGACATGGGGCATTCCTTCAAAAAATCGCGCCGGGAAGGTGCGTCCGGCTCATGCCATGGCCGTCAGCAGGGGCAGCGTCAGCCACACGGCCGCGAAATGGAGCGCAGCCGCGGCCACCACGAACAGGTGGAAGATTTCGTGGTAGCCAAAGATGCGGGGGAAGGGGTCGGGACGCTGTACGGCGTAGACAATGGCCCCTGCGGTGTAGACCAGCCCGCCCAGGAGGACCAGCCCGAGCACCCTCATTCCGGCGGTGTGATGGAGCGATGGGACCAGTCCGGTCATGGCCCAGGCGAACAGCACGTAGAGGCCAGCCATGAGCGGCTTTGGCGCGGCCGGCCAGGCCAGGGCGAGCGCGCAGCCGCCGAGTGCGCCACTCCACACCACCAGGAGCAGGGCGTGGGAACCCGATGGCCCTGCCAGCAGGCCGAACGGGGTGTAGGTGCCGGCGATGAGCAGGAATATGGCAGATTGGTCGATACGGCCCAGCAGGTCCCGGGTCCGCGGCGGCCAGGTGGGCCGATGGTATACCGCCGAAATGGTAAACAGCGCGCACAGGCTGGCGCCATAGACGCCCGCGCCCCAGCGCGCGCTGGTACTCCCCGCCGCGTTCCACAGTGCCAGCACGACCGGCACGGCCACGCACGCGGCGACCAGGTGGAAAACGCCCCGCAGCCGGGGCTTCTGCCGGGGAGGGGCATCCACGCCACGATCACTGCGAAGACCCGGTTTCATGGTTCACCTACTTGACCTCTTCGACAGGCTTCGGTTCGGGCTCAAGGCGCGGATCATGCTCATGCTGGTGGTTGGGTTCGTGCTTCGGGTCCATCTTCGGGTCGGAGTTGTGCTTGGATTCGTGCCTGGAAATATCATCCACCTTTTTGGAGGCGGAAAACGGGGCTGAGCCAAGCGCCGCAAGACGCCCGGGCTCCAGTCCACGTGCAAACGTTCGGCGAGGGCTGCCACTCTGGCGGGGCCGTTCCCGGTTTTGTCGCATCAACATACGTGCCTCTTTCGATTCGTGGCTCAGTGGTTTGGCATGACCGCTAGAAAATGTTGTTAAGCTCTTCCACCATCTGGTTCAACCCGAGGTCGAACATGATCACGGTATACAGGATGAAGGTCGCCGAGACAATCCAGGCGATGGTCAAATTATTTGTGGATATGAACAGCGTCTTTAACATGGATGGCCTCCGCGCTCCGGATGTCAGTGGGTTTCCTGCAGGACTGCGGGACTCTCGGTCCGAAGCTCGGAACCGGGGTGTTCGTGGTGGTCCAGGATCTCTGGCTGAGTGCGCTTGAGGATGTCCCTGGCCAGGGTCGTGTCGAACTGGGTGCCGTGGACGATCAGCACGAAGCTGCCGGTCTTGAGTGCCATTTCATAGCTCAGGACGCTGTCCTTGGGTATTCCGAGGCTGAACAGGGCCGCGCCGAATACGCCGAGCCCGCCCGCCAGGGTCGCCCCTTCCAGCGCCCCGACCATCCAGCCCACCAGCGGTCCCGCGGCGAAGGTGGGGCCCAGCCCCGGTATCCAGAAGAACGCGGAACCGAACAGCAGACCCCACAGCCCGCCCCAGAAGGCACCGGTCTTGCCCCACGCCTTCATGCGGTTGCCGATGTTGTAGAAGCCGACCACATGCTCCTCCGTGTGCACGTCGTGGCCGATGATGGAAAGCTTTTTCATCTCGTAACCGGAGCGCTGGAGCTCCTTGACCGCCGCCTCCGCTTCCAGGTGCGAGTGATAGACGGCCACGACCGAATGGTAATCGCTCATGTTTTGCCTTTCTTGGTTGGGTGATCAACGTGCATGGATGAGGTGGCCTTACGCCCCGAGCTTGTCGGACCAAAGGACATCGGCCCTGGGTTCGCGTTTCAGCCGGGCGATCTGGGCCTTGCCTGAACGGACCTGCTTCTTCAAGGCGTTCAATTTGAAGTTGAGCCGATATTTTTCAGGGCTTACCCCGGCTGCCAAGGCGATCCTGGCGGCGGCCAGCAGGACCCGGACCGCGGCGATGGACCGGGTGATTTTTTCGATGGCCTCTGCCTTGGGTATCCTGCCAGCAGCAGGGAGCGGGCTGACGGGTATGTTTTTCATGATCTGACCTCGCTGAATCGAATGAATGGGCCGATGGATACGCCGCGCCAGTGACCTGGAACGGACGCGCTGGGATGGACCCAAGGCCTTCCAGTTCCGGGACTTCCGGGGAACCACCAGGGAAAGCAATTTTGGAGCCTGATCGCTATCCTACCTGATCCTAATGTTTGAGACATTCATGACGATCGGCGGTCCTTGGCCTGCCGTTCAAGATGATGCAGCGGCTCCGCCAAATCGAACGGATCGGCTGACACCAGCTAGCCGGGTCCACCGCCAAGCGGCTTGGCCTTGTCCCGCAGGATGCTGAAGAGTTGCCCAAGGAGGGCGGGGATGTGGGAGGGGCCGAGCCTTCCGGCCGCCTCGGCCACTTCCAGGGCCATGCCGGGCTTGGAACAGGCCCGCAGGGCCTGGTGGATCACCGCGGAAGCGTCAGCCTCCGGCGCCACCGGGCCCGCGGCCCTGCGGAAGACGTCTTCATAGCCTTCCCGCCACAGGAAATGCTCCAGGTCGAGGTCCGGAAGCGGGGTGATATGCCTGGCCTCCCGCTTGAGGTGGAGGAACTTGCGGGTCCTGGACACATAGTGCCGGCCAGCCTCGTCCCCGTCGGCGACCAGGTGCCAGGGGATGCCGAAGCGGTCGGCGAAGGCCAGCAGGGGGGCGAGGCCCGCCTGGGCGAAGGGCACGCAGTGGATGCCCTCCAGGGGGAAGTTGAGGCCCCAGACCCGCGCCAGCTCGGGGAGGAGCCAGGCTTCGGTCTCCCCTTCCACCAGGAGCCAGACCCTGGCGAAGAGGCTGTCGGCGTTGTGGGTGCGCACGTGGAAGGCCACGCGGCGCACCTCCGTGGGGCTGAGGGCCGGTCCGTCGGGGTCGGGAAAGGTCTCGGTGTCGGTGTCGCGCCGCACGAGGCGGCGCAGCGCCCGCAGGGGAAAGCCGGCCATGAGCGCTCCGCTCGCACTGGTGATCAGCTTCTGCACGGAGAGCTGGGACACCAGGTTCATGGCGGTGGCGAGCTGGATGGGGTGCAGGTGCGTCTCCGGGTCCTCCAGGACCAGGATGGGCTGGGCCCCCTTGTCCAGGGCGGCGCCGGCCTCCGCCTGCAGCAGGGCCCCCACCAGGGTCAGCAGGACCACTTGCCGCATCCCCGCCCCGGCGTGCTGGGCCAGCTCCGCCAGGGCATTGCCGCCCTGGAAGGCCAGGGGCGCTTCAGCCATGTCCTCGGCCCTGCGCAGGATGGCCTCCCCGGCGGGATGCAGGGCCAGGAAGAGCTCCGGCCGGCGCACCGCCACCCGTTTCAGGGCCTCCAGGCCCCGGGCCAGTTCGCTGGGATGGACCTGGTGGGGCACCGAAAGCAGCCGCTCGAAGACCCGCCCCACGGCCTTTTCGGGATCCTCGTGCATCTCCTGGCTGGTGGCCAGGGCCGGGGCCAGGATCCCCTCCGCCAGGCGGAGTTCCCGGAAGACGAACAGGGGGTGGTTCCGGCGGACCTGGCCGGCCAGCAGGGCACCTTGCTCGTCCGGCAAGGGGATCTCCCGTCCGTGGGCATCCAGGAAACGCCGCCGGAACCGGGTCCGCCCCCGGTCCAGCCGCCGGCCGCTCCATTGCAGGACGATCCGGCCTTCGCCGGCTTCATCCCGCCAGGCTGCGGGCTCCAGGCCCGCGGGCGGCTCTCCCTGGAAGCCCAAGGTGATGTTCATGCGCTTGGCGATGGTGGTCCGGTCGTTGGCGAGGCGGTGGAAGTCCTCCTCGGCGAGGGGCCGGTCCCCCAGCGTGCTCTGGAGGGCTTCCACCAGGCTGGTCTTGCCCCAGGCATTCTCGCCGAACAGCACGGTGGCGTCAGGCTCCACCTGCAGGCGCAGCCGCGCGATGCCGCGGAAGTTCACGATCTCCAGGTCTGTCAGTTGCATGCATGGAGAATGGCCGAGGCCGGGGCGGGAATCAAGGGCGACCGGATGGGGGCGCCGGTCACGCAACGATGCGCATCGGACGGGCGATGCCGAAAGCCTTGGTTTCCTGGAGGCGGGCATGGACGGCGTCCGCGACGGCATCGGGCGAGCAGCCCTCGAAGCACCGGGCGACCCGGCAGGTCTTGTGCAGCTTGTTGAGGCAGGTGATGTTCTGGCACGGCGCATGGGAGAGGAAGGCCGCCGACGGCGCGTCCTGCCAGGCGGGAAGGAATCCCGGTTCGAGGGTGTCATAGCCGGACATGCGGGCCGGGGTGGCGCCGAACAGGGAAAAGACGGCCGTGCGGTTCCAGAACTGGCGCCTGCCTGTGCTCGAGACCTTGCGGGCCGCGCCCCAATGGAGCGGACCGGTGTCTCCCGAAACGAAGACGTCCACCCGGTCCAGCAGGGCGGCGTAGGCGGGGGCGGGCAGGGTGGCGGGCACCGACAGGGTCCTGGCGCGAAGGGCGGGCGGCAGGGCTTCCTGAAGCCGGAGGCCCACGCCGGCATCGGTATGCCCCTCGCCGACCAGGACAAAGGCCCCGCCGTCGACCATCCGCTCCAGCAGCGTCCTGAGCAAGGCCTCGGGCGGCCTGGTGTAGGGCGAGGCGCCGTCCGGATTGAGCAGCACCCATGACGCGCTCCCGCAGCCGCGCGCCGAATCCACGAAAGCATCGGCCGCGTCCACCGCTTCGTCGGCCAGGAAGATGCGGGCGCCCCGGACGTCGACCGGCCGCTTCGGGGACCCGCGTTCCTGGAACAGCTCCGCCAGGAACCGGTGGCTCTGGAACAGGAAGTGGTTCGGTTCGGTGGGCGCGTATTCGTTGCGGAGCAGGCGTGGGGCATGGGTCAGGAAATCCAGGACCGGTTGCCGTTCCGGAAGGGGGCGGCCCGGCACGAAGGACGGGCACGCGTTCACCACCAGGTCGAACCCGCCCTCCGCGATCAGCTCGCGCACCGCGGCGACGTCACTTTCCGACGGCAGCGGCGATCCCGTGTAGAGGGGCCACAGTCGGGACACGTCGGGGTGGCCTTCCAGGAAAGGGCGCGCCTGGCGCGAAACCACGTAATGGACCTCGGCCGCCGGGAAGAAGTCCCGGAGCGCCCCGACCAGGCCCTGCAGCATCACGGCGTCGCCCAGGTGGACGTCGGACAGCACCAGCACCTTGCCCGGCTCGCCCACGCGATCCAGCACGGCCCGGTTGCGCTTGCGGAAACCGGCCTCGATCCACGGATGGGCCAGGATGGGCAGGAGGGCCGTGTCCAGAGCCCGGGCCCCGGACCGGGGGAACAGCTCGGTGAGGCAACTGGACAGGCGGAAAAGCTGCTTCTGAAGGGCGAGATCCATGCCCCTATGCTGTGTCGGTGGGATGGCCTGGCTGCGACGGTCGGGTGAATTTTCCGCTAAGCCGTTGTCTAGAATTAACCTGAACAGATCCTTGCGGCCCCGGCATAAGGGGCGGTAGTGGAATAACCTGAACTGCACAGGTTATTCCGCAACGCCCCCTAAGCCGTGGCCAGGTACCCCCGGTCCGCCCAAGCCAAGGCCAATTCCACCGAGACCCCCGCATGGTCCGAGAGGGACACCGGACTCCGGGTTCCGGCCAGGGTGCCGGGGATCACCCATCGGGCCTGCGCCTCCGTCCAGTCGAGGCCGCGCACGAAAATGTGGTCGAGCTTGGGCTGCAGATGGCCCATCGGCTGCGGCTGCAGCCCCCTGGCGACGTCCTCCACGAACGCTTCGGCCAGGCAGTGGAAGGGCGTGTTCTCAAGGAAGTTGAAGTCCCCCGCCAGGACCGCCGGTCCCGGGCACGGCAGCGCGCGGAGCACCTGCTGCAGCTGGGCCAGCTGTTCCAGGTCGTGCACGAAGCGGCGGGATTCCTGGTAGGTGGAAACCAGGTGCGTGTTGACCAGGGTGATGCCCCAATCGGGAGCCTCCGCCTCGAGCCAGCCCTTGCCCAGCAGGCGGTCCGAAAGCTGGAGGTTGTGCCATGCGCCCTGGGCGCGGTAGGGGTGGAACCGCACCCGCGTCAAAGGGACCCGGCACAGGGTGAGCAGACCGCCCCGGTTGAGCATGCCGTTGGGGATGAAGGCGGCGTGATAGCCTTCGATCTGGAAGCATTTTTCATCTCCGGCAAACAGCACTTCCTGCAGGAACGCCACGTCGGGAGCCAAGGCCCGTATCCGTTCGGCGAGCGCCCGGAAGCGCTGTTGCCGGCGGGTGAAGGGAAGCCCGAAGGCGTTCTGGGTGTAGATGTGCAGCCGGGAGGGAATCCGGGGGGATGCCAAGGGCGCGGTCTGTTCGACCCGGTCCGCCGCCGGAGACACCGCAAAGGTTTCCATGCGCCCATGGGAACCTTCCGGCGTAACGGCAGCGGCAAGGGGGTGGAAACTGTTCGTGCGGTCGCTTCCGGCTCAGAACCGGGTGAAGTCACCGTCCTTCATCTTCTTGGACGGGCCCAGAGGGGCTTTCTTCAAGGGCAGGCCGAGGCCCTGGAGCTTCGGCGCCGGGGTCCGGCCCTGGGGGCTCCGCTGCTCGGGGGTATCGGCCAGGGTGAAGAAGGTCATCATGGACTGGAGCTCCATGGCCTGGGAGTTGACTTCCTCGGAGGTGGAAGCCAGTTCCTCCGAGGCGGCGGCATTCTGCTGGACCGCCTGGCTGATCTGGGTGATGGCGGCATCGATCTGCATCACCCCGGTGTTCTGTTCCGCCGAGGCGGCGGAGATCTCCTGCACCAGGTCCGCGGTCTTCTGGATGGAGGGGACGATGGCGTCCAGGAGCGCTCCGGCCCGCTCGGCCAGGCCGACGCTGTGGCCGGCCAGCTGGCTGATCTCCTCCGCGGCGATCTGGCTGCGCTCGGCCAGCTTGCGCACTTCCGCGGCCACCACGGCGAAGCCCTTGCCGTGCTCGCCGGCCCGGCCCGCCTCGATGGCGGCGTTCAGCGCCAGCAGGTTGGTCTGGTAGGCGATGTCGTCGATGATGGAGATCTTCTGGGCGATCTGCTTCATGGCGGTGACCGTTTCGCGCACCGCCAGGCCGCCCTCCTTGGTCTCCTTGGAAGCCTTTTCGGCGATATCGCCGGTGGCTTTGGCGTTCTGGTTGTTCTGGCCGATGGATGAGGTCATCTGCTCCATGGAGGCGCTGGTCTCCTCGACGCTGGCCGACTGCTCGGCGGCGCCCTGGCTCAGGGACTGCGCGGTGGCGCTGACCTGCTCCGAGGCGGCCACCAGGTTCCGGGAGGCTTCCAGCACATCGGCAATGGTGGTGGCCAGCTTGTCGATGGTGGTGTTGGAAGCCTGCTTCAGGCGGTTGTACTCGCCCGGGAATTCCGCGGTGATGCGCTCGGTCAGGTTGCCCTGGGCCGCGGCCTCCAGCACCCGCACCATGTTGTCGACGGTCATGCGGAGCTCGTTGGCGGTGTTGTTGACCGCGTTCCGCAGCGTCTGGAAATCGCCCCGGTATTCGTGGACGATCCGGGCGGTGAGATCGCCCGCCTCCACGGCGCCCATGACCCGCTGCACTTCGTTGACCGGTCCGATCACCAGGTCCAGGGTATCGTTGATGCCCTGCACGATCTTGCGGAATTCGCCCTGGTGGGTGGCGGCGTCGGCGCGGACGGACAGGTCGCCTGCCACTGCCGCCTTGCCGAGGAGGGCGGTCTCGTCGATGAGCCCCTTCAGGGCCTCCATCATCTTGATGAAGGCCGGCATCAGGCGGTCGTCCTCGCAGCGCCGGCCGATCTTGCGCAGGGCCTCCAGCCGGGTGATGTCGCCCATGGCCACGGCTTCGGTCATCTCGGCCACCGCCAGCATCTGCCCGGCCACGCTGTTCAGCGACCCCTTGAGATCATTCCAGATGCCCTTGTATTCCTTGGTCACCCGGATCTTGGAATCGTTGAGGGCCAGGCGTCCCAGGGCGACCATCACCTCGTTGACCGGGGCCGCGGTCGCCTCCAGCAGCTGGTTCATCGCCTTGACGATGTCCTGGTAGCTGCCATGGAAGGCCGCCGTGTCGCCGCGCTGGGTCAGGTCGCCGTCCATGGCCGCCTTCACCAGCAGGAGGACCTGCCGTTCCAGGCCTTCCACGGCGTCCGCCATGGCCAGGGCGGCGGGCAGGATGCGGTCCTGCTCGGACCGGCGGCCGATCTGCCGGATGCCATCCAGCTTCTTCAGGTCCCCTTCCGCCATCCAGACGAAGATGTTCTGGATCCCCAGCAGCCGGTCCTTGACGCCGGCGATGCTGTCGATGAAGCTCTTGAAGTCGCCCCGGTACTCCCCGGCCAGGGTGGGCGTGTAGTCGTTGACCGCCATCCGGGCCAGCACGGTCTGGGCCGCCTGCATGGGCGTCACCACGGCATCCAGGGTGTCGTTGAAGCCCTGCACGATCTTGCGGTATTCGCCCTGGTGGCGGGAGGCGTCGGCGCGGGTGGACAATTGGCCCTGGGCGGCCGCCTGGGCCAGATGCTGGACTTCGGCGGACATGCCGCGCAGCGCCGCGGTGGCCTCGGCCTCGGCCTGGGCGAACTCGTCCTGGGCGTCCTTGGCCCGGCCTTCGGTGCCGGGATCCCCGGCCGCGATCTTCCTGAAAGCCCCCACGACCTGGACCTGCAGCCGTTCGGCGAAGGCATCCAGGGTCCGGGCCAGGTCGCCCAGCTCGTCCTGCCGGTCCAGCTCCAGGCGCTGGCCCAGGTGTCCCCTGGACAGTTCCCGGGCCATCCGGAGCTGCGCCGCCAGCGGGACGGTGATGCTGCGGGCGATCAGCACACCGAGCACGACAACCAGGAAGGCGGCCACCAGGCCGGCGGTCAGGGCGGAGGTCCTGGTGGCCTGGCCGGCGTAGCCCGAGGCAAGCAGCACAACGCAAGCCGCAGCGCAGAAACCGCCGATCAGCCTGGTGCCAATTTTGAGGTTGCTGAGACCTGGCATGGGTTACCTCCTCCGGGATCGAGTTCCACCAGTCTGGTGGGAAACTTGCGAATAGGGAAACGGCTAGACCGAGGAATCGGCTCAATTGCCAGCCGCTTTGGCCCCAACCGATTGATGCGATGGCTGCGTAGGGTAACTGCGGATTTAGTTGAAGGTGCACCACATTAATTCGATATTTATAGTAATGTGCATAAACCCACACCGGTCCGGGGACCGCAGCGACCATCGGCCCTATTTCCTCGCCAAAGGAGCTTAACCTCCGCACTTACTAGAAATGAACACCTGATCGTAAGTCATTACCCGCGCCGGTTCAAGGGCCATGTTTTTAAATTTATTTCTAAAATTTATTCCTTTATCCACGCGATTTACCCGCAATTTTACCAAGCCGGACGGCCTGGGCTATGCCCAGGCCACCGGCAAGGCGTTGTTCGTCCACGCCTGATTTTCTTTTCATTGGATCGGGGATGCCGGCCCCGACCCCTCAACTTGCGGCGAGCATCACATCCACGACGTTGATCGAGGGAAAATCCTCCCGGATATCCCGGCCCATATCCCGGGCCATGTCGTCCTCCTCGTCGAAATGCCAGAGCAGCTGGATGGCGCAGCCCTTCTCGGCGGCCTTGTCCAGCAGCTGGAAGATGCGGTGGAAGGCCTTGGCGCTGGCGCTGTTGTAGTAGGTGATGTGCATATCCACCCGCAGCAGGGTCAGCTTGCCGGCATCGAGGACGGTGCTGATCTTTTCCAGGATGGGGGCGTAGAAGGACAGGACATGCTCTGGGTAGGACTCCCCGCGCATGCTCAGGAGCCCATCAGCCGGGTTCATCCGCACTTCCGGCGTGAGGGGGGTGGCGGGGACATGAAACGCATCCATAGTACTTTCTCCTTCAGATGATGACCTTGAGATACAGGAAGGTGTTGCCGTCCTGTACCGGCGGGTCCGGGGTGAAGACATATTCGATGGGCGCCTTGGCGCTGGCGGCCATGGTCAGCAGCCCGAGGCCCGCGCCCTTGCTGTCCGGATCCTCCTGGTCGGAGGCCAGCTGCTCCCGGTAGGCCCGGCGGACATGCTCGTGCTCCATGCCCTTGACCGCTTCAAGGCGCTGGCGCACCCGGGGAACCTGGGCGGAATCCATGAAGTTGCCGCACATGACCTCGAACCCGTCGGCGCCGTGGGCGACGCAGAGCGCGCCGTACTTGGCCACCGGCCCGGTGTCCGCGCCGTCCGGGGACCCGTAGTGCAGGATGTTCTGGGCCATCTCCATGAAGGTGGCGAACACCTTCCTGGACTGGGCGCCGCTGGCTCCCTCCTGCTGCAGCCGGAGCCGGAGCAGGGCGCCGATGGAGGCGATGGTGCCTTCGTCCAGCGGGCCGCTGTGATAGAACACCACGCCGCTGGAGCCGGCGTCGGCGACAAACTGATTGAATCGGTCGATGTGCATAGCTTCCTTAAAGGGTTATGGCCAGCAGACTGACGTCGTCACGGCGGGGTTCCGGACCCTGGTAGGCGGTCAGGGCCGCATAGGCTTGTTCCAGCCGGCCCTCGAGCGGCGCGCCCGGGGCCTTCGCCCGGAAGGCCTCCCAGAGGTGGCGCTTGCCGAAGGCGATGCGCCGGGGGCCGCCGATCTGGTCGGTGATCCCGTCGCTGGTGGCCACCAGGGTCGTGCCCTTGGGGAAGCGCAGGGGCTGGCTGGTCCAGGCCTGGGCATCCGGGGTGCTGGTATAGCCGACCCCGATCCGGTCGCCCTTGATCTCTTCGGGCTCGGTGGCGTTCCCCTTGAAGACCCAGAGGCTGTGGCGCGCGCCCGCGAAGATGAGGTCGCCGCCAGTCAGGTCGATCCAGAGGCAGGTGACATCCATGCCCTCGTCGGCGGAGGGTTTGGCGCCGACCGCGCCGAAGGCGCCGCGGTCATCGTCCGTATGGGTCTGCCCGAGCTCCTCCTTGACCCGGCGGTTGACCTTCGCCAGCACCTGCCCGGGATCCCAGGGCGCCACCAGGTCCAGCGCATGGCCGAAGAAGGAGGTCATCAGCATGGCCGTGAACGCTCCCGGCACCCCGTGCCCGGTGCAGTCCATCAAGGCCAGGAACAGCCCGTCGCGGCCATCCCGCTTCACCCGCCGGGCGAAGAAGGCGTCACCGCCCACATGGTCCCGGGGCTGCCAGAGCAGATGCTGGTCGGGCAGCCCCGCGGCCTGGAGCGCCCCCAGCGACGTGGCCAGCAGGGCGCCCTGGATGATCTGCGCGTAGGCGATGGATTCGTGGATCACCCGGTTGCGTTCCGCTTCCAGCTCGCCCAGGGCCCGCAGCAGGTCGAGGCCGGTGCCCAGGCCGCTGAACTGGCCCTTGTGGGTGACCATGAAACCGTCCTGCAGCACCTTGGCGCCGGCATCCACAGCCAGTTTGCCCAGCTCGGAGATGGGCCGTTCGCCGTCCACGATCAGCGGGGTCTTGTCCATGAAGGCGATGCAGCTCTTGCGTTCGTAGACTTCGCGGTGGAACGGCATCGAGAAGCCGGTCAGGAAGATGCCGCGATTGATGATGCCGATGGGAATCCCGTCCTCCACCACCGGCAGGGAGGCCTGGTCCGGGTGGTCCTTGAAGAACAGGATCACCTCCTTGTTGGTATTGGCGGGCGACACGTGCCCCGTGGCGACGGCCAGGTCCGCGGCGCTGCGCGGAGCCGCCTTGGGCGCGGATTCTTCCGCCTGGGTCTTCGGTTCATTCGCCGGTTCAGTGACGATCATGCATTCCTCCAGTTTCAATCAATGGGATTCCGGTCCGCCATGCACCCGGTCGCGGCCGGCATGCTTGGCGCCGTAGAGCTGGACATCGGCCCGGGCCATCAGGGCCTCGAAGGTCTCCCCTTCCCGGATCTGGGCCACGCCGATGCTCACCGTGATCTGGAAAGTGCCCTGGCTGCCGTTCATGGCGCAATCCGCCACGGTGGCCCGCATGCGCTCGGCCACCGCGCAGGCGTCGGCCAGGGGGGTCTCCGGCAGCAGGATGGCGAACTCCTCGCCGCCGGTGCGGCCGAGGGTATCCATGGCCCGCAGGCAGGTGCTGCAGGCCTGGACGAAGCGCACCAGGGTCTCGTCGCCCACCCCGTGGCCATGGGTGTCGTTGACCTGCTTGAAATGATCGATGTCCAGGGCCAGCAGGGAAAGGCCCCGGCGGTTGCGGATTTCGCGCAGGCACTCGTATTCGCCCAGCTCCAGGAAACGGCGCCGGTTGTAGACGCCGGTCAGGGGATCCGTGGTGGCCAGGACCCGGAGTTCCACTTCCAGGACCTTCCGGGCCTCCACTTCGTGCGCCAGGTCCGTATTGAGGATGCGCAGATGCCGGGCCTGCTCCTCCAGCAGCATGGACTTTTCCTTCAGCTCCCGGCTGACCGAGCGGAGCTGCTCCTGCTGGCGGTCGCCGGTGCGCATCAGGCGCCTCTGTTCCCGCGCGCTCTGCTGGAAGGCCTGGATCAGTTCCCGGGCGATGCCCCGCAATCCCGCGACATCCTCGGGGTGGGCTTCCAGGAAGCACGCCGCCCGCTGCAGGACCTGGGCTTCGTGGTCGAAGAGATCGAAATCCTGGTCAGATTTCAACAAGCTGGAAGTCGACATGCTGCAGCTCCGTGGAGAAGTCCTGGCCGAATTCACGCATGACATCGTCATCCTTCTGGAAACACCATTTGAGGCTCACCCGGGTGCCCGAGCGCACGGCGTTCTCCAGGATCTGGATCATGTTCATCAAGGCCTTGGCGCTGCTGGTGTTGAAGTAGTCGAGCTGGAATTCGACCTGCAGTTCCTGGCCCTTGATGGTTTCGCAGTAGTCGGTCAGGAGCTTCAGGAGCGGCCCGAAAAACGCGGCCGCATCCTCCGGATAAGCTTCGCCCCTCATGCTCAGGTGGTTCTCCTGGAAGCGGAAATCCACCTCCGGTGAACGCTCCATGGCGGGGATGAAGGTGTTTTCCATGAGAAGCCCCCGAATCAAATGAAAACTTTCATGCAGTAGAACGTGTTCAGATCATCGATTGCCATGAAGTCGTACTGGATCGGCTCGCTGGCCCGGCGCGCGATCTCGATGAGTCCCAGGCTCGCGCCCAGGCTGTTCGGGTCGGCATCGTCCTTGATCTTCTCCATGTAGTAGGCCTTGATGCCGGCCGGATCGAGGTCGCGGATTTTCGCCAGGCGCGCCTCCAGCGGGATGGCGTCTTCCCGGCGCATGACGTTGCCGCATACCACGAAGAACCGCCCGCCCTCGCAGCCCACCGTGATCACGCCGGAACTGATCCGGTTGACCTCCTGGCCGGCCTTGGCGAGGGTGTCGGCGGAGTAGCGAATGATGTTCTGGGCCTGTTCCACGAAGACGGAAAAGACCCGCTTCATGGTGCAGATGTTGGTATCGTCCAGGGACATCTTCTTCTTCAGGGCATCGCCGAGGGCGAACAGGATGCCCTCCGATATGAAGCCGTTGAACGAAAATATGATTCCCTGCTGGTTGCTCTCGAGCTTCATCCGGTGGTGATCGGAAGCGAGCATGGGCAAGATCTCCAATTGCGTAAGAACGGATGAAAGGAAGAAACTGAAGTCCCTGCAGTGTGGCGGTCCCGGGTGACGGGCCAATTTCCCCGATGTAACTTCGTTTACCTGGCCTTGTTGAGATTGATGGCGGCGAGGTCCGCCGGCAGCGGGATCGCGCCGAAATTGGCCACATCCGACTGGCCCTGGCGGGAGAGGACGAAACGAAGGAATTCCTTGACCGTCGGGTCGGTCGGCTGGCCTGGCCGGATGTTCACGTAGATGTAGAGGAAGCGGGCCAGGGGGTACTTGCCGTTGAGAATGTTCTCCACCGTGGGCAGGATCGGCGCGATGCCGTTGAAGTCGACGATGGGCACGGCCTTGACCATGCGCAGCGAGTGCTGGACCGGGCCGTAGGCGATGGCCGAGGCGTCCATGGCGGCGGCCTCCACCAGGGCGAACTGGTCGGCCACGGCCTTGACGTTGGGCTTGTACGCGCCCCGCCTCAGCACATGCTCCTGGAAGAACGCCCGGGTGCCGGAATTCTCATCCCGGCCGTAGGGCTGGATGGCGCGGGTGGCCCATTCCAGGGTCAGGCCGAGGTCGCCCCAGGTGTCCAGCGATCGGCCGTAGCCGCCCTTGCGGTCCTTGGAAAAGATGGCATCGACCTGGTCCAGGCCCAGCTTGGCGATGGGGTTGTTGGCGTTGACATAGACGGCGAGGGCGTCCATGGCCACCACGATGCGGGTCGGCGGGTAGCCGAACTTGCCCTGGAAAGCGGCCAGCTCCTCGGCGTTCATCTCCCGGCTCATCTGGCCCATGAGCGTCGTGCCGGCGACCAAGGCTTTGGGGGCGGTGGCGGATCCCTTGGAGACCAGGTTGTAGGTGATGCCGGGGTGGATGGCGCGGAAATCATCGAACCAGAGCTGCATCAGCGGGTCCATGGAGTCGGAGCCGATGCTGGTGATCGAGCCTTGGCTCGGAGCGGCGGGATCGGCGACGTATTCGGGCAGTCTTTCTTCCAGCGCGGCAGCCTTGGGTTGGGCCACCAGGGGCGTTTCCGCCTGGGGCTGGGCCGCCACGGGCGCGGCGGGCTGGGGTTTGGCGGGGGCGGCCGCGGGCCGGTCGCAGGCGGTGAGGGCGAACAACAGAAGGACCGAGGTGAGCCATCGCATGGGCAATTCTCCTGATGCCATGAAACACCGCCGGTTTGAAGGGGGCATGAAGGCGCCAAGACGAGAACGTAACTTGCCGGTCGTACTCCGGAACCCGGAAGGGCACGCGGACGTCACACGGACCCGCGACCATGGCGCCATGTGGAGTCGATTGATCGCTTTCGCACTGAGGTTGTTCGGGCGGGGGCACTGGAACCCCTTCCTGCGCGCCCTGGCCAACCAGGGTCGCCCATCCCCGGTGTTCTTCCCGCCGGAACTGGTCGACCAGGGACTGACCATCGCCCTCACCGGCCTCACCAACACCTTCGCGTTCCAGGGCCATCCGTCCTGGGCGCTGCCCTGGTGGGCGGAACAGCAGGTGCGCCCGGAGTCGGCCTCCTTCATTCCCTCCGGGGTGAACGTCCTCACGGTGAACCTGACCCACCGGAACTGGGTCACCCTGGGCCTGGCGGGCATGCCCTGGAAGGCCATGGTGGACCCCTGCGGGATGCTCACGCCCAAGGCCTTCGGGCCTTCCTGGATGCCGACCCTGGCCCTGGAGGGGCGGACCTGGATCCCCTCCCTGCTCGGCGCGGACCAGGTGGAGCAGCGCCTGCGCGACGGCTGGCAGAACCGGGTGGTCACGGTCTACCGGGTCCATGAGGCCCTCGCCTGGAGCAGCGAGGCCATGGCCTTCCGGCATGGCGAGGGGGACTGGGTGCGCTTCACCCACATCCTCGCCTGGCACGGGTCGGAACCCGCGGAGCTGGGCTTCACCCTGGGCCTGCGCCCGTACAACGCCCTGAGCCTGGGCCCGGTGTTCCGCAGCCGGCTGCGCAACCGGTTCTGGAGCGTCAACCGCCAGGCCGCCCTGCTCCTGCCGAAGGAGCCGGATGCGGTCTGGTTCGGCAAGGACCGGATCGACCCGCTCCTGGACCAGCCGCCGCCCGAGCCTGGACAGCGCGGCCGGGCCCGGAACGGCTGGCTGGCCGGGGCGGCCCGGTGGAACCTGCGCCTGGAGCCGGGCCAGACCTGGACTCTGGAGACCTTCGCCCTCATCCCGCCCGATGATGGGCGCCTGCGCTGGCAGACCCTGGACACGGCGGGGCTGGAGGCCTCAGCCGCGGAACGGGCCGCCGCCTGGGAAACGCTCGAAGCGCCGCTGGGGCTGCGGCTGGCGGAGCCGGACCTGGCGATCATGGTGCGCGCCCTGGCGAACCGCCTGCCGGTCTTCGACAACGGCAGCCACTTCGCCCCGGGCGCCTTCTTCTACAACCACCACTGGATCCGCGACAGTGCCTTCCTGGCCTTGGCCCATGACCTGTGGGGCCTGCACGGCGCGGTGGCCACCAAGGAGACCGCCTGGATGAGCACCCGGACCCACGGCGGCGACTTCCGCTCCCATTCGGGAGAATGGGACGGGACCGGCCAGACCCTTTTCGTGTGGGCCACCCACGCCCTCACGACCGGTTCCCCCGACGTGCTGGCGCGCCAATGGCGAGGCATGGGCGGGGGAGCCCGCTGGATCGCCCGGGCCCAGGGCCGGGAGCGGGATCCCGCCTCCGCGCGCTTCGGCCTGCTGCCCGCCGGGCTTTCCGCCGAGCACTTCGGCCCCAACGACCATTACCTCTGGGACAACTTCTGGTGCCTGGCGGGCATGGACCGTTTCCATCTGGCCTTGACCCTGTGGGACGCCGCCCCGGCGGGGGCGCGGCGCTTGGCGGAATGGCTGGCCCGCGAGGCGGAGGCCTACCGGGCGGATCTGCGCAGGCACGTCATCCGGCTCACCGCCAACCATGCCGGCCTGCTGCCCTCGTCGCCCTACCGCCAGCCCGACGCGGCCTGCATCGGCACCCTCGCGGCGCTGAGCCCCCTGGACCTGGAACTCGGCCCGGAGACGGAAGCATGGGCCCGGGCCAACGTGGCCTTCCTCATGGACCGCTGGGTGTGCGACGGCCTCTTCTACCAGCCCATCATCCATACCGGCGGCAACGCCTACCTGACCGCCCAGCTCGCCCGGGCCATGCAGTGCCTGGGCGATGCGCGCTGGCTGGGGCTGCTGGCGGGCATCCTGGCCCACGCCAGTCCCACCCGGACCTGGCCCGAGGCCATCCATCCGCATACCGGCGGCGGCTGCATGGGCGACGGGGACCACGGCTGGCCTTGCGCGGAAGTGCTGTCCCTGGTGCGCCTGGCCCTGGTCCGGGAGCAGGCCGGGCGCATCCTGCTGCTGCCCAATGCGCCGCGCGCCTGGTGGTCAGGCCCCCTGGCCCTGACCGAGGCCCCGACCCCCGCGGGGTGGATCAGCTTCAGCCTGGTGCCAGCGGGCGATGGCAGCCACGTGCTCGCCTGGGAGCGGCAGCGCACCGCTTTCCAGGCGCCCTGGCCGCTGATGCTGGTGCTGCCCGAGGGCTGGCGGGCCGATAGCGCCTTCAAGGCCGCCGAAACGCCCTGGGGCGCGCCGGGGCTGTGGCTGCCGGAGCAGGGGCGGCTGTCTTTGCGGCCTGTTTACTGAATCGCAACCCGGGCATCACGCCCAGGAGACACCGCGCTGGGAGCCTGGACGGGTGCCAGGACTCCCCGATCTCCCCATCCAGCCGTTCCGCAGTGCGGTCCACCAGCGTTTGCGGGACCTCCTCGACGGGAGCGCGCCGGCCTTCCCGGAGGCCGAGCGGCTATGCATCGACCTGCATTGCCACGACCGGAACTCCGATGTCACGGACGAACTGTGGGGGCGCATCCTGCGCCAGCCGGAAACCTGGCTGGATCCGCGCAAGCTGCGCAAGACCCTGGGCCAGCGCGGGGCGACCGCCTGGACCGTCACCAACCACAACAACGCCCGCTCCTGCTGGGAACTGCTGGAGCAGGGGCTGGACACGCTCAGCGCGGCGGAATGGACCTGCCTCTTCCCCGAATACGCGGTCTCGATCCACGTCCTGGTCTACGGCTTCACGCCCGGGCAGGAGCCCGAGCTGGATCGCCTGCGCTGGAACATCTATGACTTCATGCGCTACTGCCGGAGCCACGACCTGCCGGCGGTGCAGCCGCACCCGCTCTATTTCTACGCCCGCGCCCGCCAGCCGCCCCTGGAGATCTTCGAGAAATTCGCCCTCCTGTTCGAGCGTTTCGAAGTCTGCAACGGCCAGCGAGAGGCCTGGCAGAACCTGCTGGCCTGGGAGTGGGTGCAGTCCATGGACCAGGAGCGGCTGGAGGGCTATGCCCGCAAGCACGAACTGGACCCTTTCGAGTTCTGCGCCGACCCCTGGCACAAGGCGGTCACCGGCGGTTCGGACGACCACATCGGCGCGCTGGCGGGGCTGACCGGCAGCTGGCTGCACCTGCCCGGCCTGGAACAGCGCCTGGCCGCCGGGGCCAGCTCGTCGGAGCTGGCGCTGGAGGCGCTCCGGGCCAAGCGCGTGACGCCCTTCGGCCGGCCCGCGGACGAGGAGAACCTGGCCGTCGCCATCCTCGACTACCTGGCCCAGAGCGCCATCCATTACCAGGATCCCGGGCTGCTGCGCATGCTGCTGCACAAGGGCAGCGCCCACGACAAGCTCTGGTGCCTGGGCATCACCAACGGGCTGGCCGAGCTGCGGCGCCACCGCTACACCTTGCGCTTCCTGAAAGCCTGGCACGCCTGCCTGCAGGGCGAGAAGCCCGGGGTCATGCTCCGGCTGACGGTCAACAAGGACTACCGCCCCTTCCTGGGCCACCTGGAACGCATCGCCAAGGTGCGGCGCAAACACCCCGAAGCCCTGCCCGAGACCCTCAAGGGCATCTTGCCCGAGATGTTCCGCGGCATGATGCGGCTGATGCTGAAGCGGGCCCGCAAGGGCCTGGGCCCCATCGCCGCCCACTGGGAGGCGGAGGGAGGCGGCCGCAAGGTCAAGTTCGGCGACTGGGTGGACCACCTGGAGGTGCCCAGCCATTTCCGCACGCTCCTGGGCCTGGAATCCTTGAACAAGCCCCAGTCCATGAGCGCCCTGCAGGTGTCATCCCTCCTGGACGACCTGACCTTCCCGAGCCTCATGGCCACGTTCCTGGCCGGGGCCACCGCCGTGGCCACCCACACCCTGCACGGCGGGCGGGAGCTGCTGGACCAGCTGGCCCAGTCCTGCGGCGGGACGGCCCACCCCCGGCGGGTGCTCTGGCTTTCCGACACCTTCTACGACGCCAACGGCGTCTCCAGCTCCCTGCAGTCCGTGCTGGCGGAATGCCGCCGGCGGGATCTGCCGGTGGACTTCCTGATCTGCCACGCCGAGCAGGAGCCGCAGGATCACCTCCGGGTGGTCCGCCCGCTGGAATCCTTTTCCCTGCCCGGGTTCGGTGAACAGACCAACCTCATCCCGGACCTGCTGGAGGTGCTGCGCCTGGTCCAGGACGGCGGCTACGACCGGCTGATCGTCTCCACCGAGGGCGTCATGGGCTGGGTGGGGCTGTTCCTCAAGCACGCGCTGCAGATCCCCGCGCACTTCTTCGTCCACACCGACTGGCTGGTGTACCTGGCCCACAACTCCAGCCTCGACCGGCGCGGCCTGGACCGGGTGCGCCGGCTGCTGCGCTGGTTCTACCGCCGGTGGGACGGCCTGTTCGTGCTCAACCGCCAGCACCGCGCGTGGCTGGCCGGGGAGACCATGGGCATCCCGCCCGAGCGGCTGCACCTCACGGCCCATTGGGCGGCGCCGGAGTACCATCCTTCCCTCGAACCCGAACAACTCCCCGGCGTCGAGGCCGGGAAGCCCATCCTGCTCTTCGCTGGGCGGCTTTCCGAGGAGAAGGGCGTGCTGGACGTGATCGCGGCCTGGAAGCTGATCCGGGCCCGGGTGCCCGAGGCGCGGCTGGTGTTCGCGGGCCGGGGGCCGGCCGAGGCCAAGCTGCGCGCCATGGCGCCCGAAGCCCGCTTCACCGGCTGGGTGGACCGGGAGACCCTGGCCTGCTGGTACCGGGCCAGCACCTTGCTGATCTTCCCGTCCCGTTTCGACACCTTCGGCTGCTCGGTCCTGGAGGCGATGAGCTGCGGCCTGCCCGTGGCCTGCTACCCGGTGAAGGGACCCGCCGACCTGGTGGAGGACGGGGTCAACGGCCTGGTCTGCCAGGACCCCGCGGACCTGGCCGGGCGCGTCATCGCCTACCTGGCGAACCCCAGCCAGCACCAGACCTTCAACCACCAGGCCCTGGGCACCGCCCTGCGCTACCAGGCGGTGGACATCATGGACCGGCTGCTGGCGGACGTGGGGATCACAGATCCCGCTTGATGTAGGCCGAATAGTCGGTCAGCGCGGGATCATAGGGCTTCTTCATGAGCGGCGAGGAGATCAGGAAGTCCGCCGTGCTCCGGGTGCAGGCGATCGGCATGTTGTAGACCACGGCGATGCGCAGCAGGGCCTTCACGTCCACGTCATGGGGATGCGGTTCCATGGGGTCCCAGAAAAAGATCACCACGTCGATCAGCCCCTCGCTGATCATCGCCCCCAGCTGCTGGTCGCCACCCAGGGGCCCGGACTTGAGCTTGTGGATGGGCGGGATGGCGAGCGTTTCCGGGTTCTCCGCCGACTTGCGGGCCAGCGCCTCCTCCACCAGCCGGCCGGTGGTGCCGGTGCAGACCAGCTTGTGCTCCGCCAGGATCGTGTGATTCCAGGAAACCCACTCGATGAGGTCGCGCTTGCGGTTGTCATGGGCGACGAGGGCGATGGTTTTCTGATTCATGGCTGATCCTCGAAAATACTTTCTCATGCTTCTGGATGGCCCGCGCCTGGATGTGAAAGTACGGTTCATTCGAATTGAATGAACGGGTTCAATCCAGAGCTGTTAGATGATGTACTAAATATTGAAATATAAAATGTTATTCGATGGCTTAAATGATGCTTGTCATAGCTGCGTCCGGTTCCTCGATTGAAGCGGAAGCGAAGGGGGACCCATCGGATGTTGAACAACCTGAAACCCAAAGAAGTATTCCACTTCTTCGAAGAACTGACCCGGATCCCAAGGGGGTCGGGCAACGAGAAGCAGGCCAGCGACTTTCTGGTCGGTTTCGCCAAGGAGCGCAAGCTCGAGGTCTTCCAGGACAAGGCCCTGAACGTCATCATCCGCAAACCCGGGACGGCGGGCTACGAGGCTTCCCCCGCGGTGATCCTCCAGGGGCACATGGACATGGTCTGCGAAAAGGCCAAGGGGTGCGTGCACGATTTCACCAAGGATCCGCTGACCTTGAAGATCGAGGGCGACTTCGTGCGGGCGGTGGGCACGACCCTCGGCGCGGACAACGGCATCGCCGTGGCTTTCGGCCTGGCGGTCCTGGACAGTGCCGACCTGCCGCACCCGCCGCTCGAACTGCTGGTCACGACCAGCGAGGAGACCGGCATGGACGGAGCCCATGCCCTCAAGACCGATCATCTCACCGGCACCACGCTGCTGAACATCGACGCCGAGGAGGAGGGGGTCCTGTTCGTCAGTTGCGCCGGCGGCGTGAACCTGGTCTGCGAATTCGCCACCCGCTGGGAGAAAGCGACCGGCGGCACCCTGGCCATCAAGGTCTCGGGCCTGAAAGGCGGCCACTCGGGCCTGGAGATCATCCAGCAGCGGGCCAACGCCATCAAGCTGCTGGGCCGGCTGCTCGACGCGGCCAGGGCGGCCGGCAGGTTCAGGATCGCCGAGCTGTCGGGAGGTTCAAAGTCCAATGCCATCGCCCGGGAAGCCGAGGCGACCCTCACGGCGGAGGCCCCGGTGCTCGCCAAGATCAAGGCCATCGTGGGGCTTCTGGCCAAGGAGCTGGAATCGGAGTTCGCCGTGGCGGATCCGGACATCAAGGTCCGGGTGGCCGCCGGGGCCAAGGTGGCGCGCCAGCTGGGCAGCGCCGCCACGGAGCAGATCATCGATTTCCTGGCGGCCGCCCCCGACGGCGTCCATTCCATGAGCAAGGAGCTGGAGGGGCTGGTGGAAAGCAGCTTGAACCACGGCGTCCTGGAACAGGCGGGCGAATCCGTCAGGCTGACCATCTCGGTCAGGAGCTGCGTCGAATCGATCCGGGAGGACCTCTCCCGCAGGATCGAGACCCTGGCCAACCTGGTCAACGCCAAGTGCGTCAGGGCCAACGCGTATCCCGCCTGGCGCTACGAAGCGGATTCCCGCATCCGGGAACTGTGCCAGAGCGTCTACCAGAAGGTCGCCGGCAGCGCCCCGCGGATCAAGGCCATCCATGCCGGGCTCGAATGCGGCCTGCTCAAGGAAAAACTGCCCGATACCGACATGATCAGCTTCGGTCCGAACCTCTTCGGCGTACACACCCCCGATGAGCACCTGAGCATCGGCTCAGTCGCCAACACCTGGGCCTTCCTGACGGCACTACTCGCGCACATGAAATAGGGGGAAGCAGCCATGGCAGCTAAAGTCGAGAAGACCGGGTTATCCAAGAACTCATATGGCGGCTGCAAGGGCGACGACTATGTGCCCTACGTCCCAACCACCGAGGTGATGCCGGAGATCACCGGGTATTCCATCCTCATGGGCATTCTGTTCGCGCTGCTGTTCGCCGCGGCCAATACCTATCTTGGCCTCAAGGTGGGCATGACCATCTCCGCGGGCATCCCCGGCGCGATCCTGGCCATCGGCCTGCTGAGGAATCTCTTCAAGCGCAACAACATCCTGGAGGCGAACGTGGTCGCCTCGCTGGCGGCGATGGGCGAGTCCATCGCCGGCGGCATCATCTTCGTGCTTCCCGCGCTGATCCTCCTCGGTTTCGGCCTGAGCATCCCGACGATCATCATCGTCACCATCATCGGCGGCCTGATGGGGGTCTTCTTCATCGCCCCGGTGCGGCGCTACCTCATCGTCGAGGAGCACGGCACGCTCATCTTCCCCGAGTCCATGGCCGCCGCGGAGATCCTGGTCACGGGCACCGAAGGCGGCGGGGGCTTCCGGACCATCCTCATGGGCATGGGCGTCGGCTCGGCTTTCAAGCTGCTGGCCGGCGGCTTCTCGGTCTGGAGCGAGGAGGCTTCCTACACCATCAAGTCCTACGAGGGGACCATCGTCAGCGTCGATACCATCGCTTCGCTCATGGGCGTCGGCTTCATCGTCGGCACCAAGACGTCCTCGCTGATGTTCGCCGGCTCCGTGGTGGCCTGGCTGGCGCTGATCCCCCTGCTGAAGCTGTTCGGCACGGGCATGCCGCACCCGCTCTACCCTTCCAAGGTCCTGGTCGCGCAGATGGATGCCAATGCCATCTGGTCCAACTACATCCGCTATATCGGCGCCGGGGCGGTCGCGGCCGGCGGGTTCATATCGCTGATCCGCTCCCTGCCCACCCTCATCAGCAGCTTCAAGCAGGCCGCCGGGGGAATGGGTAAAGGCGATACCGGCAAAGTGACCCGGATGAACCACGAAGCTCCCCTCACCTGGGTCATCGGTGCAGCCGTACTGGGATTCCTCCTGGTCTGGCTGGTCCCGGTGGTGGGCGGCGGCCTGGTCGGCGGGATCATGGCGGTGCTGTTCAGCTTCTTCTTCGCGGTGGTATCGGGCCGGATGGTCGGGCTGATCGGCGCGTCCAACAACCCCGTGTCCGGCATGACCATCGCGGCCCTGCTCATCGTCACCACCGTGCTGAAACTCATGGGCCACACCGGCAACCCGGGCATGACCACCGCGCTCATGGTCGGCGGCGTGATCTGCATCGCCATCGCCGTGGCGGGCGGCACGGCCCAGAGCCTCAAGACCACCTTCATCGTCGGCGGCAACCCCAGGAACATCCAGGCGGGCATGTTCATCGCCCTGGCGGTGGCGTCGGTCGCCGCGGCGGGCACCTTGATGCTGCTGAACAAGGCTTACGGCATCGGCAGCGCGGCGGTTCCCGCGCCCCAGGCGACGCTCATGAAGATGATCGTGCAGGGCATCATGACCGCCCAGCTGCCCTGGACCCTGGTCGCCGTGGGTGTGGCGCTGGCGCTGTTCTGCTTCCTGGCCGACATTCCGATCCTCGCGGTGGCGCTCGGCATCTACCTGCCCATCGGCATGACCGCCGCGGTGTTCTCCGGCGGCATCATCCGGAACCTGGTCGAGCGCAAGGCCAAGCAAACCGCCGATGAAGGGGCAGTGGACAAGGGCGTCCTGCTGGCTTCGGGCCTTGTGGCGGGAGACGCGCTGATGGGCATCGTGGTGGGGCTGTTCGCCGCCCTCCAGATCAACATCGCCTTCGGGATCAAGCTGTTCCCGGCGGTCGCCAAGAACAGCCTGTTGTCGCTGATCATGTTCCTGCTGCTGGCGTCCTGGATCTACTGGTACTCGCTGCGGAAGGCCAAGCCATGAAGAACCCGGTGGATCACGCCAAGGACCCCTGCAACTTCGTGCTCTACGTGCCCGAGATCAGGCACCCCATGTACCGGCTGACCGAAGCGGGCAGGGTCGTGCTGGAGCTGGAGATCAATCCCTTCAAGCGGCTGATGGGCAAGCTGGTGCACCGGACGCCGGTTTCCGAGGTGGAACTGGATGAGCTCTCCTCGTCGACCTGGCTTGCCATGGACGGCACCCGGAGCATCCTGGACCTGGCCCGGAGCCTGGGCGGATCGACCGGCGACGACCTGGACGAGGCGGTGGCGAGAATGGTCAAATTCATGCGCTACATCGCCAAGCGCGGCTGGATCCGGTTCAAGGAAGTGAAGCCGGCCTGACCGCTGGCGCCCCCGGTGCCTGCCTCTGACTGATTCTTATTAAATCGGTAAAAAATAAAAATTAGTTTGACACGAGCCGATCGGATGGGGTCTACTTTCATATGGAAAGAATGATCCTTCTTTTCTGATCAAAATTGTAATAAATCATTTTCGGAGAGCCATCGTGACCAGGACCGTTGCCCACGCAGGAATGACCGAGGTCATGGCCTGTCGCTGTCGGAGCGCAACCACCTGAGTCCTGCGACAAGCTTATTCCGTCTTTTCCCGAGGCCGGACCGATCGCAGAAACGATCGCTCCGGCCTTTCCCTTGGCCGCATCAGGCCTATCCAAGGAGACAACCATGCAGATCCTTCGCACCCTGGCGCTGGCCGCCGGCATCCTGGGAACCCTTTCCGCCGCCCCGCGGCAGACCGTGACCGTCGGCACCGAAGGGGTCTACGCGCCCTTCACCTTCCTCGACGAGAAAGGCGTCATCACCGGCTACGACGTGGAAGTGGTCCAGGAGATCGCCAGGCGGGTCGACCTGGACGCCAAGTTCGTGCCCACGCCCTGGGACAGCATGTTCCTCGCCCTGGACGCCAGGAAGTTCGACCTGGTGGCCAACCAGATCTCCAGGAACCCCCAGCGCGCGGAGAAGTACAACTTCTCCAACGACTACCTGGTATCCGGCGCCCAGATCATCGTCCGCGGCGACCGGGCCGGCCAGTTCAGCCACGGCTATGCGGACCTGAAGGGACTGAAGGTCGGCACGGGGGTCGGCAGCAACTACAGCAAGCACCTCGAGGACTTCAACCAGAAAAACGGCAAGGCCATTGATATCAAGTACTACGATGGAAACCTGACCACCGTGCTGCAGGACATCGTGGCGGGCCGGCTGGACGCCACGGTGAACGATCGCCTGACCGTGGGCTACAACGCCAAGAAGCTCGGCACCAACGTCAAGGTCGTCGGCCAGCCCCTGGATTTCGAGCCTTCCTACTTCGTCTTCCGCAAGGATGCCCAGGGCGGCGCCCTGACCGCCCTGTTCAACAAGGGGCTGGCGGACCTCAAGAAGGACGGCACCCTGGCTCGGCTTTCGCAGAAATGGTTCGGAGCCGACTTCACACGCTAGGAGCCATGGTGAAGCTCTTCGACTTCCAGTTCTTCCTGTCCACCTTTCCGGAACTGGCCAGGGTCATCCCGGTCACCCTGAAGATCACCATCGTGGCCATGCTGGCCTCGGTGGTGACCGCCCTGGCCGTGGCCCTGGTGCGGATCTACCGGATTCCCGGGCTGCGCCAGCTGGCGGCGGTCTACGTCTCGTTCGCCCGGGGCACGCCCATGCTGGTGCAGATCTACCTGTCCTACTACGGCATCCCCCTGGTCGTGCAATTCCTGCGGGACAAATACGGCTGGAACCTGGACGTGAGCCAGATCCCGGCCATCGTCTTCATCTATTTCGCCTTCACCTTCAACGTCGCGGCCTACCTGTCCGAGACCATCCGCGCCGCCATCCTGGCGATCGACAAGGGCCAGATGGAAGCCTCCCTGTCGGTGGGCATGTCCTCCCTGCAGGGTCTGCGCCGGATCGTGCTGCCCCAGGCCCTGGCGGTGGCCCTGCCCAGCTTCGGCAACACGGCCATCGCCCTGGTGAAGGACACCTCGCTGGCCTTCATGATCTCCGTGGTGGAGATGATGGGCGAGGCCAAGATCCTGGGCGCGCGCGGGCTTCGGTTCTTCGAGGTCTACGTGGCGGTGGCGCTGGTCTACTGGGCCATCTGCATCATCATCGAACGCCTGGTGGCGCTCGGGGAGAAGCGGGTGCGGCGCTTCGAGGGGCTGTCGGCGGTGAGGCCATCATGATCAAGCTGGATGACATCTGGAAAGCCTTCCACCACAACCAGGTGCTGAAGGGCATCGACCTGGAGGTCAGGAAGGGCGAAGTGGTGGTGCTGCTGGGGCCCAGCGGCTCGGGCAAGTCCACCCTGCTGCGCTGCATCAACTGCCTGGAGCGGGCGGACAAGGGCACCATCCGCATCGGCGACCTCGAAGTCGACACCGCCCAGCTCCGCAAGCCGCAGATCGCGGCCCTGCGCCGGAAGACGACGATGGTCTTCCAGAACTACAACCTGTTCCGCAACAAGACCGCCCTGGAGAATGTGATGGAAGGGCTGGTGGTCGTGCAGGGCATCCCGGTGAAGGTGGCGCGCGAGCGGAGCGCGGCCTGCCTCGACAAGGTCGGGCTGGGCGACCGTTTCAACCACTTCCCCTCCCAGCTTTCCGGCGGGCAGCAGCAGCGGGTGGGCATCGCCCGGGCCATGGCCATGGACCCGGAGGTGATCCTGTTCGATGAACCCACCTCCTCGCTGGACCCCGAAGTCGTGGGCGGGGTGCTGGATGTCATGAAGGGCCTGGCCCGGGACGGCATGACCATGGTCGTGGTGACGCATGAGATGGCCTTCGCCCGGGAGGTGGCCAACCACGTCGCGTTCATGGATGGTGGCGTGATCGTGGAGGAGGGCACGCCGGCCCAGGTGTTCGAGCGGACCCGCGAACTCCGGACCCGGGCGTTCCTTCAGCGGGTCCGGCGAGACGGCCCCGCGCTGGCGGGTCCAGCTCCGGCAGGGGCGGCCGCCATCCCCGGAGCGGGGCCGGCCGGGGGTGGCCTGCCGGCACTTCAGCGGTAGACGCCAAAGCCTTGGCCTCCGGGATGTTAAACTGGCGGCCGGGAGATGCGATGAAGACCTTGGCCCAGGACTCGGTGGTGGTGCTGATGCGGGATGCGGAGAAGGGCGAGCCCATCGCCGGCCAGACCGTGGAGATCCAGAAGGCCGGCATCCAGTCGGTCATCGGCATCGACGGGCACACCAGTTTCTGGGACGAGCTGGTGGAGGTGCACTGGGAGGGTGCCCACAAGCACCGGCTGGCAGGGGTCGACCACGTCGAGATCAGGAATGCCGACGGCACCGTCCTGGAGTCGCTGCCGGTCAACGCCACCCGTGAAGCCTACGAAAAGGACGGGGAGACGGTGTTCTTCCTCTCCGACGCGGAGTGACTTCAGGCGGGCTTCTCGTTCCACACCTTCAGCAGCTCGGGGCTGGCCTGGGAGCGGATGCCGTTCTCGTTCAGCACGTCGTTGGTTGAGTCGAGCAGCTCCTTGCGCCGGAAGACCAGGTCCTCGCCTTCGGTGCCGGCGCAGTGGATGACGATGAACTCGTCCGTGGCGTCCCGGAGCACGGTGACCAGGTGGCGCAGGTTGCGGATGGCGATGCCGTTGACGCTTTCCAGCACGTTGCCCTGGGGGTTGGAGTAGCCGCGGGCCAGCTTGTGCGGCAGGAACGGCGAGCAGATCACCACCAGCTCCTCGCCCGGGAAGGCGGGCGGGTCGAACAGGCGCTTGAGCATGGGGCTGCTGGCCATGGCCAGCTGGTTGGGGCCCCGGCCGACCATGCCGAAGAACTGGCGGGAAGCCGCGGAGAACACCAGCGGTCCGCAGATGAAATAGGGGGGATAGGCGCCGCCCAGGTCGGGCACCATCACCGGGCGTTCGTAGCTGACCGGCACCATGAGCTCCAGCGGCTTGCCGTCGCGCACCACCTTCAGCAGGATCTTGCCGTCCTTGGCCTGGCGCTGCACCTGGTAGCGGAAATTGACCCGGAGGTCCGGCCGCAGCTGGATCATGCCCTGGTCGTCCACGGGGCAGCCGCCGATCCCGGTGATGACGTCCCAGACCTTGAGCGGGCTGTTCTTACCGTAGGGCGTATGCACCACCACCCCCTGCACCGACTTGTCCAGCTTCAGGAAGGCGCGCAGGGCCGGGTTCTCCAGGGTCGGCAGGTCGTCGAACAGGGCCGGCTTGGCCTCGGCCGCGCCGCGGGCCGCGGCGGCCAGGAACAGGTCGATCTCCTCGTTGGGAATGACGTAGCCGATGCCCTGGGCCATGCCGATGTGGCTGAAGACCAGCCCCACCATCCGGCCTTTCACCACCGCCGGCCCGCCGCTGTTGCCCGGGTTGATGGCCGCGTCCACCTGGATGCGCAGGCCCGAGACCGGGAAGTTGTAGCTGGTGAATTCGATGCGGGAGATGATCCCCTTGGTGATGGAGAGGTTGGAGCCGCCCATGGGATAGCCGTAGGCCAGCACCTCGTCCTTCACGTCAGGGATCGCCGGGTCCCGGGGCAGGGGCTTCCTGGCGTCGAAAAAGCTGTCGTCGTCCAGCTTCAGCAGCGCCAGGTCGATGCCCGGCGCCACCGCCTCCACGGCGGCCGATACCTTGTCCCCGGCGCCGTGGCCCTGCACCTGCACCTGGCTGGCGTACTGGACCATGTGGGCATTGGTCAGGATGCGCCGGCCGGCGAGCACCACGCCGCTGCCGGTGATCTCGAGGGGTTCCTGCCGGCTCCAGGGCTTGACCGGGTCGGGGTTGCGCAGGGTCGAGAACACTTTCACCACCGCATTCTCCACGGCGCCGGATGGGGCCTGGGCGAAGGCGCAGGCCGGAAGCCAGAGCAGGGCGAGGGTGCGCAGGACGTTGCGGAGGGGACGGGGCAGGCTCATGAGGGTCGATTCCTGGTGCTCACGGGATGAATGGTCAAGGGGGATCAGACCATCCTCCCCCAATCACGCCTCTCAGGCTACCGGGTCATCAGGCGGGCGGTCCCGGAAACCCGGATGGAGCTGCCGGGGCCGGGCGGGATCTCGGCCCGGATTCGGGAGCGCATGCCCATGTCCTCGCCCTGCACCAGGTCGATGGCGCCGCCGTGGGGCCAATGGCGATCCCTCAGGTAGCCGGCGAAAGCGGCGCTGGCGGCGCCGGTGGCAGGGTCCTCGTAGACGCCGCCGGAGGCGAACGGATTGCGGGTGTGGAACAACCGCGGCGTTTCGGCATAGGCCAGGTGGATCGTCACCAGGCCGGCCCGGCGCATCAGGCGGCGGCCGGCGTCGAGCTCGTAGGCCATGGCGGCCAGCAGGGCCCGGGTGCCGAGCGCCAGCACCAGGTGGTCGGCCCCGCCGTGGGCGATGGCCGGCGGGAGGCTCGGGTCCAGGTCCCCCGGCACGTAGCCCAGCAGGGCGAGCGCCGCGCGGACCAGCTCCGGATCCGCCGCGCGGCTGCGGGTGGGCGGGGACTGCAGGGCGGCGGCGATGGTGGTGCCGGTCCGCCGGCCTTCGACGGTGATGGCCGTGTCGTTGAGCTGCAGCGCGAACACGCCGTTGCCGAACCGGAGCGCCAGGGCCGCCCCCAGGGCGATGGTGGCGTGGCCGCAGAAGGGCACCTCGGATTCCGGCGCGAAGTAGCGCACCCGCCAGCCGGCGCCGCTGGGCGCGGCGAACGCCGTCTCCGAATAGCCCACTTCGGCCGCGATCCGCTGCATGTCCGAGGCTCCGGGAAGCTGGTCGGCGATGACCACCCCCGCCGGGTTGCCGCCGGCATCCCCATCGGAAAAGGCGGCGATCCTCAACACATCCATGTCCCTCTCCTCAAGCAAACCGGGCCACGCCCATGGCGGCGTTTCCCATTATGGTGCAAGCTTGATACCTGACAGCCGTTAGATTCCCTCGCCGCCGAATGGAGCCTCCCGTGAGCAGCCAGTTCCAACTCATCCGGGAACGCCGCTACTGCCCCTTCTTCGGCACCGCCTTCCTGGGCGCCTTCAACGACAATGTGCTCAAGACCGCCCTGGTCACCCTGGTCACCTTCCGGGCCGGGCAGCTCACCACCATGGACCCCCGGACCCTGGCGACCCTCCTGCCGGGGCTGTTCATCCTGCCGTTCTTCCTGTTCTCGGCCACCAGCGGGCAGATCGCCGACAAGTGCGAGAAGTCCCTCCTGGTGCGCTGGGTGAAGGTGTTCGAGGTGGCGGTGATGCTGCTGGCGGCCTGGGGCTTCATGGCCAGCCTGCTCTGGCCCCTGGTGGCGGCGCTGGTGCTCATGGGCCTGCATTCCACCCTGTTCGGCCCGGTCAAGTACGCCTACCTGCCCCAGCACCTGGAGCAGCACGAACTGGTGGGCGGCAACGGCATGATGGAGATGGGCACCTTCGTGGCCATCCTGCTGGGGGAGGTGCTGGGCGCCGCCCTGGTCACCCTGCCCAGGGGCGGCCTGGTCACCTCCGCCACCCTGGTGGCCATCGCCCTGCTGGGCTACTGGACCAGCCGGGGCATTCCGGACTCCCCGGCCGCCGATCCCGCCCTGAAGATCAACTGGAACCTGGCCACCGAGACCTGGCGCAACCTGCGCTTCGCCCGGAGCAACCGCACGGTCTGGATTTCGCTGCTCGGCATCTCCTGGTTCTGGTTCTTCGGCGCCACCCTCCTGGCGCAGTTCCCGGCCTTCTCCAGGGAGGTCCTGGGGGGCGATGAAAGCGTGTTTATCCTGCTGCTGACGGTATTCTCCTTCGGCATCGGCCTGGGTTCCCTGCTCTGCGAGAAGCTCTCCGGGCACAAGGTGGAGCTCGGCCTGGTGCCGTTCGGCGCCCTGGGCCTCACCCTGTTCGGCATCGACCTCTACCTGGCCTGCCCCGCGGCGGCCCACGGCGCGCCCATGCACTTCACCGCCTTCCTCGGCGCGGCCGCGCACTGGCGGCTGATGGCCGACATCCTGCTGCTGGGCCTGTTCGGCGGCTTCTTCATCGTGCCGCTCTACGCCCTGATCCAGACCCGGGGCGAGCGGAGCCACCAGTCCCGGATCATCGCCGCCAACAACATCCTGAACGCCCTGTTCATGGTGGTTTCGGCCCTGGTGTCCATGCTGCTGTTCCGGCTGGGGTTCAGCATCCCCCAATTGTTCCTGGCCACGGCGCTGTTCAACGCCGTGGTGGCGGTCTACCTCGTCGTGCTGGTGCCGGAATTCGGGGTGCGCTTCCTGTGCTGGATCCGGGTAAGGAAGGAGGCCGCGTGATCGCCTACACCGCCGATCCCGCCGCCGGCGCCGCGGCCATGGCCAGGCTGGCGGCCGCCGGCTATTCCGAGGCGGGCCTCTGCGAGCGCCTCGGCATGGAGGACCTGGCCGATTTCCAAATGAAGGCCCTGCCCATCTACCGGGCCGAGCGGCTGTGCGCGCGGGATCCCCTGGACCTCGCCATCGAGTTGTTCATGCTGGAAGCCGAGCTGCCGAAGGCGGATCTGGACCGGCTGTTCGAGCCCGCGGACCAGGCGGCACTGGAGCGCGCCGGCATCCTGACCCGCGCCGGCGGCTCGGTGCGCGCCGAAGCCTCGCTCTACCCGGTGGGTCGCACCCTGGTGTTCTCGGACCACGCCTGGCCACAGCTGGCGGGCGGCCGCGCCGACGTGCCCTACGACCAGGTGATGTACGTGGGCACCGACAGCCGGTGGCTGGCCCGGGCCACCCTGCGCGGGCCGGTGGCGGCCGCCCTGGATCTCTGCTGCGGCTCGGGCGTGCAGGCCATGCTGGCGGCATCCCATGCGGACCGGGTCAGCGCCGTGGACCTCAACCCGCGGGCGGTGCGCTGCACCGCCTTCAACGCCCGGATCTCCGGCCTGGCGCACCTGGAGGCCCTCCAGGGCGACCTGTACGGCCCGGTGGGCGACCGGCGCTTCGGGCTGATCACCGCCAACCCGCCCTTCGTGCCCGCCCCGGCCCAGGAGGTGGGCTACCGGGACGGCGGGCCCAGCGGCGAGGAGGTGCAGCGGCGCATCGTGGCGGGACTGCCCGGGCACCTGGCGCCGGGCGGCACGGCGCAGCTCGTCACCGAGCTGGGCGAACGGGACGGCGAACCGCTGGAACGGCGCCTGCGCCAATGGCTTGACGGCGCGCCCATGGCCATCCACGTCCTGCGCCTGCGCAGCCATTCCGCCCAGACCTATGCGCTCGGCCACGCCGACGGCGCCGACGAGGCCGCCCTGCTGGATTCGGTGGAGCGCTGGGCCGCCAATCTCAGGGAACAGGGCTACCGGCGGGTGGTTTCGGTGCTGCTGGCCTTCCAGTGGAGCGATCCGGCCTGGTCGAGGGTGGACCAGGCGCAGCCGCCCAGGCGCGCAGCCGGCGCCGAGCTGGAGGCGATCTTCCAGGCGGAGCGGCTGGCCCGGGATCCCGGGCTGGAAGCGCGGCTGCGCCGCGGGCGGGTCGGCCGCACCGGCCCGCTGGCCCTGCTGGACGCCAGTTGCCTGGGGGCTCCGGCGACCCCCACCGCCCAGGCCCGGCTGGCCGGCCAGGCCCTGGCCATGGATCACCCGCTGGAACCCCTGGAACGGGACCTGCTGGGCTGCCTGGAGCAGCCCACGGCCACCGCGGCGCTGCTGGCCGCCGCGGCCCGGGCCGGCGCGGGCGAAGCAGCCGTCCTGGCCGCGTTGACCGCCCTGGTGCGCAAGGGCCTGATCCGTCCCCTCGCTTGATCAATCGTCCGGCGGGAACCCGGCCAGGGCGCGCCGCCGCTCCTGGCGGGCCCGGCTCCGGTTCCATCGGCATGCGGAATCCAGATAAAGTAGGGTCATGAGCCAACTTGATCCCCTTTCCAGACCCACCGTGCTGGTCACCGGCGCCTCGCGCGGCATCGGCCGGGCCATCGCCGGACAGTTCGCCCAGCGCGGCTGCCGGGTGGCCGTGCACTACCAGAAGAACCGGGCCGCGGCGGAGGCGGTGGTGGCGTCCCTGGCGGGCGAAGGCCACCGGGCGTTCGCGGCCGATCTGGCGGCGCCCGACGCGGTGGCGCGCCTGTGGGACGAGGTGACTGCCGCCCTGGGGCCGATCGCCGTGCTGGTGAACAACGCCGGCATCTACGAAACCCGCCCGGTGCCGGACACGGATTACGCCGAATGGCAACGGACCTGGCGCCGCACCCTGGACACCAACCTGCTCGGCCCGGCCAACCTCTGCCACCGGGCCGGGCAGGCCATGGGCGCCGCCGGCGGTGGACGGGTGGTGAGCATCTCCTCCCGCGGCGCCTTCCGGGGCGAGCCCGAAGCGCCCGCCTATGCCGCCAGCAAGGCCGGCCTGAACGCGCTCAGCCAGTCACTGGCCTGGGCCCTGGCTGGACAGAGGGTCTATTTCTTCGTGGTGGCCCCGGGCTGGGTGGCCACCGACATGGCCGCGGCGCACCTGGCCGGGCCGCAGGGCCCCGGCATCCTCGCCCAGCATCCGCTGGGCCGGGTGGCCGGCCCGGAAGAAGTGGCGGCGGCGGCCGTGTTCTGCGCCCTGGACGCCCCGCCGGCCATGACCGGATGCGTCATCGACGTGAACGGCGCTTCCTACCTGAGGACCTGACATGGCTGACGAACCCAAGGCACCCTGGCTCAACTACCTGGCCCTGACCACCGTGATCGTGGCGGTCTGCGCCACCCTGGCCACCTTCAAGGGCGGCGGCTACTCCACCCGGCAGGTGCTGTCCCAGGCCAAGGCGTCCGACCAGTGGGCGTTCTTCCAGGCCAAGAGCATGAAAGGCGATATGTACGCGCTGGCCCAGGCCAGCGCCGAGCTGGAGCGGCAGGTGCTGCCCGCCAGCGCCTCCAGGGCCGTGCAGGACGCCTATGCCAGGCGGATCGGCGAGTACGCCAAGCGGGTGGCCCACTACGACCAGGACAAGGCGCAGATCCAGGCCGAGGCCAAGGCCCTGGAACAGGTGCGGGACGATGCCCAGAAGCACGCGGCCTTCTTCGGCATTGCCGTGATCTTCCTGCAGATCTCCATCCTGCTGTCCTCCATCGCCGCCCTGCTGAAGCAGAAGCCGGTGTGGGTCCTGGGCCTGGTGGTGGGCGCGGCGGGGATCGTCTACTTCCTGAACGGCTTCTTCCTGTTCTTCTAGGAAACGGGCGGTTTCGGCTTGCGCTTGGGCCGGGTGGAGCGGGCGGTCGCGCGCTTGCTGGAACGTGCAGGCGCAAGGGCATTGGGTTGCGGCGGAGCCGCCGGGGGGGCGGCCTGGGGCGGCGGGAGGTCCGGGAGCGCGATCGCCTCGTCCCCCTTCATGGGGAAAGTGATCCCCGGTTCCATCATGGTGCCGACGGCGGAGCCGTCCGCCACGCTGACGATGGACAACGTGCCGATGGTAAGGTTTGATCCGGGCCGCTGCAGGACCACCCTGGAGCGCACCCGCAGGGTTCCGCAGGCCTCTCCCTGGAGAATGTAGATCTTCCCCTGGTCATCGGTATAGGGCGGCAACCCGGTGCGCTCGACGCGCGCCAGGAAGATCCGGGGGCCCGCCAGGACGGAGAAGGTGAGGATGAGCGACGACCAAAGGGAAACCATGAGGAATGTATCGGCAACCTGGCCCGCGGTCTGAAACCTTTGTCGTTTACGGCAGCAGCGCGTTGAAGGCCGAGTTGATCTGGCTCTCCAGACGCAGGCTCATCTCGGCGGCCTCCATGGGGCGGCCCAGCAGATAGCCCTGGAAACCGTAGCAGCCCATGTCCACCAGGACCGCCTTCTGCTCGACGGTCTCCACCCCTTCGGCCACCACCCGCATGCCCATGTCCCGGCCCAGGTGGATGATGGTCTGCACGATGGGCATGGAGGAGACGACCCCGGGCTGGCTGGGGAACATGCCGCGCACGAAGGTCTGGTCGATCTTCAGGGTGTCGATGGGCAGCTGGTGCAGGTAGCTGAGGGAGGAGTAGCCGGTGCCGAAATCGTCGATGCCGAAGCGCACGCCCAGGGCCTTCAGGTCATGGAGCATGGTCTGGCTGGATTTGCCGTTCTTCAGCAGGGTGCTTTCGGTGATCTCCAGCTCCAGGCAGGCCGCCGACAGCTTGGATTCCCGCAGGGTGCGGGCGACGAAGTCCACCCAGTGCGGGTTGGACAGCTGGATGGGCGAGACGTTCACCGCCAGCTTGACCGGGCGCGGGCTCATGGCCTGCCAGATGGAGGCCTGCCGGCAGGCCGTGGCCAGGGCCCATTCGCCCATGGCGTGGATGAGCTGGTTCTCTTCGGCCAGCGGCACGAACTTGGAGGGCGGCACCGTGCCCAGGACCGGATGCTCCCAGCGCAGCAGCGCCTCCATGCCGAAGATGCGGCCGTCCGCGGTGGCCTGGGGCTGGTAGAAGAGCTGCAGTTCGTTCTTCAGGATGGCCTGGCCCAGGTAGGATTCCATCTGCTGCCGCTCGAAGGAGGCCTCGCTGAGGGTGAGGGTGGTGCACTGGATGGTGTTGCCCCCGGCCGACTTGGCCCGGTTGGTGGCGTTCTCGGCCTCCTTCTGCAGGGTCGGCGCATCGTCGCCGTCCTGGGGCGACAGGCTGATGCCGATGCTGGCGGTGATCCGCACTTCACGCTGGCCGATGCGATAGGGGATGCGGATGGCATCCAGCATGGCCTGGGCCATCTTCAGGGGCTCCAGGGGGTCCAGCACCTCCGGCAGGAGCACCACGAACTGGTCGGTGCCGACCCGGGCCAGGGTGTCCCCCGCGGCCAGCAGCACCAGCATCCGCCGGGTCAGCTGCAGGCACAGTTCATCCGCTTCGGCGAACTCCAGGCCCTGGCTGATGGATTTGAAGCGATCCAGTTCGATGAACAGGACCGCCACCAGGTTGCCCTGCCGGCGCGCCCGCAGGATTGCCTGGCCGGTGCGATCCGACAGGCGCATGCGGTTGGGCAGGCCGGTGAGCGGATCCTGGTCCCGGAGCACCTCCAGTTGGGTCTTGAGCTGGGAGAGCTCGGCCCGGGCCTTGGTCAGTTCCTCCAGGAGATCCAAGGCCGTGATGGGAATCTCTTTGGCTTCCTTTTGCGGGGGTACGGGGGCCACTCCATGAACTCCTGCTAGACATCTATTAGTCCATAGTCTCGGCTCCCGGAGCCCCGAATGCGAAATAAATTATAAGAACGCGCAATCCTGATTGTTAAGTTGGATGGAGGTTGCAATAAATCGTGAAATAGATAAATTTTTTCCACCTAGTAAAAAATTTTATTGATTTCCGTGGGTTTGTTTCCAGACTTGACGTGCTCATTCTCCGGAGGACCTCATGGCCAATCCATGTGTCTTGACTCACCTCGATGTGCGCGTAGCCGAACTGGCCGCCAAGTACCGGCCGCTGGCCGCGGCCATGCTCGCCGAGGTCATCCGCATCCCCGCCGACTACGTGGACAAGCCCGTGGAGCAGGGCGGCGATCCCCAGTGCGGCACCTCCAACCACGAATTCCCCCGGCTCGAGTACCTGCGTCGGAAGATCATCGAGATCGGCGCCGTGCGCCGGGCCGAGGACGTCGGGTTCGATGCCTTCGGCAATCTGGTGTGGACGGTGGAGGATCCCGCCGACGGCATCCCGGCGGCCGGGAAGAAGATCATCTACCTGGACGGTCACTCCGACACCGTGCGGGCCCTGCGGCCCCAGTGGCTGGAGAAGCTGGGCGGCGGGGTGGACTGCTACGACGGCCTCACCGACCCTTCAAGGCTGGACCGGGCGTTCCTCAAGCGCGAGCTGGGCTGGCTGCCGAAGGACGACGAATGGGACAACCTGCTGTTCGGGCGCGGCTCGGCGGACCAGCTGGGAGGCGTGATCAGCGAGGCCGTGGCCGCCAAGATCCTGCTGGAACTGGCTCCGGAAGGCGCCCTGCGCGGCGTGATCGTGCGCGCCTACGCCACCGCTTGCGAAGAGGACAACGACGGCGCCGGCCCGATGTACCTGCGCACCCAGGTGTTCCCCGGGGCCAAGGCCGAGCTGATCCCCGACGTGGTGATCCTCACCGAAGGCACCGGCTGCTCCAGGCAGGGCGCCTTGGGCATCTATCGGGGCCAGCGCGGGCGCATGCAGATCGCCGTGACCGTCACCGGCCGCTCCTGCCACGGTTCCATGCCATGGGAAGGCAAGAACCCCCTGGAATACGGCGCCTCCATCCTGAAGGAGGCGGCCGAGAACTATGAAAAGCGGATCGGCTTCCTGGACAACGCCTTCCTGGGCCACGGCACCCGCACCGCCTCCTGGGCCACCCTGGAAAGCCCCAGCGACTGCGCCGTGCCGGACCGCTTCACCTTCCGCTTCGACCGTCGGCTCACCGTGGGCGAAACCCCCGAGCAGGCGCTGCGGGATGTGGAAGACCTGCACGCGGTGGGCGCCGCCCGGGCCGCCGGCCTGAAAGTGGACATCACCGTGCCGGTCTACACCGACGCCACCTGGAAGGGCTATGTCCTGAACAACCCCCAGATCTACCTGGGCTGGGTCACCCCGGAGGAGCACCCGGCCATCCAGGCTGCCGTGACCACCTACCGGGGCGTCATCACCCCACACGTGAAGGGAACGTCCGGCGAGGGCGGCACCATCCCCAGGGAACCCCGGGTCGCCCGCTGGATCTTTTCCACCGACGGCGTGGGCTACCCGGTGCCCAAGGACGATGCGTCCATCCCGGCCGGCGCCGCCAAGCAGTGGGTGGTCTCGGGCGCCTACAAGCACCCGGCCATGTTCGGGATCGGCCCCGGCATCGAGCAGAACACCCACAAGATCGGCGAATGCGTCGATCTGCGCGAGCTGCAGCACGCCATCGCCTTCCTGGCCCGGTTCCCCAGCCAGTTCGCCGAATAAGGAAAAGCCCCGCCGGTTGGCGGGGCTTTCGTTTTGGCTCCGGCGATAGGGATTGAACCTACGACCCATCGGTTAACAGCCGATTGCTCTACCACTGAGCTACGCCGGAATTGCGCAGATATCCATTCTACCTAACTGGAGCGCTGGTTCAAGTCAGTTCTTCTGCAGTTCCATCAGGATCTGCCGGGCGCAGGCCTTGAGCGTCTCGATCACGCCGATCCCCTTGGAGGCCACCGCCTCGATCATCGGCTCGTTGTGGAAGCGCAGCAGCTCCTCCATCTCCTTCAAGGGAGCGGAGGTCGGCATGTCCCGCTTGTTCAGCTGCAGCACATAGGGGATGGTGCGGATATCGAAGCCGTTGTCCTTGAGGTTGGTGGCCAGGTTGGCGATGGACTCGATATTGGCCTCCATGCGCGGGCGCTGACTGTCCGCCACGAAGATCACCCCGTCGCATCCCCTCAGGATCAGCTTGCGCGAAGCGTCGTAGAACACCTGGCCGGGGACGGTGTAGAGGTGGAACCGGACCTTGAAGCCCTTGATCACGCCCATGTCCAGGGGCAGGAAGTCGAAGAACAAGGTGCGGTCGGTCTCCGTGGCCAGGCTGACCAGCTTGCCCCGCTTTTCGGGGTTGGCCTGGGAGTGGATCCACTGGATGTTGGTGGTCTTGCCGCACAGACCCGGACCGTAGTAGACGATCTTGCAGTTGATTTCGCGCGATGCGTAGTTAATAAAGGTCATGGGGATGGTCCGGGAGAGAGGCCTGATTCAATCGCCGAAGAGCTTGTCGATGTCCTCGTCCGTGATTTCCGAGAAGGGGCTTTCGAACCGGGCGGTTTCGGTCGCCTGGGTCTGGGCCCGCTCCTCCACCCGTTCGAAGATCTCCTGCAGTTCGCGGCTGGCCTTCTTGACCCGCAGGCGGACCAGGGCAAGGCTGGAGCTCTGGTCGAAGATGACCACCAGGATGCCCCGTTTGCCGACGATGGAGATGTGCAGGTTGTCCTTTTCCCCCTCGTGGAAGAGCAGGCTGAATTCCTTCTCGCCGATCAGCTTGGCCAGCCCGTCCGTGGCGGCCACGTTGCCCGCGGTGAGCGAGGCCAGGCTGGTGGCGTCGATGCTGCGCACGTCCCCTGAAGCGGCGATCTGCTGGCCGTTCTTGTCCACCAGGAAGACCACCTTGCTGGCGGATTCCTGTTGCAGGCGACCGATGATCTCCTGCAGCTGCTCGAATTCTTCCTCGAACATGACGAGATCCATCTTCGTCACAATGACCTCCAGCCGGTTCCGTTTACCCGAGGATACCGCACTTGTCATGAGTAGGAAGAAACTGCTGGCCGCCAACTCCGGGGGGCTGGGTTCCCGCATCCTTCCTTGGCCGTTGGCCTTCGCCATGTTACGCTTTCAACTCCCTGCCAGGGGAAATCAAGCCAGCCCTCTGGAGAGTTGTCCGAGTGGTTTAAGGAGCACGCCTGGAAAGCGTGTATACGAGCAATCGTATCGGGGGTTCGAATCCCCCACTCTCCGCCAAAAG
>Ga0181535_10000487_pt1 | contig 59512 bp, 36 predicted proteins | sample PEATcosm2014_Bin_44_FD_119774 | JGI IMG/M metagenome (GOLD analysis project Ga0181535, IMG submission 119774) | Peatland microbial communities from MTU Mesocosm Facility, Houghton, MI, USA - PEATcosm2014_Bin17_30_metaG | ecosystem: Environmental > Terrestrial > Soil > Wetlands > Peat | place... | reverse complement strand
GTGCTCATAAACCGACCGGTGAGGAACCGACCGGGCGCGCCTCAGCCACGCCCCAGCTACACTCTTCTTCCCAAATCAGGAAATCCAATGCCAGACCAAAAAAGATGTGGGTAAGGACAAGCCCTGGAGCGCCGGTCTCCGACCCGGCAAGGATTGAACCTGCCCCGCAAACGCGCCGGATCGGAGAACGGCGCTCCGCAACCGCTGCGGGGCCGGGGGCAGGGTCAAGCTGCGCCCGGCACGAAGGCACCAAGGGATTTCTGATTCGACACCTCGCCCAGCCGCAGTGCCTGACGCGCAGGCTGCAAACGGCGGTGGCGGAAAAATCTTTTGCCGGAGGGAGCGCCCGCTGCCCGCAGCAGTTTCAAACGCCCGCCCACCCACCTGGCACCTCTGGGCCGGGCCTTCCGCGTGCTGGCGCAATCAATCTGAAGCTGGATGCACTTTCGCCTGAAGCTGCGATCGTGATAAGAAAAATGGCGGCGGCTGGTGAACGTCACCCGGTCTGATTTTAGGCGGTTCAGCCACGCAGCCAGCATCTTGGGGAACACATAAAACTACAACCCGGCCGACCCGGCCCCAAAATCCCGGATCAAACCGCGCCTTTCAAGATGGCCAGAAATTGTTTCATCGCCGGCGAAAGCACCCGGTTCTTTTTGTAAATGGCGGCAATCGGCCGGAAAAACTGGCCGTCTTCAATTTCCACGGAGGCCAGGGTTTGCTTGTCGTTTTCCTGAATGACCGTGCTTTGCGGAACAATCGAAATGCCGGCGTCAATTTCCACCGCGCGTTTCACCGTCTCCACATTGTCGAACTCCATGACGTGTTTCACCTCCACGCCGTGTTCCTTCAAAATCTTGTCCAGCGCCTTGCGCGTCGGCGTGTCCGGCTCGAAACTGATGATGTTTTGTCCATCAAGGTCCTTGAGCTTGATGGATTTTTGTTTGGCGAACGGATGCTGCGGATGACAGATCAGCACCAGCGGCTCCTTGCGCAACGGGACGATTTCCAGCTTGGCATCCTTGATGGGATACGCAATGAGTCCCATGTCAACAACATTGCTCAACACGTCCTCATAAACTTGTTTTGCGGGGCGATACTCGGCGTGAATGTTCACCGTCGGGTAGCTCTGCATGAATTTCTTGATATACGGCGGCAGATCGTGCAGGCCGATGGAATAGATCGTCGCCACCCGGATGGTGCCGGAAATAATGTCCTTCAACTCCTTCAACTGGCTGTCCAGTGAATCATAAGCCTGGAGAATTTGCTTGCTGTAATCGTAGAGCACCTGACCCTCGCGCGTGAGGCGGAACTGTTTTTTGCTGCGCTCGATGAGCTGCGATCTGAAGAGGCGCTCCAGCGAGCTGATCTGCTGGCTGACAGCGGACTGGGTGACGCCGTTGATTTGAGCGGCCTTGGTGAAGCTCTCCGAATCAGCCAGGTCGCAAAAAACTTTCAAGCTTTCGATTTGCATAAGCCAAGTTAACCAGAATAGCGGCCGTCAGTCAACCTATTTATGAAAGCAAAACAGGTGGAAGCGCTGCTGCCGGGCGATGAAATCCAGCCTGAGTTGCCGCTGAAACTCACTGCGATCGGAACGGGCTTCCTTCGGATCACCAGTGCGTCGGGGCCGCGAGTTCACGGAATTCTTGGAAATCATCCGCGCCGTATGCGAGGGGTGAAAACTGACGCCAGCCAACAATTCCAGTCCGCCCGCGCTTGAAAATTTCCCGGAAACGCCTCGGCAAAGCCTTCCCGCGCCGCATGGAAAATGTTTTTGCTCGTCAATCGCAAATCGCAAATCGTAACTTCCCGCCGTGCCGCCATTCGCCGATGAACTCAACCAGCGCCTCGCCACCCTGCGCCAGCAGGGGCTTTACCGCGAACTGCGCCGCGTGGATTCCGCGCAAGGCCCGCGCATTGAAACCGGCGGCCAGACGTTGCTGAATTTTTCCTCGAACGATTATCTCGGCCTCGCCAGCCATCCGGCGTTGAAGGAGGCCGCCGTCAAGGCCGTTGAAAAATTCGGCGCCGGTGCCGGCGCGTCCCGGCTGATCTGCGGCTCGCTCGCGCCGTTTCACGAACTCGAAGCATCGCTCGCCGCCTTCAAGCAGACGGAAGCCGCGCTGACCTTTGCCACCGGCTGCGCCGCCGCGCCCGGCGCCATCACCGCGCTCGCCGGCAAGGACGACGTGATCATTTTGGACAAGCTGGTCCACGCCTGCATCGTGGACGCCGCGAAGCTTTCCGGCGCGAAACTCCGCGTCTTCGCCCACAATGATTTGAACGACCTGGAAGACAAGTTGAAATGGGCGGATAAATTTGCAAAAGCGGAAAGCGGAAAGCGGAAAGCGGAAATTCTCATTGTCACAGAAAGTATTTTCAGCATGGACGGCGACACGGCACCGCTGCGCGAAATCGTGGCGCTCAAGGAAAAATACGGCGCGTGGCTCATGGTGGACGAGGCGCACGCAACCGGCATCCTCGGCCAAAATGGACGCGGCCTGGCGGACATGCTGGGCGTCAGCCAGCAGATCGAAATCCAGATGGGCACGCTCGGCAAGGCGCTCGGCGCGAGCGGCGGCTATGTTTGCGGGGGCCGGGCGCTGATTGATTATCTGGTCAACCGCGCCCGCAGTTTCATTTTCAGCACCGCGCCGGTTCCGGCGGCGGCGGCGGCGGCGGCGGCGGGAATTCAATTAATCCAGTCGCCCGCAGGCGAAACGCGGCGCAAACAGTTAAGGCAGCGCGTGGACGAACTGGTTTCAACGCTCAATCTTCAACCGTCAACTTTCAACGGCGCGATTGTCCCGTTGATTCTGGGCGATGAAACCAAGGCCGTGGCGGCCGCGATAAAATTACGCGAGCAAGGCGTTTTCGTTCCGGCCATCCGCTACCCGACGGTGGCGCACGGGGCGGCACGGCTGCGAGTCACCTTGACCGCCGGCCATTCAGCGGACGATGTTTCAACTCTCGCCCGCGCGCTGGAACCCATCATCAACGGTCAATCGTAAATCAAAAATGCCGAAGCACCCGCTCGCAAAACTGGATCAAAAGTTTGTCTGGCATCCGTTCACGCAGATGCGCGACTGGCTGCGGCGCGAACCGCTGGTCATCGTCGCCGGCGAAGGCGCGGTGCTGCGCGACGTGAACGGCCGCGAGTTTCTCGACGCCAACGCCTCCATCTGGACCAATCTGCACGGCCACCGGCATCCGAAAATCAGCGCGGCCATCGCGCGGCAGTTGCGAAAAATCGCGCACAGCTCGGCGCTTGGTTTTGCGAATGAACCGGCCTCGACTCTGGCCGCACGGCTCGTGGAAACAGCCAACGCGGATATTTGCGGTTCACAATTTACAATTGACACGCCGAAGGCGGAGGGGGCGCGTAAATCGGAAATCGCAAATCCGAAGCTGGCCAAGGTTTTCTTTTCCGACGACGGCTCGACGGCGCTGGAAGCGGCGTTGAAGCTGGCCTACGAATTCACGCGGCGCACGCGCGGCGCGAAGTCCAAACCCAGGTTCCTTTCGCTCGACGGCGCGTATCACGGCGACACTGTGGGCGCGGTTTCGCTCGGCCACATTGATCTGTTTCACCAGGCTTACGGCGGGATGCTGTTCAGGACGGACAAGGTGATGTCGCCGTATTGCTACCGCTGCCCGTTCAACCGCGCCAGGCCGGAACGCGCCGACGCACGGCAATGCCGGAAGTGCCACTGGGAATGCATCGGCCTGGTGGAGCAAAAATTTTCCGCGCAGAAGAAAAAGGGGGATTCCTTCGCCGCATTTGTGTTCGAGCCGTTGATGCTGGGCGCGGCCGGCATGATTCCGCAGCCGGCCGGCTGGCTGAAGCACGCCGCCGAAATCGCGCGCGGCCACGGCGCGCTGCTGATCGCGGACGAGGTGATGACGGGGTTTGGCCGAACCGGCATGGCAGAGGCGGAAAGCGGAAAGCGGAAAGCGGAAACCCTGTTTGCGTGCCACCACGAAGGCGTGCAGCCGGATTTTCTGTGCGTGGCGAAAGGCCTGACCGGCGGCTATCTGCCGATGGCGGCGACGCTGACGACGCAAAAAGTTTTCAACGCGTTCCTCGGCGAATACGAGGAGTTCAAAACTTTTTTTCACGGCCACAGTTTCACCGGCAACCAGCTTGGCGCGGCGGCGGCGCTGGCCAGCCTGAAAATTTTGCAAAGCGAAAAGTCTGTGCGCCAGCGCGCGCAGTTGCAGCAGCACTTGCACGAAGAATTGCAAACCCTCTGGCCGCTGCCGAACGTCGGCGACATCCGGCAGGCCGGGCTGGTCGCGGGCATCGAACTCGTCAAGGACTGGCGGACCCGCCAGCCGTTTGCGTTGCGCGAGCGGGCGGGCATCCGCGTGTGCGAGGCGATGGCGCGGCGCGGCGTCCTGACCCGGCCCGTCGGCGACGTGATTGTGCTGATGCCGCCGTATTGCACAACGAGGGCGCAGTTGCACAAAATGATTTCCGCGCTACAGGATGCGGTTTCGGAATCATTCGCACCAGAATCCCAGGACTCACGCCGGCACAAATCGGCTTGAGTTTGCTCGCAGGAGCGCTTGCACACGGATGCCAGCTTCAAAAATTCTTTGCCGGCGCGGGCGGGCGGGCGCTATGGCAGCGAAAGAAAAAAAGTATTTTAACAGCAGCCCAAAAACTGGTTTAATGAATCAACAACAACCAATATCAAAAGAGGGAAAAATATGTCAACCGAATCCAAATGCCCGTTCCATCACGGCACCGCCAGCGGCGGCACCACAAACCAAGACTGGTGGCCGAACCGGTTGAAGCTCGAACTGTTGAGCCAGCATTCCTGCAAGTCCAACCCCATGGACAAAGGCTTCAACTACGCCAAGGAATTCAAGCACCTCGACTATGCGGCTTTGAAGAAGGATCTCGCGCGGCTGATGACCGACTCGCAGGACTGGTGGCCGGCGGATTTCGGCCACTACGGCGGCCTGTTCATCCGCATGGCGTGGCACAGCGCCGGCACTTATCGCACCGGTGACGGCCGCGGCGGTGCGGGTCGCGGCCAGCAGCGTTTCGCGCCGCTCAACAGTTGGCCGGACAACGTCAGTCTCGACAAGGCGCGTCGCCTGCTTTGGCCGATCAAGCAAAAATATGGCCGGAAAATTTCCTGGGCCGACCTGATTGTCCTCACGGGCAATGTCGCGCTCGAAACGATGGGCTTCAAGACGTTCGGCTTCGGCGGCGGACGCGGGGACGTTTGGGAACCGGATCAGGACGTTTATTGGGGCGCGGAAAAAATCTGGCTCGCCACCAGCGACAAACCCAACGGCCGTTACTCCGGCGATCGCGATCTGGAAAATCCGCTGGCCGCCGTGCAGATGGGTTTGATTTACGTCAACCCGGAAGGCCCCGATGGCAAACCCGATCCGGTTGCCGCCGCGCGGGACATCCGTGAAACTTTCGCCCGCATGGCGATGAACGACGAGGAGACCGTGGCGCTCATCGCCGGCGGCCACACTTTCGGCAAGACTCACGGCGCCGGACCGGCGACCCATGTGGGGCCTGAACCTGAAGCGGCCGGCCTCGAGCAGCAGGGCTTGGGCTGGAAAAATTCCTTCGGCACCGGCAAGGGCGGCGACACGATCACCAGCGGCCTGGAAGTCACCTGGAGCCAGACGCCGACAAAGTGGAGCAATTATTTTTTCGAAAACTTGTTCAAGTATGAATGGGAATTGACCAAAAGCCCGGCCGGCGCGCATCAGTGGGTGGCAAAAGGGGCGGCCGAGGATGTTCCCGATGCGCACGACCCGTCGAAGAAGCACCGGCCAACCATGCTGACCACCGACTTGTCGCTGCGTTTTGATCCGATTTACGAAAAGATTTCACGGCGATTCTACGAGTATCCCGATCAGTTTGCGGATGCGTTCGCCCGCGCGTGGTTCAAGCTGACGCACCGCGACATGGGGCCGCGCTCGCGCTACCTCGGACCGGAGGTTCCGAAGGAAGAACTCATCTGGCAGGATCCGATTCCCGCTGTGAATCACAAATTGATTGGCGAAAAGGAAATCACCGCACTCAAAGGCAAGATTCTGGCTTCGGGCTTGTCAGTTTCACAACTGGTTTCCACCGCCTGGGCGTCGGCGTCCACGTTCCGCGGCTCTGACAAGCGCGGCGGGGCGAACGGTGCGCGGCTGCGTCTCGCGCCACAGAAGGATTGGGAAGTCAACCAGCCGAAACAATTGGCGAAAGTGCTGAAAACGCTGGAAGGCATCCGGAGCGCATTCAACAAGACGGCCAAGGGAGGCAGGAAAATCTCGCTCGCCGACCTGATTGTGCTGGCCGGTTGTGCTGGTGTCGAGCAGGCCGCGAAGAACGCCGGCCACAAGGTCACGGTTCCCTTCAAGCCGGGACGCATGGATGCCTCGGCGGAACAGACCGACGTCGAATCTTTTGCCGTGCTGGAACCAATCGCGGACGGCTTCCGCAATTATCTCAAGAGCAGATACTCCATCCCGGCCGAGGCGCTGCTGGTGGACAAGGCGCAGTTGCTCACGCTCACCGCGCCGGAAATGACGGTGCTCATCGGCGGAATGCGGGTTTTGAAAACCAACTTTGGCGGGACGAAACACGGGGTCTTCACCAGGCGGTCGGAAGCCCTGACCAACGACTTCTTTGTGAACCTGCTCGACATGGGCACGGAGTGGAAGCCGGTTTCGCAAGACGCGGACGTGTTCGAGGGCCGTGACCGCAAAACGGGCAAAGTAAAGTGGACCGGCACGCGGGTTGATCTCGTCTTTGGTTCAAACTCCATTCTTCGCGCGTTGGCGGAAGTTTACGGCAGCTCCGACGCGCAGGAGAAATTTGTTCACGACTTTGTCGCGGCCTGGAACAAGGTGATGAACCTGGATCGCTTCGACCTCAAGTAATCGCGGCCTTTCGGCGATCGCCTTGCCAAAACAACCAAAATTTTAGCCAAATGCCGCCGTCCACCTTTCTCCGCGAAACGACCGGCGGCACTTTACTTTCCGTCAAACTCCAGCCGCGCGCCTCGAAGAATGAAATCGGCGGGCCGCTTGGTGATGAACTGAAAATCAAGGTCACCGCGCCGCCGGTGGACGCGGCGGCGAATGAGGCGCTGGTTGAACTGCTCGCGGAAAAACTCGGCTGTTCGCGCGGCAAAGTGGAGTTGATTCGCGGCCACACTTCGCGGCACAAAACCGTGATGCTGCATGGTTTCAAACCGGAAGACATCGGGCAGAAACTTTCCGGCGATGCCTGATCCGCCGGGATGCATTTTAACCTCGTTTTCAATTTTGCCTCCAGACTTCATTTCAATCGTAATTGCGGCGACAACTTCCAGGGCGAGGGCCGGCGGTGGCCCGGCCCGGCACTGATCGAACACGCTTTTCAACCGGCTTTTCTTTCCCGCTCCGGACGTGGCAAAGCTGTCGTTGCGGGTGAACCTTCCCAGCGGGTGCCGGCGGGCAGGTGTTCGCCTTTGGCGACGAGCGTCAACGGCCCGAGCTGCGCGCCGTCGCCGATACGCGTGTCATAAAGAATCGTGCTGCGGACGCCGACCGTCACGCGCGCGCCGATTTCGACCAGCCCGATTTTCATCACGCGATCCTCGAACAGATGTGTCTGCGGCCCGCACCAGGCGTTCAACTCCGCCTCGTCACCGATGCGGACGCAGTCGAACTCGGTCAGGTCGGTGGTGTTCAGACAAACGCCCTTGCCGATCTGCGCGCCGAGCAGGCGGAGCGCCCACGGCAGCATCGGCGTGCCGCGCAGCAGATCCAGAAAATTCGGCACGGCGAGCGATTCATACAAATTGGTGACGGCTTCGCTGATCCAGACAAACGGCGTCCACATCGGCGCGGCGCGCGGACGGTAGCGGCCAACGAGAATCCATTTCAACGCGACGACGAACAGAAAGGCAGCGAGGCCATACGCGCAACCGGCCAGCGCCAGCGCGTTGGCCGCCTGAATTCCCCAGCCGGCCTCGGCGGCCAACGGCATCACCAATACGATGATGAGATAGCCGGTCGCAATCACGAGCGCCAGCGGCAGCACGATGCGCAAGCCTTCAACAAGGCCGCGACCAAGCCGGCGCAGCGGGGTCGGACGGAACGTGAGCGATTCGGGAAAACCCTGCAAAATTTCGCGCGCGGGCAGCAGCATTGGCGGCGAACCAAGCCACGTCTGGCCGGATTTGAGCTGTGCGTTTTTCGGCGTGCGCGTTTGCACGCCGATCAGCACGTCGTCCGGCACCACCGCGCCGTCGGGCACATAAGCGCCGTTGCCGATGAACGAGCGGTTGCCGATGCGCGTTGGTTTCAAAATCATCCAGCCGCCGCGCAATTCCTCGTCGCCCAGCATCGCGCCATCGGCGATAAAGCTGTCGTCGCCCAGGCTCAACAATTCCGGCACCATGCCCTCGGCGGTGGAAATTTCGGCGTGACGGCCCACCTTGACGCCCAAAAATCGCAGCCATGGCGGCGCGAACACCGAGGCGTAAAGCCCGTGCAATTCCCGCAGGCTGCTGTCCAAAATCATGGACACGGCGCGTTTGCGCCAGTAGCCGAGGCTGTGAACGGCGGTGATCCCGGCGACTTGACGCGGCAGCAGCCAGCGCAGAAAACCGGTCACCAACATCGTCATGCCGAGAAACAGCGCACTGGCGGGAATGGCCAGCAGGAAAAAAAATCCGAATGCGGCCAGCGCACCGATGCCGGAATCAAAAACATTCAAGGTATGCGCGTCCAGCCAGTCAATCAGCATGAACGCCGGGAACGTGGGCAGGAAAAACAGCACCGACACGACGACGGCGGTGACGGCAAACAAAACCGCGAGCAGCCAGCGGCGGGCGAAGGAAACTGGCGGGCGCGGCGGAAGCGTTTCGGCAACTTGATCCGAGCGGCGCGCCGGCGCGCCGTCCCAAATTTCACCGGCGGGGATTTTTCGTCCGGCGGCGAGCGCCGACTGGCCAGCCAGCCGCGCGTGTTCCCCCAGTTCGGTGTTTTCTTCGAGCACGGAATAGGAATCCACCACCGAATCTTTTTTCAAATGCACCGGCCCGATGGCCAGTTCGCCATTTTCGACCCGGGCGTTTTCAATGTTCACAAACGTGCCGATGCTGACACCGTCCTCAACGGTCAGCAATTCCGGTGTCCCGAGTGTGATGGTGTCAATCATCACATCGCGGCCGATGCGGGCGCCGAGCGCGCGGAGATACAGCGGCATCCACGGCGTGCCGGCGAGCAGATAAGCATCCGGCAGTTCGGAAAATTTGGCGGCCGCCCACCAGCGGAAATAAACCACGCCCCACAGCGGATGACGTCCGGCCTTGAGCCGGCCCGACGCCAGCCAGCGGCCCGCGATGGCGATGGCAAAATTGGCAAACCGCGCCAGCACGAAGGTTGCGAGCGAATACAGCACCGCCAGAAAAATGCTGTCGCCCTCGTCGCCGGTGAAATATTGATAAACAAAAAACGGCGCCAGCCAGTCGGCGATGTGCAGCAAAACGAACAGTGGAATAATGAGAGCCTGGGCGAGTCCGCAAAAAAAACGGCGGCGCAGCGGTGCCGCGACGCGTTCGGGCATGGCGGCTGGTTGCGTTTGTGAACGCTGGCGTTCCATCGCGCGGGCGATTCCGGCCAGGCTGCGTTCGCGGTAGATCTCCTGCACGCTCAACGCGGCATAACGCGCGTCGCCGCGCAAAATGGAAACCAGCCGCGCGGCGAGCAGCGAGTGTCCGCCGAGATCGTCGAAGAAATCCGCTTCAGGACGGAAGCAGCGCCCGGGAAAAAGTTTTCCCAGCGCGGCGAACAGCGCGGCTTCGCCCTCGGTGCGCGGCCGGGATTTTTCTTCACCGACGGATTCAGCGGCTTGAAGCGGCAATTCGCGCAATGCCTTTTGATCAATTTTCCCGGAGGTCAACCGCGGCAAGGCAGCGACAATTTCAAAATGCGACGGCACCATGTAGGCCGGCAGCCGCGCAGCCAGCGTGTGTCGCAACTGTGCCGGTGCAATTTTGCCATTCGCTGCGGGAACGACAAAGCTGACAAGCTGGTCCATGTCCGCAACGGCTCGCATCACGACCGCCGCCGCCGCCACGCCGGGCTGCGCGGAGAGCACGGCAGTGATTTCGTCCAGTTCCACACGGAAACCGCGAATTTTCACCTGGCTGTCCGTGCGGCCAAGGCAATGCACCGGCCCGCCGGGTTCGATGCGGGCCAGGTCGCCGGTCAGATACATTTTTTCCTCGTTGGAATTTTCCGCGAGCGGATTTGAAATAAATTTTTCCGCCGTCAGGTCCGGCCGGCCAAGATAACCGAGCGCCAGGCCGGGGCCGAAAATGCACAGCTCGCCGGTTTCGCCGGCAGGCAGCGGCCGGCGCTGTTCGTCCACGACGAGCAGGCCGTAATTCGGCAGCGGCAGTCCGATGGTGACGGGCTCGCCGGATGATAATTCGGCGAGGCTGGCGGAGACGGAAGTTTCCGCCGGGCCGTAGGTGTTGAAAATTTTTCTGCTGGAACTGACGAGGCGCTGCACCAGCGCGGGCGGACAGGCTTCGCCGCCGAGATTGATGAGTCGCAGCTTCGGCGGCACTTCGGGCAACAAGCTCATCAGCGTCGGCACGGCGTGCAGCACGGTGATGCATTCGCGCGTCAGCGTCCGCGCCAGCAAATCGGGATCGCCGACGAGCGACGGCGGCGCGATCCAAAGCGTCGCGCCGGCAAGATACGAAATCCAGATTTCCTCGAACGACATGTCGAACGCGACGGAAAATCCCTGATACACGCGGTCATCGGCACGCACGCCAAGGATTTCATTTTCAGCGCGGAGAAAATGGCAGATGCTGCGGTGGCTGACGACAATGCCCTTGGGCTGGCCGGTGGAACCGGAAGTGTAAATCACATACGCCGGGTCGGAAGATTTTGCGGCGCGCGGCGGAACGGATTTCTTTTCAGCCAGCAAAGCTTCGACGGCCCAGACCGGCACCGACAAACCTTTCAAACGCGGCAGCCATTCGCGGCAGGTGACGAGGCCGACGGCGCTGGCGGACTCCAGACAAATTTTTATCCGCTCCAGCGGCGTGTCGGCGTCGAACGGCAGCCAGACCGCGCCGCTTTTTGCGATGCCGGCCTGGGCGACGAGCAAGTCCGCGCCGCGCGGCAAAAAAAATCCGACGACGAGTCCCGGTGTCGCGCCGCGTTGCGCCAGCGCACTGCCGAGGATGTCGCTGTCCGCGTCCAACTCGCCATAAGTCACAACGCATCTGTTCCAAATCAAGGCGGGATGTTGCGGCGACCGCCGCGCGGTGGCGGCGAGAACTCCCGCCAGTGTTTCATCGCGCAGCAAATCAGGCCGGGCCGGGCCGCGCAGCACCGCCGGACGCAAAGGTGCGAAACCCGCCGGTTGAAGACGGATTTGCGGCGCGGATAATGATGAGTTGGCGGATGGATCCACGACAGGCCGGAATGATTTCACACCGTTTGACGAAACCGGAGCGTAAAATGTTTCCACGATTTTTCCCGCGCGCGATTTCCGGCGGCCTGCCGGCCCGAAAATTTTTCAAGGTGTGGATTGATTTCTGCGCGCAGCTTTTCATAATGCGTCCGTCTGAAACATTCTGATGAACAGTCCGACTGACGCCACGCCGCCGCCGTGGAACATTGACGCGGCGCGGGCGCTTTACAACATCCGGCGCTGGGGCGCGAAGTATTTTGACATCAACGATGCCGGCCATGTGGTTGCGCACCCGCTGCAGGAGGCCGGCGCGACGGTGGAACTGACCGATGTGATCGAGGAGGCGAAAAGCCGCGGCCTGAAATTTCCGCTGCTGATCCGCTTTCAGGATATTTTGCGGCACCGCGTCGAAGCGATCAACACGGCGTTCCGCAACTCCATTTCCGAATTCAATTACCAGGCAAAATACCGCGGCGTGTTTCCGATCAAGGTCAACCAGCTCCGCGAAGTCGTGGAGGAAATCCTGGACGCGGGGAAGCCGTTCGATTTCGGCCTCGAAGTCGGCAGCAAGCCGGAACTGTTCGCCGGCCTCGCGCTGCAAAACCATCTGGGCTGCCTCATCATCTGCAACGGCTACAAGGACGCGGACTTCATCAAGATGTCGCTGCTCGGCATCAAGCTCGGCAAACGCGTCATCATGGTCGTCGAGAAGCTGGAGGAGCTGAAGCAGATCATCGCCATTTCCCAGTCGCTCGGCGTGGAGCCGCTCATCGGCATCCGCGCGCGGCTGTTGAGCAAGGGCGCGGGCCGCTGGGCCGAAAGCGGCGGCGAAAACGCGAAGTTCGGCCTGAGCACCGGGGAAATCCTCGCCGCCACGGAAATGCTCCGCGCGGAAAATCTCGGCCATTGCCTGAAACTGCTGCATTTTCACATCGGCTCGCAGGTGCCGGACATCTTGACCGTGAAAAAGGCCGTGCAGGAGGCGGCGCGGCTTTACGCGAAGCTGCACAAGATGGGTTTCGCGGTTGAATTTCTCGACGTCGGCGGCGGCCTGGGCGTGGATTACGACGGCAGCCGCACGGCGTTCGACAGCTCGACAAACTACAGCTTGCAGGAATACACGAACGACGTGGTTTATTACATCGCCGACGTCTGCAACGCCGAGGGCGTGCCGCATCCCGACATCGTCAGCGAAAGCGGCCGCGCCATCGTCGCACATCACAGCGTCTTGATCGTCGAGGTTTTTGGCGCGATTGAAAAAGTCCGGTCGAATGAATTTCTGAAATTTGGCGGACACGAGCATCCCCTCGTGTGCGAGCTGCTCGACATCCAGAAAAACCTGTGCAAGCTCAACAAGCTCGAAGCCTACCACGACGCGCTCGAACGCCGCGACGACGCGCAGCACATGTTCACCCTCGGCATGATGGACCTGCCGGACAAGGCGAAGATCGAGGACTTGTATTGGCAGATCAGCCGTGCCGTCGTCGAGTGCTTCAAGGGCCAGCCTTACATCCCCGAGGAAATCCGCAAGCTGGAGGACACGCTCGGCGACCAGTATCTCTGCAATTTCTCCGTCTTCCAGTCGCTGCTCGACCATTGGGCGCTCGGCCAGTTGTTTCCCATCATGCCCGTCGCGCGCCTGGACGAGCGCCCCACGCGCGAGGCCACGCTGGTGGACATCACCTGTGATTCCGACGGCCAGGTCAACAAGTTCATTGACCTGCGCGACGTGCGCGACACGCTGCCGGTGCACCAGCTCAACACCAACGGCAATGGCAATCTGGAGCCTTACTACCTCGGGTTTTTCCTGATGGGCGCGTATCAGGACATCATGGGCGATTTGCACAACCTCTTTGGCCGCGTCAACGAAGTCCACATCTTCCTCGAACCTGACGAACCCGCCGGCTATTACATCGAAGAAATCATCGAAGGCGCCACCATCGTCCAGTCGCTCGCCGACGTGCAATACGACGAGAACGAACTCAAGCGCCGCATGAAGGCGCAGATGGACGAGGCCATCAAGTCCGACCGCATGAAACCCAGCGAGGCCATGCGCCTGCTGGACGACTACGAACGCGGGCTGAAGGCTTACACCTATTTAAGCTTTTGAAATTGCGAATTTCAAATCGCGAATGACGAACCGTTTGTTCGCGCGACAACATTTCATCCGACAATCGAAATTCGTAATTCAAAATTTTCCAGATGCCCGACCCGACCACCAATCCTCAACTGCTTCGCTCGCTCGGCAAGCTCGCGCGCGGGCTGTCCGCGCTGTTCTGGGGCCTGCCCGCCACGCTGCTCATTTCCGCCGAGACCGCGCGCGCGGACTGGCTCAAGCCGCTCGGCATCCTGCCCGTGCTCGCCATCAACGCCCTGCTGCTCTACGGCCTCTGGCAGATGAGCGATTTTCAAAAACAGGAACGTCCGTGGCGGCACGCGCTGGATCGCGCCCGGCTGCTCGCGCTCGTCAACCTCGGCCTCTGCCCGTTCATCTACTGGCACAACCGGATGCCGGAGGAATTGTTCTTCACCGCCGCCGTCATGGTGCTGGAACTTTCCGCCGTGCTGTTCCTGTTCAACCTGAACCTCGTGCTCAAACGCCTCGCCGCGATGCTGCCGGACGAGAACCTGCGCCAGGAAACCCGCCAGTTCACCGCGCTCAACCGCTGGCTGCTCGTCGCGCTGCTGTTCTTTTCCATCGCCATCCTCTGGCTCACGCAGACGCCGCATCCGTCGCTGCCGGTCGGCCGGCTGCTCGTCTGGGCCGGCCGGTTCAGCAATCTGCTGCTCATCTTTTTCATCCTGCTGCCGCTGGCCATGACGATGGCGCTGATCTGGAAAACCAAGGAAGTCATCCTCGACGCGGTGTTCGGCGCAAGATGAAAAGCAGAACCTCGAACATCCAACACCGAATGCGCCGGCGGGAAAAATAAATTGGACGTTCAGCGTTCAATGTTCAATGTTCGATGTTCAATCCAATGAAAAATTCCGCCCTGTCCGCCCTGGGCCGGCGCACCGCGCCGCCGCCGATTTCGTGGCTGATGAAAACCGCGCTGGCGCGGCCCAGGCTCATTTCGCTCGCCGCCGGGTTCACAGACAGCGCCACGCTGCCCGCGGCAATTTCGCGCAGGCTGCTGGATGAAATTTTGCGCTCGCCCAAAACCGCCCGGCCCGCATTGCAATACGGCACGACCGCCGGGGAGGCAAACTTGCGTCGGCTCACCGCGCGGCATCTGCAAAAACTCGACGGCGGACAGGACCGCGCGCATTCGTCCGAACACGTCATCATCACCGGCGGTTCGCAGCAGCTGCTTTACCTGACGCTTGAGGCGCTCGGCGACGAAGGCGACATCATTCTCGTCGAAGACCCGACGTATTTTGTGTTCCTGAGCATCCTCCAAAGCCGCGGCCTCCAGGCGACCGGCGTGAAGCTGGAACGCGACGGAATTGATTTGCGTCATCTCGAAGAAGTTTTAACGCGGCTGGAAAAGTCCGGCGAACTCCGCCAGGTGAAGGCGCTTTACCTCATCACCTATTTCCAGAACCCGACCGGCGCGACCACCAGCCTGGCGAAAAAAACCGCCGCGCTGAAGCTGCTGAAAAAATTCGAGCGCGCCGCCGGACATCCGCTTTATCTCATCGAGGACGCCGCGTATCGCGAGCTGCGTTTTGATCGCGGCGCGGACGTGCCGGCCGCGCTCACGCTTCCCGGCGCGCGCGACCGCGTGATTTATGCCGGCACTTACAGCAAGCCGTTTGCGACCGGCGTGCGCGTGGGCTTCGGCATTTTGCCGGAGCCGCTTTACACCGCCGTTCTGCGCATCAAGGGCAACCACGATTTCGGCTCGGCGAACCTGTTGCAACATCTGCTGGCCCGCGCGCTGGCGACCAGGCTCTACGACCGGCATGTCGCGAAAATGCAAACGAATTATGCCCGCAAGGCGCGCGTGATGCGGCAGGCGATGGCGAAACATTTTCCGGCGGACGTGGAAATCTGGGAAGCCGGCGGCGGGCTTTATTTTTGGGCGCGATTACCAGCAGGCATCGCCACCGGCGTGAAATCAAAGGTGTTCCAGGCCGCGCTGAAGCACGACGTGCTCTACGTCCCCGGCGATCTTTGCTACGCCGATGATCCGTCCCGAGCCAGGCCGGACCACGAAATGCGCCTCAGCTTCGGTGGCGCGAGCGAGGCAAACATCCGCGAAGGCATCGCGCGGCTCGGCGCGGTGCTGCGGAAATGCGTTTCCTGATACGTCTCGCCGGCACCGTCGCCATCCGCCGGGAAACCGGCAAAAATGCCTGCTTCACCCGTATTTCAGGGTTTAGACGTGGGTTCGGCGATTCCAGACAGGGTTCCGCTGTTGTTAGACGGTGTTCCGGCAATGTTAGACTGTGTTCCGATGACCCTGGACCATGTTCCGCAGGTCCTGGACGCGGTTTCGGGAACAGCAGACGGATTTTCCGCCGGGCAGCGAAGGATTTTGCGCCGGCCGTCGTGTTTCTGTATAAAGAACCCAAATCAAACCAGCCAATTATGAAAAAATCCATCCTTCTCGCCGCCAGCCTGCTCGCGCTCAACCTCACGCCGGTTTCCGGCCAGCCGGCCGCCAACCCGCCACAGCCGATGCCTTTGCCGCGACTTCCGTCACCGCCGCCCGGCGCTACTTTTCAGCAACGCCTGCAAACCATTGAACGAGCCGCTGCCCCGCAAACCGAAGCGCCGGAACTGACCAAGTTCAATCTTGATTTTCCCGGCGGCTGGCCGAAGGAACTAGTTGCCGCCATCGAGAAGGCCATGGGCAAGCCGCTGAACGCCATCATCCCGACGGAAGATGCCGACCTGCAAATGCCGCCGCTGAAAATGAATGCCGTGGTGGTGCCGCAATTGTTTGCGGCGTTGGAGGCGGCCAGCCGGAAAACGGTCGCGATATCCTCTGGCAACTTTGGCAACAGCTATTCCCAAGTCATAACCGATTATGGCTTCCAAACCGCAGACAGCCCGGTGACGGATGCCTCGATCTGGTATTTTCACGCCACTAAACCCATTTTGCCGCCGATGGTTTCCGCCGAAAAGATCTGCCGGTTTTTTACGCTGGCCAATTACTTGAACCGCGGCTTCACGGTGGACGACATCACCACCGCCATTCAAACCGGCTGGAAAATGTCCGGCGAGACGGCGACGCCGGAGTTGAGTTATCACAAGGAAACCAAGCTGTTGATCGCTTTTGGCGAACCGGACAAATTGAAAACCATCCAAAATGTGCTGGATTCGCTGCCTGCTTCAGCAATTTCTCAAAACCAAATTGACAATATGCGGAATAATATCAGCCAGCTTCAAAAGCAGGTTGACGAACTGAACAAGCAGCTAAGACCGCCTACCGCGCAGGCTCCAGCCGGTTTGGAACAAGAAAAGTCTGGCAAATAAACTTCAGCCGGTGGTTAAATGCGATTGCTTGGAAGAAAACTTTCAAACCTCCAGCCCGCGTTCCGCAGCGGCGGACCAGCCCGCGCGCGAAACGAGGGACATCGCAGCGCTAACCCGCGCGATGACGGGCGGCGACGAGACGGCTTATCGCATTTTTTATGACGCGTATTTTGACCGGCTGCTGCGCTACCTGCTCGTCGTCACCGGCGGCAACGAGGAGGCGGCGCGCGAGGCGCTGCAACTGGCGCTGGTCCGCGTGGTGCGCCATGTGAAAGTGTTCGAGTCGGAGGAGAAATTCTGGAGCTGGCTCACGGTGCTGGCCCGCAGCGCGCTCGCGGATGAATCGCGCAAACGGCGGCGGTATTTCGCCTTTCTGGAACGGTTCACGCGGCAGCAGGAAACCGGGCCGGCCACGATGGACAACGGCGAGGCGGACGAGCGTTTGCGCGCGCTGCTGGAAAGCCAGTTGACCGCGCTGCCGGCGGACGAACGGCAACTGGTCGAGCAGAAATATCTTTTGCACCAGTCCGTCCGCGAGATTGCCGACGGACAGCAGACGACGGAAAAGGCCGTGGAATCGAGGCTTTCCCGCGTCCGCCAAAAACTGAAAAACGCCGTGCTGGCGGAACTGAAAAATGAACAACCGCGCTGACCAAAATGACCTGCTGGCCGAGGTGCTGGCCGAGGCGTCGCCGGCGGATTTCCGCGCGGCGCTGCTGGCGGAGACGCTGCGCCTCGCGTGGCGGCGGCGGCAATTCCGCCGGGCGCGGCAGGCGGCTGGCGTTTTGGCCTTGGCAGGTTTGCTGGCGGTTTTGGCGGTGCAACAATTTTCAAAGCCGGCGGTTGTTTGCCCGCCGTCCGCAAAGAATATTGTAAAGCAAAGTTACGAACTGGTCCGCACACAGCCGCTGCCGGCCAGCGCGGTCATCCGCACGCGGTATTTTCCCGTGATTGAACCCGCCGCGTCCGTTCCAAAAGTCCTTGAAGTCGCCACCGTCAGCGACGGCTTCCGATTGATCAATGACAACGAGCTTTTGGCACTGCTGGCGGACAAGCCGGCGGTTTTGATCCGCACCGGCCCGAATTCGGAGGAACTGGTTTTCGCCAACCCGGAAGACCAAAAGGGATTTTTACTTCATTGATTCGCCGGCGGCCCGGTTCACGCACCGCAACAATTCTTTGCTTCACCAGGAATTGGGTTACATTCGGGCCATGCGGCAACTGCGGGATTTTGTTTTCGTGACGGCGGCGGCGGTCGTGCTGGCGCTGACGGTTTATCTGACATTCACTGTGGCGCGCTGGACGAACCACGGCGGGGGCCTGCATTTGTGGAACACCGTGAGCGTCGTCCACGAGATCCAGCCGCTCTCCGAACTGGTCACGGTCAAATATGTCATGGACAAGGTCGTGGTGCTGGAGGACGTGAAATGGTATGGCGAAAACCGCGTGCTGCTGCTGGCGCACGGCGTGGTGAAGGCGGGCATTGACCTGAAACGCCTGTCGCCGGAGGACGTGAAAATTTCCGGCAAAACCATTTTGCTGCGCCTGCCGCCGCCGCAAATCACGGATGCCTACCTGGACGACAAGGCCAGCCAGGTGATTGACCATTCAACGGGGCTGCTGCGCGCGTTCGACAAGGATCTGGAGCAGACGGCGCGGCAGAATGCGGTGGATGACATTGCCCGGGCCGCGCGCCAAGGCGGCATTTTGAACGACGCCGACAAACGGGCACGGACGGAACTGGAGACGTTCCTCAAACGCGCGGGTTTTGAGACGATTGAGTTTCGGTGACGGGACTGCCCAAATTCTGGCCAAGGTGTCTCATTGTCACCGGCTGGACGGATTCGGAAACGAACACCACCGGCAGGTGCCGACGCAACATTGGCACGGTCCGGACGCGAGGAGGAAGGCGCACGCCCCGCAATTGCATCGGTGCCAGGCACAAACTCTTCGCCGCGTTGTCGGACGCGTTAACAACCATTCTTAAAGCATGAAATTTTTTAGCCACGAAAGAGGTGACGCAACTCGTGTGCCAAAATCAATCACGCCGGATCGGAAAATCCACGGCACCCGAAAAACATCCAGGCGAAATTTTTCATCGCTCCCGGTGCCCGGCCAATCATAAATCGTCTTCGCTTCTTTCCATGCGTGAATCCCACGCATGAGGCGTGAAATTTTCACGCAACGCGCGCGGGTTTTGCCACGGAACCTTGGATTTCCATTGTTTTTGATGATTTGCCGGTTGGTATGGAGGCTGCTGAAGCCCAATGACTGCTTTTGGCTCCGTCATTGTGTCCGTTTTTGGCGTCTTTTTGGTTTGCCAAGGCCGGCCAATAAGAGTTAAAAAGGCGTATCGCATCAGAAAAATTGTCATTGCGCTGGCCAGCCTTTTCGGCGAAACCGCGCTACAAAGAAACTCAAAGATTATCTGCCATGAAAAGGATCATGAAATTATCATCCGGGAAAGTGCTGTCCACCGGCCTCGTCATGCTCGCGGCGCTGGCCGCAGCCTCACGCATAAACAAAACCCTTCTCACCCTTTTAGCGGGCCTGACTGTAATCTCGTGCAAGGTTTTTGGAGGCGATGTCTTTTATGTGGCGGAGGAACAACTGCAGCGAGTCTCCATCGTGCAGCCGGATGGCGGCCTTCAAACTTTTGCAAACGGCGTCGGATTGGTTTATGGATTGGCGCTGGATTCGCACGGCAATGTTTACGCTGCGGGAACGGGCGACGACACGATTCGCGAAGTCACTTCGGGCGGCGGGGTCAGTGTTTATGCGTCCGCCAGCATTCTTGGATCACCAAGTGGCCTGGCCTTCGATGCTGACGGCCATCTGTTCACTTGCGGAGCCGGGTGGGGAGGGACGATCAACCGGATTGGCACAAACGGAATGGTTACAAATATTCTGACCGGCATCGGCTGGAACGAATCTTTGGCATTTGATGTCGCAGGCAATTTATATGTTTCCTGTGGTGCCCAAGTGATCAAAATCACCCCCGTTGGCGTGATCAGCACCTATGCGTCAGGATTCAATGAAACTTGGGGACTGGCGTTCGACCGCGATGGAAATCTGTTCGTCGCGGACGCTTATGAAAATTCGGTCAGCAAAGTCACGACCAACGGGGTCGTCAGCCTCTATGCCACCGGATTGGATTATCCAACGGGAATTGCCTTTGACAGCAGCGGAGACCTTTACGTCTGCAACATCACTCACAGCAATGTTTTGGGTTATCTGAACCGAATCACGCCCGACGGGACCGTTTCCACCTTTGCCAGTGGGTTGGATTATCCGACTGCGATTGCCATTCAACAGTCTGTCGCGCCGCCATCTTGCACGCCGCCGCCGCCGGGTCTCGTCGGCTGGTGGAAAGGCGATGGCACGGCGGTGGATGTCGTGGGCGGCAACAACGGCGTGCTGGTGAACGTGAGTTATACCAACGGCATGGACGGTTTGGCGTTTGCCTGTGATCCGGAGAATTATCCCTATGGCACTTACACCGGGGTGCAAATCGCGGACCAGCCGGCGTATGCGTTGACGAATGCACTGACCATCGAAGGCTGGATCCGTCCGCGCGGCGACGGCTATAACATTTTTTGGCGCGGCGACAATCGTCCGGGGACGGACCCCTATTACATTTCCATGTCGGGCAATCATGTGCTTGAGTTTTTGATCGGCGATCAAAACAACAATTATGACACCGTCAGCACTACGCTCGACTATGGCGTCTGGGTGCATGTGGCGGCGACGTTCGATGGCAGCGCCGGCACGATGAGCCTTTACACCAATGGCGTGCTCGCGGCGCAGAAAACCACGACGATCCGGCCGTTCGGCAATCTGATTGCCGGCGATTCTCCCGGCATCGGGATCGGCAACGTCAATGACGGTTTCAACAATTTTCCCTTCCTCGGCGACATAGATGAAATAGCGCTTTATAGCCGCGCGCTGATGCCGGCTGAAATTCAAGCCATCTACAACGCCGGCAGCGCGGGCAAATGCATCTCCTCGCAGCCTGCAGTGCCGGTTATTTCCAACTTTGCGCCCGTGTCCGGCACCAATGGAACGGTGGTGACCATTTCCGGCGCTAATTTCAACGCGACGGCGGCGGCGGACATCGTTTATTTCGGTGCCGTGCGGGCCACGGTTTTGGCAGCGAGTCCGACCAGCCTGACCGTAACCGTTCCCACCGGCGCGACATATGCGCCCATCACCGTGACCGTGGGCGGACTCATGGCTTATGCCAACGCGCCGTTTCTCGTCACCTTTGCCGGCGGTGGCACGACGGCGCTCGCGCCGCGCTTGGATTTGCCGGCCGGCGACGGGCCGGGATTCACAGCCTTCGCCGATCTGGACGGTGACGGCAAGCCGGATTTATTGGTGTTGGGCGGCAGTGTGCTTTCCATTTATCAGAACCTCGGCACCAATGGCACGGTGGCCGCCGGGTCGTTTGCGCCGCGCGTGGATTTGCCGCTGCCCGCCGGGTTGGACGCCATGACTGTTGCCGATGTGGATGGCGATGGCAAACTGGACATCGTGCTGTTGAATCGCAATTCGAACCAGGTGATGATCCTGCAAAATCTTTCCGCGCCGGGCCGGCTCACGACCAATTCCTTTGCCACGCCAGTGGCGTTTTCCACCGGCTCAGATCCGCGCGGCTTGGCTGTGCAGGATTTGGATGGCGATGGCAAGCCAGAACTCATCGTCGGGAATTGGGGCGACAGCACCGTCTCGGTTTTCTACAACACCGGTGCGGGCGGCATCACGACCAATTCCTTTGGTCCCGCAGTAATTTTTGCCGTGGGTGCCAATCCGCAAGGACTGGCGGTTGCCGATCTGGACGGCGATGGCCGGCCGGACATCGTCACCGCCAACAACAATTACGGCACCACCAACTCAGTTTCCATCCTGCGAAACACAAGCACGCCCGGAAACATATCCTTTGCCCCGTCCGTCGGCCTGGCGGGATTGCCCACCAGTTATGGCATCGCCGTCGGCGATTTGGACGGCGACGGGAAATTGGATCTCGCCGTCTCGTCATTCATCAACGGACAAGCCGTGTCCGTCTATCGCAACACCAGCGCGCCGGGCAGCTTGAGCACCAACTCGTTCGCGCCCAATGTGGATTTCTCCACCGGCGGCTGGGGCAACGGCGTGGCCATCGGCGATCTGGACGGCGACGGCAAACCTGATCTCGCGGTCGTCACCCAGCTGCCCGACCACTTGTCTATTTTCAAAAACATCAGTTTGCCCGGCAGCTTCACGACTGGTTCGCTCGCGCCGCGCGTGGATTATCCGACCGGCTGGAATCCGAATGGCATCGCCATCGGCGATTTGGATGGCGACGGCCGGCCTGACATCGCCTTCGCCGTGACTTATGCCGCCACGCTTTCGATTTATCAAAACGAGACGTCGTCACCTGGATCCACGCCCGGAACCAATCCCCCGGCCATCACAGGAGTCGCACCCATGATTAGCGCGCCGGGAACTGCGATTTCAATTTCAGGAATTAATTTCAGCCCGCTGGCCGTTTCCAACATCGTTTATTTCGGCGCGGTGCAGGGAATTGTTTCTTCGGCCAGCCCGACCAATCTTTTTGTGACGGTCCCGGCCGGCGCAACATTTGCGCCGATCACCGTGACGGTGAACGGCTTGACCGCCAGTTCAAGCCGGCCATTTGAACCCACGTTCCCCGGCGACGGCTCCAGCATCAGCAGCGGCAGCTTTGCGGCCAGTTTCAATCTCGCCACCGGCGTCAATCCCGGCTCGGCGATCATCGCGGATCTCGACGGCGACGGCAAACCGGACATCGCCGAAGTCAACGGCAACGACCACACGGTTTCGATTTTCCGAAACATCAGCACGAACGGAGCCTTGTTGAGCGCCGCTTCATTTGCCCCACGCGTTGACCTGCCCTTTCCCACCGACGGCACGGGCGGAAATCCGTATCGCCTGCGCGCGGTGGATTTGGACGGCGATGGCCGGCTGGATTTGATCGCGTGTGAAGTCAACGGCAACCGCGTTTCCGTTTTCCACAACATCAGCTCTCCCGGCGGCCTCATGACCAATTCCTTTGAACCGGCGTTTGCGCTGGTCGCCGGCAATGACTGCCGTTTCGCCACCGCCGCCGATCTGGACGGCGACGGCCGCGTGGACATCATCGCGCTGAATTATGGAGACAAGACCATTTCGCTTTTCAAAAATGTCGGAACCGGCGGCAGCCTGACGACGAATTCGTTTGCGCCGCCAGTGGTGATCGCCGCCCCCGGCGGGCCGTATGAAGCCGTCGTTGCGGATTTGGACGGCGACGGCAAACCGGACCTGGCCGTGGCCAATTCGGACAGCGGCACCGTCTCCATCTATCAAAACGTCACCGCGGCCGGGGCCATCAACACGAACTCCTTTGCCGCCAGCATTGACCTGCCCTGCGGCAACGCCACTGCCACCATCATGGCCGGCGATTTGGACGGCGATGGCAGACTTGACCTCGTGGCGGGGTCGGTTCAAAGCGAAACCATCAGCGTGTTCCAAAATGTCAGCAGCGGCGGGCTGCTCACGAGCAATTCCTTTGCGGCGCGCGTGGATTTCTCGACGCCCGGCTGGATGCACACCGTGACGCTGGCCGACATCAATGGCGACGGCAAACCCGACATCTGCACGGTCGGCGAACTGCCGAGCTTCCTGGCCGTTTTCCAAAACGTCAGCACGCCCGGCAGTTTCACGACCGCCTCGCTCGCGCCGCCGGTGGATTTCGGCACCGGCTGGAATGCCTGGGGCATCGCGGTGGGCGACCTGGACGGGGACGGCCGCCCGGACATCGTGTTCTGCAACAATTACGACAGCACGATCACGATTTATCAAAACCAGACACCGTTTGGAACGTCGCCGGTCATCACGACGCAACCGACGAACCAGAATGTCGCCGTCGGTGGCACCGCCACATTTAGCGTCGCCGTCCAGGGCGCATCGCCGCTCAATTTTCAATGGAGCTTCAACGGCACCAATCTTGTTGGCGCAACGAACGCCACGCTGACGTTGAACAATGTCCAGCCCGTTCAGGCCGGAGATTATTCCGTCAGCGTTTCAAATCTCGCCGGCATGGTGACGAGTTCCAACGCCGTGCTGACGGTTTATGTTCCGCCCACGCCGCCGGCGATTCTCGCGCAAACACCGGGCCAGGTCGTGCTGCTCGGCAATGCGGCAACCTTCAGCGTGACGGCCGGCGGCCCCGGTCCGTTGAGTTACTTTTGGAGCCGGAATGGCGCGGTGATCCTGAACGCAACGAACTCCAGCTACACGTTGCTTAACGCCCAGTTGCCGGATTCCGGCAGCCAGTTCAGTTGCCTCGTCACCAATGCCTACGGCTCGGCGGTCAGCACCAATGTGTCGCTCAAGGTCATTGATTCGACTCTGGCGAACGACTTGTGCAGCGGAGCGATTGTCATCACCAACGCCAGTTACACGAATGTTCAATCCACCGCCGCGGCCACCTCGTTTGGCGATCCAACGCCTGATTGTGTGGACGGATTTGGCCACGGCGTCTGGTATCAATTTACCGCGCCGGTTGCCGGGCTGCTCGTCGTGGATACGTTCGGCAGCGACTTCGACACCGGCCTCGCGATTTACACCGGCTCGTGCGACGCGCTGACCGAAGTGGCGTGCAACGATGATTTCGGTGGCGTGACTTCCCAAGTCACCCTGCCGACGACCGCCGGCACAACTTATTTAATTCTGGCCGGCGGCTACGATGCCGACGCGGGCAATCTGATGCTGCACCTGAACCACTTCGCGCCGCCGGCGTTCGCCGTTCAGCCGACGAACATTTCCGTGGTGGTCAGCAGCAACGGCAGTTTCAGCCCGACGCTGTCCGGCTCGCTGCCGATGAGCTTCCAATGGTTCTTTAACAATTCGCCGTTGACTGACGGCGGACGCATAAGCGGCTCGACCAATTCAACTTTGAACATCGCCGGCGTGCAGACCGGCGATGGCGGATATTATTTTCTCGTCGCGTCGAACTTCGTCGGCGTGGCGACGAGTTCCGTGGCGGTGCTGACGCCGGTTATTCTGCCGCCGGTGTTCCTCCAGCCGCCGTTGGGCGGCGGAGTGGTCGTCGGCTCCAATGCGAACATCTCCGTCATCGTCGGAGGCACGCCGCCGTTCAGTTACCAATGGTCGTTCAACAGCCAGCCGCTGGTGGATGATGGACTCCACATCGCCGGCTCAGCCACCGCGAGCCTGACCATTTCCAATTTCACCACGGCGGATGCCGGCGATTATTTGCTGACCGTCACGAATCTCTCCGGTTCCGCCAGCGGAACGGCCACGCTGTGGGCGCTGACGCCGCCGGCCTTCGTTTCACCACTCTTGGGCCGCTCGGTGCCGCCGGGTCTGCCGACAACTTTTACCGCCCAAGTCTCCGGCAATCCCGCGCCGCTTTATCTGTGGCAGTTGAATGGCACCAACGTTCAAGCCTGGTCGCCCAGTGGCAGCTACACCATACCGGCGGTCGGGACAAATCAACTCGGCTTTTATCAAGTCATTGCCAGCAACTGGATCGGTTCCGTGACGAGCACCGTCGCGCAACTCACCTTCGGCCCGGTCGCCGCGTGGGGCTTGAACTCGTCCGGCGAATGTCTGCCGCCGCCGGGATTGAGCAACGTCCTCGCCGTTGCCGGATCACCGGGCGCGAGCTTTGCCGTGCAGAGCAGCGGAAACCTGGTCGCTTGGGGCAGCGCCAGCGCCGCAAATGTTCCCGCCAGCGCCACCAATATTGTGGCGATGGCTGGGCTGGGAAATTATGCCCTGCGTGCGGACGGCAGCGTCGTTCATTGGGCGGGACTGGATGTATCGGCCTTGAGCAATATCGTCTCAGTTGCCGGTGGCAGTAGCACGGCTGGTTACGCCGTGCGCGCTGAAGGCTCGCTCGTCACTTGGGGCAATCCATCTCCCGGGCTTTCTTTGTCGGCTCTTCCTGCCGGGTTAAATCACCTGACGGCGATTGCCTGCGGAATGAACAGTCCGGTGGGTTACCTGAACGCGGTGGCGCTAAAAAATGACGGCACGATCGTCGTGTCCGGCAGCGGTGCGGTGACGAATGTTCCCGCCGGCTTGAACAATGTGGTGGCGGTGGCCGCTGGATATTCCTACGCGATGGCATTGATAGCCGACGGAACCGTGGTTGCGTGGGGCAGCGGCACGGGAACCAATCTTCCAGCAGGTCTGACGAATATTGTCGCCATCTCCGCCGGCAATGTCCCCGGTGAAAATTTTGGCCTGGCCATCCGCGCCGACGGAACAGTGGTGACTTGGGGCGATAACCCCGATGGCGAGACCAATCCGCCCGCCGCCTTGAACAATCTGGTTTCAATTGCCGGTGATGCCGCTGCGTATCACGGCCTTGCCTTGGTCAATAACGGCAGCCCGGTGATTTTGCATCCGCCCGTCGGCCTCACGGCTTACACCGGCCGCGATGTGACGCTGCAAGCTTTCGCCGCCGGCGCGCAGCCGTTGAGTTATCAATGGCTGCTGAACGGCACCAATGTTCCCGGCGCCACCAACACCAGCCTGGTCATTTCCAATGTCCAATTCAACAGCGCGGGCAATTATCAATTATCTGTCAGCAACAGCATCAACACGGCGTTGAGCCTGGCCGCACCGCTGACTGTCATCAGCAACAGCACCCTGATATTTTTGAGCCAGCCGGCGACGCAGACTAATATTTATCAAGGTGGAAAAGTCCAGCTCGGAACAACCGTGCTCGGCAGCGGCCCGTTGAGCTATCAATGGTATTTCAGCCCGACCGCCAACAGTCAAATATTCACGCCGGTATCCGGCGCGACCAATGACAGCCTGACATTTGATCCAGCGCTGGCAGGCGAGACGGGGTATTATTATGTGTCCGCCAACAACAACCTCAGTCGCATCGTCAGCTTGCCGGTGTATGTGCGCGTGTGGTTTGCGAAGGCTTGGGGCTATCTTGCCACCGACCCGCCGTTCAATGTGACCAACGCCACGGCCATCGCCGTGGGCAACGCCGGACTAGGTGCCGGGTCCGGTCATTATCTTGTGCTTAAGTCGGATGGGAAAATTGCCAGTTGGTCGGGTGGTTTTGTCACGTTCGGCGAAACCAATGTGGCGGCCTTGAGCAATGCCACCGTCACCGCCATTGCCGCCGGTTATGAGGACAGCCTGGCGTTGAAATCCGACAGCACCGTGTATGCCTGGGGGGATGACATCAACGGCGAAACCAATGTGCCGGCCGGCTTGAGCAGCGTCACCGCCATCGCCTGCGGGAATTACCATGACCTGGCCTTGAAAGCGGACGGCACCGTCGTGGGCTGGGGGCAAAACACTTATTTTCAGACCACCAATGCCGCCGCAACCAATGTTGTGGCCATCGCCGCCAGCGGAGAGGACAGCATCGCCCTGCGGTCGGATGGATCGGTCGTTGCGTGGGGGTTCTATGGACCATACTTGCCTGGTCTTATACCTTTCAACGTAACCAACGTCATCGCCATTGCCGCTGGTGGTTCACATTACCTTGCCTTGCGCGCAAATGGCACGGTGGTTGGCTGGGGCAACAATGGTTACGGGCAGGCCACAATTCCCGCTGGCATCAGCAACATCGTCGCCATCTCGGCCGGTGCCAACCACAGCATCCTGTTGCGCAATGACGGAACCGTTGTGGCCCTTGGCGCTTATACGGGCAGTGTTGGACTGTCCTCAATCAGCCCGCCGTCCGATCTGGCCAATGTCGTCGCCATCGCCAGCAGCGGCGACCACGACCTCGCGCTGTTCGGCACCCGCGCGCCGGCTTTCACCGTCCAGCCCTGGAGCCGGACGGTGTTCAACACCGCGACCAGCGTGTGGTTCTCCGCCAAGTGCGCGGGCGTCCAGCCGGTCAGCTATCAGTGGCAGTTCAACGGCACGAACCTGCCCGCCGCGACCAACGACACCTTGACTGTGCATGCCACGATTACCAACACCTATGCCCAGAAAAACGTCGTGCTCCCGCTCCAGTCGGGCGTTTACCAGCTCATCGCCAGCAATGCCTATGGCGTTGTCGCAAGCAAATACGCCCAGCTCACCGTGCTCATCCCGCTCGGCGTCGCGCTCAACGCGACGAACCTGAACTGGACCACCACCGGCGAAGCCAAGTGGTTCGGTGAAACCAACATCACCCACGACGGCGTGTCCGCCGCGCAAAGCGGCGACATTGGGCCGTTGCAGGAAACGATTTTGCAGTCCACCGTCGGCACGAACTGGTCTGGCCATTATACTTTCTGGTGGAAAGTTTCCTCTGAGCTGGATTTTGACTTCCTCGAATTCCGCATCAACGGCATCGTGCAGACGAACATTTCCGGCGAAGTGGACTGGCAGCCGGTCAGTCTCCCCGTCGCCGCCGGCACGAATGTCCTGATGTGGCGTTATTCCAAGGAATCCATCTACGGCAGCGGCCTGGACGCCGGCTGGGTGGATCAATTCGCCTTCGTCCCCGATCCGCCAAAAATCACGCAGCAGCCGCCGAGTCAAACCAACTGGTTAGGTGCGAACGCGACGTTTCAGGCGAGCGCCATTTGGCGTGGAATTGCCTATGTTCAATGGCTCAAAAACGGAATCAATCTCCCGGACGCTCATTCCGTCACGCTGACGTTGACGAATCTGACGCGGCAGGATTCGGGCGTGTATGCGTTGCAAGTTACCAACGTGGACGGTAGCACCGTCAGCAGCAACGCCGTATTGAAAGTGCTCGTGCCGCAAGCTCTCGCCTCGCCGACGTTGCTGCCCAATGGTTCGTTCCAGTTGACCTCGACCGATGCCAACGGCGGCCTCCTCTCGCCCGCCAACCTCGCGAACTTCGAGGCGCAGGCCAGCACCAACCTCATGAACTGGGTGACGCTGCCAAACGCGTTGAGCCTCACGAACGGGATGCTGCTGCTCCAGGACCGTGGACCGTCAAATTTCACCGCACGCTACTACCGCATCATCGAACACTGAAATCTTGGGAAAGACGGGGACGCATCCGCCTTGGGTGCGTCCCTTTTTTGTCCAGCCTCTCTTGCCCCGCAGGCCGACTTCCAGCATCAAAACCGTCTGAATGATGCTCCGCAGACAGTCACCATGACTGGCCAATGATAACGGCAGTTAAAAATTTTCATTTTTGAATCCGCCAGATTCGCGTAATCTGCGGTCAGACAGATGAGTTTCGCCAGTCCACATTTGAGCGCCGAAGCCGCCGCAAATCTTCCGCGCCACGTCGCGGTGATCATGGACGGCAACGGGCGTTGGGCGAAGTCCCGGCATCTGCCGCGCGTCGAGGGCCACCGGCGTGGCGCGGATTCGGCGCGCGAAATCATCCGCACCGCCGGCGAATTGGGCATCAAATATCTCACGCTCTACGCCTTCTCCGCCGAAAATTGGAACCGGCCCAAGGACGAGGTGGACGCGCTGATGAAATATCTCATCCATTTTCTCAAGACCGAGACGCCGGAGTTGAACAAGAACAACGTCCGGCTCGAAGTCATCGGCCAGATTTACCGCCTGCCGGAAAATGTGCAGAAACATCTGCGGAAATCCATCGCGACGCTTTCCAAGAACAACGGCCTGACGCTCGTCATGGCTTTGAGCTACGGCAGCCGCATCGAAATCGTGGACGCCGTCCGCCGTATCAGCGAGGAAGTGAAGCGCAGCAAGCTGGACCTGACGGACATCACCGAGAAAGTCATCTCCGACCATCTCTGGACGCGCAACGTGCCGGATCCCGATCTGCTCATCCGCACGAGCGGCGAGATGCGCGTGAGCAATTTTCTCTTGTGGCAGATCAGCTATGCCGAACTGGTCATCACGCCGACGCTGTGGCCGGATTTCCGCAAACCGCAATTTTTCGCCGCGCTGGAGGAATACGCCAGGCGCAACCGGCGGTTCGGCGGGGTTTGAAGCGAAGAAAGCGGGCAGAATGATGAAACACGTTGCCGGTGCCCGGACAAATGCGTTTTTTCATTCTTCATTCATAACTTTTCCTTGGCCGTTCGGTGCTGGCGATACCGCTCCAACAACTGCTGGTTTCGCTGAAGCAAATTTGTCTCCCCGTTTTTTGCAGCGAGGTTGCAGGCGCTTTGCGCGGTGACAATGGCGTCGTCAAATTTTCCATCTCCGGCCTGCGCCGCCGCCAGGGTGCCGAGGAAAATCGGTTTTTCAAAACGGGTCAGTTCGCAGGCGCGTTGCGCGAGCATCACGGCGCGCGGGCCGTCGCGGAGTTCCGCGCGCGGGCTGGTGGCAAGCGCCCAGGCCAGGTTGTTGAGCGCCTCGACGCAGCCGGGGTTCAACCGCACGGTTTCGTTGAGTTGAAAGAGAGATTCATCCGTGCGGCCTTGCATGGCGAGCAAACCGGCCAGACCCAGATGATCCTGATATTCGGTCGGCTCGTCGGTGAGCAGTGAAGCATATTCCGCTACAGCGGCGGCGAACTGGCCCTGCCTGGCCAGCAGGCCGGCGAGGCTGCGGCGGTTTTGAAAATCACCGGGTTCAAGCATCCTGGCCGTGCGATAGCAGACAATGGCACGGTTGGTGTCGCCCGCGTGCTCAAAGCCGAGGCCGAGCGTGAACTCAGCGGAAGCATTCGCCGGCGTCACGGCGACGTTGTGTTCAAACAGCGCAACGGTGTTCCGCCAGAATTGCAACTGCCGTGCGGACAAAGCCGCAAACGTGGACAAAATTAAAACCGCCGCCGCCATCAGAATGACTTTTGCGCCGCGCCCGCGCGAAAAAATCTCCGCCGCCGTCCACACCAGTGCAACGACCGGGCCGATGAGCGGCAGATAGGTGTAGCGGTCGGCCATCGCCTGTTCGCCGACCTGCACCAGCCCGATGACGGGCAGCGCCGTGCCGAGATACCAGAACCAGCCGACCGTGAGCCACGGCCGGCGCGCGAGCTGCCTGAGGCAGCCGGCGGAAATGACGAGCAGCAACGCAGCCTTCAACACGGTTTGCGTCACGTCGTAACTTTTCGGGTAGGGATAAATCGCCGCGAGATCGACCGGCCAGAAAAGTTGCGCCGGATAGGCAAGGTAGCCGGAGACGGCGTTGGCCACGCGCGGCGCGAAGCCCAGCTTTTCCCACGGCGTCATCGCCGCGTAATCGTGTTGAATCCAACAGGTCGTCACGCAAAACACGAGCATCAGGGCAAAAAACGGAATCTTTTCCACAAGCAACGGCTTGAGATTTGAAATTTGAAATTTGAAATTTGAAATTCTTCCCAGCGGCCACACGTCCAGCAGCAACAGCACGAACGGCAGCGTCACCGCCATCGGCTTGCTCAGCAACGCCAGCGCAAAGAAAATCAAAGCGAGCCAGTGGAAAAATGACGGGCGGGTGATGGATGACGCGAATTGACGCCCGCAGCGCAACCGCCGCTTGCCGCCCGTCACTCGTTGCGCGTAGCACAGCAGCGCCAGCAGAAAGAAAAATCCGCACAGCACATCCTTGCGTTCCGCAATCCACGCCACCGATTCCACGCGCAGCGGATGCCACGCAAACACCGCCGCCGCGGCTGCGCTCCGCCAGGTTGAGTTTGTGAGCCGTAGCAGCAGCAGGAAGAGCAGCGCGGCATTGGCGGCATGGAGGACGGCATTTGCCAGATGATGCACACCAGGCGCGGTCCCAAAAAATTGTGAGACCGCGAGAAACGACAGGTTGGTCACCGGCTGCCAGTTGGCGATGACCACGCTGGTGAACGCCCATTTCACGCCCGCCCACGTCAGCCCCGCCTGCACCGGCGGGCATTCCGTCAACAGCAACGGATCATCAAAATAAATCAGGTCAAACGACCGCGCCGGCCAGTAAAGCGCCAGCGTGAGGCCGGCCAGCAGCAGGCAGATGACAAGATTACGGCACATTGTTCAAAGGAAGAATGAAGAATGCGGAACGCAAAAGTCAATCGTGCTGAAACCGCGCTGGCCGTTTCTTCATTCTTCGTTCATCATCTTCCATGCAAGAAAAACCGGCAGCCACGGCGCCGGAAAAGATTCCATGACCCAGTTGTTTCAAGTCATCCACGAAGATGCCGATCTGCTCGTGGTTCACAAGCCCGCCGATCTGGTCTGCCATCCGACCAAGGGCGACGAATACTCCAGCCTCATCGGCCGCGCCCGGATTTATTTCAGCCGGCAGCCGGCAACTTGCAACCAGCAACCCTGTTTGGTCCATCGCCTCGACCGCGAAACCTCCGGCCTCGTCGTGCTCGCCAAAAATTCCACGGCGGCGCGCGAGCTGGGGAAAATCTGGGAAACCCGCGCCGTGCAAAAAGAATACCGCGCCATCGTTCACGGCCGCGTCGCAGCGGAGCATGGGACCATTGACGCGCCGCTCGGCAAGGACGAAGCAAGTCCGGTGGCCATCAAAGACTGCGTCCGCCCCGACGGCGCACCCGCGCAGACTGAATTTTTCGTGGAGCAAAGATTTTCACGGGCCGGCTCGGCTTTTTCCCTGGTGCGTCTGATTCCGCACACCGGTCGCAAGCACCAGCTTCGCATCCATCTCGCCCACCTCGGCCATCCCATCGTGGGTGACAAAATCTACGGGGGCGATCCAGATTTATACCTTGCCCTCGTCGAACATCGTTTGACCGAGGAACAGCGCGCCCGCCTGATTCTGCCGCAGCACGCGCTGCACGCGGGGCGAATTCAATTTGTCTGGCGCGGACAGAGCTGCGACTTTGCCACTCCACCGGAGGCGGCTTTCACCCAGTTTCTCGCCGAAGAATCTTAAGGCAACTGCCGGAAATCAGACGTAAAGCGCATTTTGCAGGTCGCGCAGCATCACGCCGCTGAACGGATAGCGCCGTTCGGGATCGCGTTCGAGACATTTCAACACCACTTTTTCCAGCGCCAGCGGCACGTCGGGATTATGCTCGCGCAACGGCACCGGCCCGGAAGGATTCATTTGTGCGGCGAGAATTTCCGCCGGCGTTCCACCGGGAAACGGCTTGTGGTTCGTCAGCAACTCGTAGGCGGAAACACCGAACGCAAAAATGTCCACCCGCGCGTCCATCGGCTCGCGCTTCAACTGTTCCGGCGCCATGTAGCCAGGCGTGCCGGGATTTTTGGAAAACTTCACCGGCTTTTCGGGAATCGGCTGCGCCATGTCAAAATCAATCAGCCGCACCGCCGCGTTGCGTGTGATGAGGATGTTTTCCGGCTTGAAATCCAGGTGCATGTAGCCGCTTTCGTGGACGTGGCTCAGGCCCGTGGCGGCATCAATCAAAATCTGCGCCACGTTTTCCGTCAGCAACGCATCCCGCCGCGCGTAAAGCTCCTTCAAATTCTCCGCCTCGACGTAATCCATCAGCAGATAGCAGGTGCCTTCCGCCTTGCCGTGTTCGACGTAGCCGACGATGTAATCACTCTCGGTCAGCTGCGACAAAATTTCGCAGCCGCGCATGAAGCGCCGCCGCGCCGTGAAGTTGAAACGCAGTTCGTGCTTGAGTTTCCGCAACGCAAACGGCTTGCCACGGCCGTCGGCCACCAGCCAGATTTCCGACATGCCGCCGACGTTGAGCCGTTCGCGCAGGCAGAACCGTCCGAATTTTTCCTGGCCGACCGGTTCGTTGATTGTGGAGGTTCGCGCCATCTTCTTACCTCATTTCTAACACACGACGGCATGGGCGGCGAATAAAACTTTTTCCCGAATTGTCTTTCTGCCGCGGCAAAAAAAATTAAATTTCCACGCATGACTCCGGCGGCGGGCAAGCTGCAAGACTGGTTCAAAGCCGGCCTCGGCTTGATCTATCCCGAGATCTGCCAGCTCTGCCGCCGCCAGCGCGCCACCGTGCAGGACGGTTTCGTCTGCCCGCAATGCTGGTCGCATGTCCGCTTCATCCGCCCGCCCTTCTGCGAGCGCTGCGGCCTGCCGTTCGCGGGCGACCTCACGACCGCTTTTGAATGCACGAACTGCCGGGAGTTGGAATTGCACTTCAGTTCCGCGCGCTCGGCGGTGGTCGCCAAAAGTGTCGTGCTGGAAGCCATCCACCGGTTCAAATACTCGCGCGCGTTGTGGTTTGAAAATTTTCTCGCCGACCTGCTCGTGCGCGAGGCGGCGCCGGTGTTGCGCGAGCAAAACTGGGATGTGATCGTGCCGGTGCCGCTGCATCCGCTGAAACTGCGCGAACGCGAATTCAACCAGGCTGGCCGCCTCGCCGCGCACCTGGGCCGCGCGGCCAAAATTCCGCTGAATGAAAAAATCCTTCGCCGCGTCAATCCCACGGCCACGCAGACCCTGCTCACGCGCGAACAGCGCGCCACGAACATGAAAAACGCCTTTGCCGTCCGGCCCGGCCTGAAGCTGGACGGAAAACGCCTCGTGATCGTGGATGATGTCTTCACCACGGGCGCGACGACGAGCGCGTGCGCGCGGGCGTTGCGCCTTGCCGGCGCGGCGGACGTGTGTGTTTGGACAGTTGCACGCGGACTGTGAATTTATTATCATTGCCACAATGGATACCACTTCATTTGCCAAGAAGACAATCAGCGGCGTTGTCCAGATCGAGCCGGCGCTGACACCCCCGCCGATCCAGCACGCCCAAGCGGCGTTCCCCATCAAGCCGAAGCTGGACACCGACAAGCCCCGGACCAAGAAGCGTGACATCCCCGAAGGTCTGTGGACGAAATGCCCGTCCTGCGGCACGATGATTTTCGACAAGGAACTGGACGAAAACCTCAAGGTTTGCCCGAAGTGCCAGCATCATTTTCCCATCGGCTCGCGCGAACGCATCCATTCGCTCGTCGAAACCTGCACGTTCGAGGAGATGGACGCCAAGATGACCAGCGTGGACATTTTGAGATTCGCCAGCTACAAGAGCAAAGTGGAACGCGACCGCAAAGCCACCATGCTCAACGACGCCGTCGTCACCGGTGTCTGCAAAATCGGCACGCACCGCGTCGCGCTCGGAGTGATGGATTTCGGGTTCATGGGCGGCTCGATGGGTTCGGTCGTCGGCGAAAAACTCACCCGGCTCATCGAACGCGGCACGGAAGGCAACTGGCCCGTCGTGATCATTTCCACCAGCGGCGGCGCGCGGATGCAGGAAGGCGTGTTCAGCTTGATGCAGATGGCCAAGACCGCCGCCGCCCTCGCCTACCACGCCAGGCATCGCCTGCCCTACCTCAGCGTTTTGACCAACAACAGTTACGGCGGCGTGATGGCCAGCTTCGCCGCGCTCGGCGATCTGATCTTGGCCGAACCCGCCGCGATGATCGGTTTCGCCGGGCCGCGCGTCATCAAGGACACCACGCATGCCGAACTGCCGCCGGGTTTTCAGACCGCCGAATTTCTGCTGGAACACGGGCTGATTGACGCGACTGTTCCGCGCAAAGAGATGAAGGAACAGCTCGTCCGGTATCTCGATTATTTCGCCGCCGGCAAAAAAACTGTCGTCTGAAGAAATTTTACCGCGTTTCGTAAACCAAGGAACTCGTAATGGCTTTGCGTCAATGCCGGGCGCCGGTCAATGCGGCTGGCACACGCCGTAACTTGTCCGCCCCTGCTCGGTGACGGCCCACAGGTTTTGCGGACAGAGCGTCTTCCCAAAATGCACCCACCGCACACTCCCATCGCCAAAGGCATAATTGGAACCGCCGGACTTGTTCAGCAGTCTTCCTGTCCCGCCGTGGCGGCTCTCCTCCAGGTCCGGCAGGTAGAGGCTGGCATCAGAGTTCAGCACCAGGTAAGCCTGCAAACTTAAAGAGGCTTTTTCACCGAACACAATCGTGTCCGCAAGGCGGTTGATGACCGTTTCACGCAGCACCGGCAACGGCATGCCCTTGAGCGGCGGCGGGCCACCAGACATCTCCAGCACGGCGTCCTGAAATCCGTTCATCAGGTAGCTGCGCGGGGCCGCGTCCGCCAAGACATTCGTGGCCGTCCCGGACTGGCTGGCCGCCGGGTCGCTCGGACAGCGCAGCAGGTTCAGATCAAGGTAGGCTGGCTGAAGTTGCGCCGGCCATTGATCGCCGAAGGCATTCCGCGGCGGCAGTTGACCGCCGTTCTCGGTCGTGTAAACCCCGAGCGCCAGCCGCAGCTCCCGCAGATTGTTGACGCACTCCATCCGCTGGGCCGAACGTTTGGCCCGTCCGAGGGCCGGCAGCAGCAGGGCCGCCAGGATGGCGATGATGGCGATCACCACCAGGAGTTCAATCAGCGTGAACCCCTTGCCGGCAAGCCTCGCATGACTGGGTAGTATTCTCATGGCCGTTGCTTGACGCGACTAATAGGTCATCCGCAGGCGGAAGTAACAGGGCGGCCCGGTCATCGTGATCTGCACCGTGTTCGTGCCATTGCACAACGTCGGAGCATCCGGCCAGTCGGACCAGACGGGGCTGGCCAGGCTGGCGGCCGATTGCAACGTGAAGGGCACGGCGGCATTGGGCCAGCAAAGCGTCAACTGGTTTCCGTTTCGCTGGCAGGCAATCATGGTGTTGCCGTAGAGCAGCGGGATGATCTGGTTCTCCAGGTTGCTGATCGGCTGCGTGCCGACAAACACCTTCTGAATCAGGTTCTGCCGGTCAATGATGACCATGGTGGGTATCTCCTCAATGCCGCCAAATGCATTTTCGTTGGCGGCGTCGGACAGGACCACTTGATAATTGATCGTCGGCGTGAAGGTCGCCAGAAAATCGGTGATGGCCTGCGCATCATCCCCGCTCCACGAAACATTTGCCCCCACCACCACCAGCCCGTCCGCGCCATACTCCGTTTGCAGAGTCACCAAATCCGGCATCTCCTCTTTGCAGGGATTGCACCAGGTGGCCCAGAAATCCAGGATGACGACCTTGCCGGCGAAGTCGGTCGAAGCGATCATGTTTCCATTAGGATCGGGCAACTGCCACGCCGGCGCCGGCGGCGCGGGCGTCGGCGGCGCCAGCACCACGGACAGCATCACAAACCCATAGTCTCCGTCAAAGCCGTCCACGGCAATCTGGTAAATCTGGCCGGCCGCCGCCGTGAACGTCACCTTGCTCGTCAAAGCGCCGGTATCCGGGTCATCGTCATCGCTCGCAATGGTGGTCAGCTCCGAAACCGACGAGCCGGTATAAACGCCCAGGAGCGTGTCAAAGGTGCTCCCGGCGGTGCTGATCGTGGCCGTGCCGTCCGCAGGCGCCTGCCAGGACCACCAGATCGAAGCCCCGCCGCTGTTGCCGGCATGATCCGGCTCGCCAGGTTCCTTGGTCGCGTCGAGATTGAGACCGGTGACGGCAAGGTTCGTGCCGGTGATGACAATGCGGTTGGCGAACATGTCGTTGGCCGGTTGGAACTGGGCGCGGGCCGTGCCCAGCCCGGCCAGCATGGCCGCCGCCAGGACCAGCCTGCGAAACAGAGAAAGCCTCGTTTTCATGGTTCGTTTTAAGATTGAGATTCCGGTGGTTATAAAAAACTTTTCCATTTCGTCACGGCGCGTCACTCCTGCGCGCCCGGCGTTCACGGCCCGGCGGGCGTGCCCACGAGGGCATTCAGGACGGAACGAATCCTGGCCTCCGTGTAATGCAGCAGGCCGATGTTGGCGGCATGTTTCTGCGCGCCGTCGGCGGCGTCTTCGAGATGTTGCACGAGGGGGTTGCAACTTCTGGGCGTGATGTTGGACATGTTGTTCCTGTTTTTTTGTGGTGGTCGCTGACATTCTGAAAATAAAGGTCTGGACCGTCGTGCCGGGCCGTTTCTGGGGGCCAAAAACCGGGCTGCGAGCGCTGCCGTCCGGCTTGGGGGAGCGAAAACTTGGGCTGCCAGCATTGCCGCCGGGTTTTGCGGAGCCTGGCGCCGGGCTGCGAGCGCCGCCATCCCGTTTCCGGGGGCAAAAAGTGGGGCGGTAAGTGTCGCAGGCCTGCTTTTAGGGGCGAAAACTCGGACTGCAAGCGTTGCCGTCCGATTTTGCGGAGCGAAAAACCGGGCGGCACGACTTGCCGGGCAAGATTCGACGCGCCCGGCCCAGGATGAATTGCCGGGCGGAAATTGCCGGTGAAGCCGGAAAAGTCCTGGGCCTTGGACAATAAAAAGCCTGCCGGGACGCGAATGCTTGGCGAAGCGGAAATGGAAAGGGCGACCTCAACTGTCAGGCCCGATTTCATTGGAATGAAACTGTTTTATGACCGCCTTGTAAAAGTGTCAACGGTTATCGCCCAAATCGCAAGATTGTATGAAGGTTGGCCAAAAAAGGGCGCATCAAAACCTCATTTTCAACCGGTCGGCGGGGAAAACCGGACTAAAACGCGAAATCAAAATCCAGCGCCGCCGCCGGTTCCGGGGAGCATACGCCTCCGACGGGTGATTTCCGGCGCGACGCCGAAAACACCGTCAGCCAAACTTTCCCCCGTTAGCACGGCCCGAACGAATGGCTGACGAAAGTTCGGGCGTGACGCCCGGACTGGCACGCGGGACGCGTGCGCCCACCCGCCCGGTTGCAAAGTCCGGGTTTTAATTATTTCACGCGGAGCAGCACGCAGCCGTGCGGCGGGATTTCGGCGGTGAAATTTTCTGCCCGGCCCAGATCGCGCCGCAGCCACAGGTCGCGGACGGCGGGCCTGGCGCGCAGACCGAGGTCTTTCCAGATTAAATTCACCGGCACGACCGCTTTGCCGCGATTGAAAATGCCGACGGCAAGGGATTTGTCTGCTAGCGGCCGGGTCCAGATTTCCGCGCTGGCGAGAACGTTCGTCACGCGCTGCGCGGCAAGCCCCAGGGTGTCCTGGTTCACGGCGATGACTTCGGGGCTGGCGAGCAGGGCGAGCGTCCAGGCGTCGTTGTCCGGCAGATTTGCGCCGACCATCAGCGGCGAGGGCAGCAGGCTCCAGAGCGAAAGATGCGTGAGCTGTTCGTCCCGCGTCAAATGGGTGGAACGATCCTCGCCGACGGAACGGTGCGCGACGGAGAGATGACCGATCGGCAGCATGTCCGCATCCGGCCAGTGGCCCGGCCCGGCAAAAGTCTTCCAACGGGCGGCGAGCGTAAATTCATGGTCGAGCGATTTCCAATTGTCCCAGAAGTCATCCGAGACGCGCCAGAGATTGGCGTGCTGTGAAATGTGTCCGGCAGCCACAATCGGCGTTTCGCCGGGCGAAGTGCTGAACACGATGGCGCGGCCGCAATGGTCAATGGCGTTGTGAATCATCTCCACCTCGGCGGTGTGATATGGTTGTGAAAGATCATCCACCTTGATGTAATCCACGCCCCAGGAGGCCCACAGCCGCGCACACGAATCATACCACGCCTGGCCGGCGGCGTTGCTGCTGACGCCAAACATGTCGGGACACCAGCCGCATTGGTCATTGGTGTTGCCGGCGGCGGCGGCGGTGAAGGTTGAGCTTTCGATGGGCAGGTCGGCCTTGACGGCATTGCGCGGAATTCCCCGCATGACATGGATGCCGAACTTCAAACCAAGCGCGTGAACCGCGCCGGCGAGCGGCTTGAAACCCGCGCCATCATTGGCGGAGGGAAAACGGTTGGCCGCGGGCGTCATGCGGCCAAATTGATCCATCGCGAGCGGCGCATTGGCGCGGGCGTTGCGGTTGTTGTCATGCGCGCCAGGGTCGGACCAGCAATAATCCACGACCACGGTGTCCCAGCCGACGGGCTGCATCTGCTCCGCGAGATAACGCGCATTCGCCAAAACCTCGGCCTCGACGACGTTGTCGCCAAAGGCGTCGTAGCTGTTCCAGCCCATCGGCGGCGTGAGGGCCAGGGTGTCGCCGCAAACGAGTTTAATTTTTGCCGCCGCCCTGCCGGCGGAGTTTTTGGCAGACGCGGTGAACGTGAATTCCCCTTTTTCCGCGAGCCGGCCGGTGATGATGCCGGTGTTGGCGTCCAGCGTGAGTCCGGCGGGCAGTTGCTTCACGGAGAATTTCATCGGCCGGTCGCCGCTGACGGTGAGCCTGTAAATCACCGGCGTGTTTGGGCGCACGCCGATGACCCGCGCGCCGTTGAACTGCGGCGCGGGGCCGGCCTTCGCCGCCGCAACGATCAGCGAGTCACGGCTGGCCAGATTGGTCTGGGCGGAGACGACGGGCAGCGTGGCCAGCAGGCACGCGAGCGGGAGCAGGATGGTTTTCATGGTTTTTAAGCGCGGGTGGTTTGAGGCAGTTTATCGGGCGGCACAATTCGGAAATAAAAAAAGGCGGCGGCGCAGAAGCTCCGCCGCCTTGTTGAAACGGATGATTACCAGAACTTGATGTAGAACAGGACGACGCAGACGACGACGATCAAGCTGAGGATGACGTCCAGTGCATTCCAGCTTTCGCGGGTGGCGGCCTTTTCCGCAGCCGTGGCGCCATACCAAGTGTATTTGATGGTCTTGGGATCTGGCGCCTTGGTCATGAGGCTGATGATGACCATTAACGCGGCGGTGAGCACAAACAGCCCTTCGCAGTAATAGAGCCAGTGAATGTTCCAAAAGTCGAACATGATGGCGTTGTGCGCGGCTTTGATGGGGGCGATGCCGGCGTTGTATTGATCCAAGGTGATGACCTTGTGGTAAAGATCGCCCTTGAGCTTGGTCACCGCCTCGGAGTCGTTGCGCATGACGAGATCGGCGGCAAGACGTCCGAAACCGCCAATCATGCCAATGACGAACGACCACAGGGCGGCGGGGGCCGTGGCACGTTTCCAGAACACGCCCAATCCGAACAACACCGCGATGGCCGGTGAGAGATACCCCTGCACGTTTTGGAGATACAGATAAAGATTCGTATGCAGGCTTTTGATCACCAGCACCCAGCAGATGCCGAGGAAGACAATCGCGCCCGTGGCCAGGCGGCCCACGATCACCTCGGTTTTGCCGGAGGCGTTGGGATACCATTCGCGATAGAAATCCATGGTGAACAAAGTGGCGGACGCGTTAAATTTGGATCCCAGCGACGCCATGAGGGCCACAATCATGCCGCAGGCCACCATGCCGCGCAGGCCGTGCGGCAGGATTTGGGCCACCAGCGAAGTGTAGGCGGCGTCACCGCTGGTGCTGAAACCGACGCCGGGCGTCTTGGTCAGCGCAAAAGCAATCATGCCCGGCACCAGGAAGATGAACACCGGCGTCAGCTTGAAGAAGCCGGCGAGAATGGTGCCGCGCCGGGATTCCTGCTGGTTTTTACCGGCGAGCACGCGCTGGACGATGTATTGGTCGGTGCACCAATACCAGAAACCAATGATGGCCGAGCCGGGCAGAATCGCCAGCCAGGGCCAGTCGGGATCGTTGATGGAGCGGACAAGGTGGACATTGTCGCCAACGGTCGTGAGCGTGGCATGCCAGCCGTCAACGAGGCTGCCGTGGCCGAGGACACGAAGTCCCATGTAGAGGATGCAGACGGAACCAAAGATCAACACCGGAGCCTGAAGCACGGCGGTATACATGATCACGCGCATGCCGCCAAAAACCGTGTAAAGGCCGGTGGTCAAGGCCAAGCCCAGCGCGATGACCCAGAAGACGTCAATCTGGTGTCCGAACAGATTCACCGAATCCACGTTCAACAACGTGCGAATCACGACGTCGCCCGCGTAGATGGTGGCGGCGATTTTGGTCAGCACCAGGCTCGCCATGGTGAGCAGGCTCAAGACATTTCGCGAGCCACGGCTGAAGCGGAGTTCGAGAAACTCCGGCATGGTGAAGACTTTCATGCGGTCGTAGAGCGGCACAAACGCCCAGCCCAGAATGAGAATCCAATACGCATGCATTTCCCAGTGGGCCATCGCCATGCCGGTGGCAAAACCGGCGCCGGCCAGGCCGACGAGATGTTCGGAGCCGATGTTCGAGGAGAAGATCGAGGAGCCGATCTGCAGCCAGTTCGCGTCGCGGCCCGACAGGAAGTAATCCTTGCCGGACTCGTTCTTCTTGCGCATCGAAAACCACACGGTCACGAGCATGCCGATGGCAAAAAGGATGATCACGGCGACGTCCAGGCCGTTGAACACGGTGCCGTTCATCCCGCCGGCGGCGGCGCTGGCGGCGAGAGCGTTGGTGGCCGCCACCACGCTGTTGGTTATTTCGTTCATAGAATTTTTCCCCCGTCCTGATTATTCGACGCTGAATTTATAGACGATGGTGTTGTGATAGGTCTGGCCGGGCTTGAGTTCCACCGACGGGAAATTCGGCTTGTTCGGCGAATCGGGATAGTGCTGCGGTTCCATGGCCAAGCCAGTGTGAATCTGGTAGGCCACACCGGCCTTGCCCGTCAGGGAGCCGTCGAGGAAATTGCCGGCATAGAACTGCAACCCGGGCTGGTCGCTCCACACTTCCATCACGCGGCCGCTGCGCGGTTCCACGACGCGAGCCATCAGGCCGAATGCGCCGAGCGGCTTGTTGATGACCCAGTTGTGGTCATAGCCTGGACCGTATTGCAGAATGGGATTCGGATCATTGATGCGCGCACCAATGGCCGTCGGCGTGCGGAAGTCAAACGGCGTTCCCGTCACATCGGCAAATCCGCCGGTCGTGATCAAAGCTGCATCCACGGGCGTGGTCTGGTCGGCATTGATATAGAGGATGTCGCCCAGAATGTCGCCATTCCCCTCTCCCGCCAGGTTAAAATAGGAATGTTGCGTCAAGTTCACCACCGTCGGCCGGTCGGTCCGCGCGGTGTATTCCAACTTCAAGGCATTGTCGTCGGTCAGCGTGTAAATCGCCGTCACTTCGAGGTTGCCGGGAAAGCCTTCTTCGCCGTCCTTGCTCACATACGCCAGAACCAGTTGCGGGCCGTGGATGCCCACGGAGGGCTTCGCCGTCCAGACAACTTTGTCGAAACCCTTCAAGCCGCCGTGCAATGAATTTCCGTGGTTGTTGCCCGCAAGCGTGTAGGTCTGACCTTCCAAGGTGAATTTCGCGCCGCCGATGCGGTTGCCGTAACGGCCGATGAGCGCGCCAAAATACGGGCAGTTGGTCACATAACTTTCCTTTGTATAACTGCCCAGATCGTTGAAGCCAAGCACGACGTCGGCGAACTTGCCGTGCTTGTCCGGCATCGAGAGCTTCTGCACAATGCCGCCGTAGGTCAGAATGCGCGCCTCGGCGCCTTTGGAGTTATGCAGCGTGTAGATTTCGACCGCCTGGCCGTCTGGAGTCATGCCGAAGTCGGCTTTCGTGATGGTGGATTTTGTATTAGAGGAGGACATGGTCGAGCAGCCTACAAGAGAAGCTGCTAGCAGTCCAGCCGCCATTGTTTGAGTGATGTGATGGTTCATATCGGGATTTTGTTTTTTTACTTTCAGTAGTTTTGGATTTGTTGCACAACGCTTTCCGGCACCGTCAAAACTGTTCCGTGCCGGATGCCTTTCGGAAAGGACAAGTCCGGCGAAATATCCTGCCAGGTTTTCAGGTCGGTGGATTTAATCGCGCCATAGTATTGGGGATTCCCGTAATGGTCAAAGTAGATGTAATACTCGCCGCCGATTTTAATGGCCGTCGGCCCTTCGACCCAATTGGTTGAGATCGCCGCACTGGCCGGGCCAAACGGACCTTCCGCAGCATCACCCACCGCGATGCGCAGATTTTTCTTCACCGGAATTTTCGTCTCGTCCTTGACGATCAGGTAATACTTGCCGCCATCCGCCAGCATGGTCGCGTCAATCACATTGAACCCGCCGTCATACAACAGCTTCGTCGGCGAAAAATTCGCAAAATCCTTCGTCGCGACGTAATAAATCCGGTGGTTGCCATCGCCGGAATTTTCCGTCTCCGGAAATTTCCCCGGAATGGTCGTGGACCAGAAAACCAGCCACTGCTGTTTCACGTCGTCGTAAAAAAATTCCGGCGCCCAGACATTTTCCGCCGTTGGATCATTCTCCATCACCGGAATCGCGCGCTCCTCCGCCCAGTGGATGAGGTCTTTGGAACTCGCGCAGCCAAACACCGGCGGACGGCCCCAGCTCGTCGTCCACACCAGATGAAACACGCCGTCCGGCCCGCGCCGCAGACACGGATCGCGCATCAGCCTGCCGCCGACCAGCGGCTCCAGAAACGACCTGCCGTTTGGCGCCTTCAGCTCCGTCCACTTCAGTCCGTCAGAACTCGTCGTCAGAAACAAACCGGCCCGGCCGTCCGGCTCGCGAAAGAAGCTGAACAGAAAAACCATGTTCGTGTCCGCCGCGTGAGCCGCGGCAAATGTCATCACAAACAGAGCCGCAAGAAATCGCTTCAAAACGTTTCCGCTTCTAAATTCTGGATTCTGGATTCTGAATTTCAGCTTCATTTTTGTCCGTAATAAGCTCCCGGTCCATGCTTGCGGAGAAAATGTTTGTCGAGCAGCACCGGCTGCATCGGCGGGGTCTTGGGATTGATGCGCAGCGTTTCGCCCGCCAGCCGCGCGATGAACTCCAGCACCACCGCGTTGTGAACCGCGTCGTGCGCGTCCCTGCCCCAGGCGAACGGCCCGTGGCTCGCCACCAGCACCGCCGGATGCTGCGCCGGATCAAATTTCATTTTTTTGAACGCCTCGACGATGACTTCGCCGGTGTTCGCCTCGTAATCTTTTTTGATTTCCGCCGGCTTCAGCTTGCGCGTGCAAGGCACGTCGCCATGCCAGTAATCCGCCTGCGTCGTGCCGTAGCTCGGCAGGCTTTTGCAAGCCTGCGCCCAAGCCGTCGCGTATAGACTGTGCGTATGCACCACGCCGCCGATGCTTGGAAACGCGCGATACAAAACCAGATGCGTCGGCGTGTCGGAACTCGGCTTCAAATTGCCCTCGACCGTTTTGCCGTCCGCGAGCGAAACGACGGCCATGTGTTCCGGCTTCATGCCGTCGTAAGGCACGCCGCTGGGCTTGATGACCATAAGGCCGCGCTCGCGGTCAATGCCGCTCACGTTGCCCCACGTCTGGATGACCAAGCCTTCGGCCACCAGGTCCAGATTGGCCTGACAGACTTCTTTCTTCAATTGTTCCAGCATGGCTTGAATGAGCTGAATTTTCTCCGGTTCTGCTTTTCCCCGCCATCACCTCTTTTAGGGATGGCAGCAGCAGTTTCAAAAGTCCTTATTTGCGAACACGGCTGCGGATTTCTATGAGCTGCTTCATCACATCGAATAAATTGCCGTTCCATTCTTTCGTGCCAAAGGCGTCGTGCAATTCCTTGTAAAGCCCATAAAGCTCCTTGTAAACCGCGTGCGCCTTCGGGTCCGGCTTGTAAATTTTCGCCTTCAATCCCGTCATCTTTTTCTGTGCGGCCGCAAAATCCTTGTGCGCCCCGGCGATGACGGCGGCGGCGATGGCCGAGCCGAGCGCGCAGGTCTGCGCCGAGCGGCTCACTTTCATCGGCCGGCCCGTCACATCCGCGTAAATCTGCATCGTGATGGCGCTTTTTTCCGCGATGCCGCCGCAGTTGACAACCTCGTCAATCTTCACGCCATATTCCTCAAACCGGTTGATGATGGTCAGCGCGCCGTAAGCCGTGGCCTCGATCAATGCGCGGTAAACTTCCGCCGGCGTCGTGTAAAGCGTCTGGCCGACGAGCAGGCCGGTGAGCCGCTGGTCCACGAGAATCGTGCGGTTGCCGTTGTTCCAATCGAGCGCGAGCAGGCCGCTTTCGCCAGGCTTGAGTTTCATTGCCTGTTCGTCGAGAACACGGTGCGACAATTTTTCGCCGTGCGGCTGAATGTAATTCACCCACCAGTTGAAAATGTCGCCCACCGCCGACTGGCCGGCTTCGAGGCCGAAATAGCCGGGCAGCACGCTGCCGTCCACGATGCCGCAGACACCGGGAACATCCGCAAGTTTTTCGGCGTTCAGCTTCACGCTGATGTCGCACGTGCTCGTGCCGATGATTTTGACGAGCGTGCCGGGCCTGACGCCCGCGCCAATCGCACCCAGGTGCGCGTCGAACGCGCCGACGGCCACGGGAATGCCCGCGGTCAAACCGGTTCTCTTCGCCCATTCCGCCGTCAGCGTGCCGGCGGCGGCATCCACCGCGCGGACTTTTTTCGGCAGCCGGTCGCGCAGCGCACCGAGTTTCGGGTTGAGCTTCGCGAGAAATTCCTTGTCCGGATAGCCACCCCATTTGGCATTCCACATCGCCTTGTGACCGGCGGCACAAACACCCGCCGTGAACAAGTCCGGCGCGAGCGTGCCGGTGAGCGCGGCGGGAACAAAATCGGAAAGCTCAATCCACGAATGCGCGGCGGCGAACACCTGCGGCGCGGCGCGCAGGCATTTCAAAATTTTGCTGAAAAACCATTCGCTCGAATACGTCCCGCCGCACTTGGCGAGAAATTGCGGGCGGATTTTCGCCGCCAGCGCGGTGATTTCGGCCGCCTCGGCGACACCGGTGTGATCTTTCCACAGCCACGCCAGCGCGGCGGGATTGTTCGCAAATTTTTTGTTGAACGCCAGCGGCTGGCCGTCCGCATCCACCGGCAATGGAGTGCTGCCGGTGGTGTCCACGCCAATGCCGATGACTTGCCCGGCGCTGAAACCTTTCACAGATTTTTTTGACGCCGCAAGGGCCTGCTTGATGGTGATTTCCGCGCCGTTGACATAATCCGACGGATGCTGCCGCGCGAGGTTCGGGTCGCGCGACAAGATCACGCCCTGCGTGCCATGCGCGTAAGTCCACACCGCAGCGGCAACTTCCGCGCCGTTGGCGACGTTGACGATGAGCGCGCGAACGGAATTTGTGCCGTAATCCAGACCAATGGTGTATTGATTTGCCATAATTTAATCGGTGATTTTAAGCCGCAGCACCGTCAGCGAATCCGGCGGGAAGGTGTGGCCGAACCGGAGCGTAGCGGTTTTTAATTGATATTTTTGCGGTAAGACTTTTCCCGGCTCGGCAAAAGTATTTTCATCCTGCGCCTGGTTGCTGGTCAGGATGAACGCGGCCGCTTCCGGCGCAATTTCCTTGGCACCGGCAAAATCCAGCTTCACTTCCGCCGGGACATTTCCGCCATTCACCACCTTGAGGATCGTCTCGCCGGAGCTGTTGTCGCGCGCGGCCGAGGCATACAGTTTCGTCCCGTCCGCCGCATCCAGTTTCAACGGCAAGGTCACATCTCCGGAGTTGTTGGCGAACAGTTTTTGGACGTAATAATTCGGCGTGAGGCAGACGCCAAGACTGTTCACCCAGATCAAGTCGGGCGTCCATTGCCACGCTTCGGCGTTGGCAAACAGCGGCGCGTAGGAGGCCATGCGCACGACGTCGCCGTTGCGTTCCAGCCCGGTCATGCAGGCGGCCTCGGCAAGGGCGCATTCGAGGTTGTTGCGGTTGTTCACGCTCACCACCTTGTCGCTTTGCGCGGCGTATTCGCCGAAGAAAACTTTCGGGCCGTTGCGGTCGTAGTTGTCATAGCGATGCGTGTTTTCAAAAAACCAAATCGGATTCGCGTAGCAATGCTCGTCCACGATGTCCGCGTGCAACTCGCGCAGTTTTGGCCAGGCGAATTTGAAATGAGCGTCGTCCGGCCCCGGGCCGGCGGCGGAAACCAGCTTGATTTCGGGATGCTTCGCTTTCAAGACCTGATGAAATTTTGCGTAGCGGTCAATATAAACCTGGTCCCACTGCTCGTTGCCAATGCCGATCATTTTCAAATTAAATGGCTGCGGATGGCCCATCGCCGCGCGCTTCGCGCCCCACTCGCTGGTGGCCGGACCGTTGGCAAATTCAATCAGGTCGAGCGCGTCCTGAATGTAGGGATCAAGTTCATCGAGCGGCACGAGTTCGCCGGAGTTAAACTGGCAGGCCATGCCGCAGTTCAAGATCGGCAGCGGCGACGCGCCGATGTCCTCGCACAGTTGAAAATACTCGAAGAAGCCAAGGCCAAACGACTGGTAATAATCCGGCGTCGGGCGGTGCGTAAATTCATTGTTCCAGCGGTTGATGAGCAGCGGGCGTTCGTCCACCGGGCCGATGGTTTTTTTCCACTGATACCGTCCTGCCAGCACCGGCCCCTCCACGATGCAGCCGCCGGGAAAACGCATGAACCCGGGATGCAGGTCGGCGAGCGCCTGCACCATGTCCGCACGCAGCCCGCCGGGCCGGTTTTTCCAGGTGTGCTCCGGGAACAGCGAAATCACGTCAAGATCCAGCCCGCCCTTGCCTTCAATCTGCACATAGAGCTTGGCCTTGGCGTCGGTGGCCTGCGGATGCAAAACCGCCGTGTATTTCTTCCAGTCCGACGAAAAATCCTTGAGGCGCACGGTGTCGAGGATTTCACCGTCGCTGGAATAAAGATCAATCCGCAAAACCGGCGCGCCGGAGACATTCCGCACCTGCGCGGAAAAATTGTAAGTCTCGCCTTTCTTCACGCCCATGCCGCGAAAACCTTCATTGGCCACGCCGAGCGGCGCCCCGCCTTCGGATTCCAGCCGGAGGTAATGCGGATTGGCGGCGTTAAACGGATCTTCATCGTGGATGGACGCCCGGCCATGCGCGACATTGTTGATGATTTTGATCCAGCCCATGAGCGGGTCTGGAAATTCAAACCCGCGGTTCTTGACCATTTCGGCATACAGCCCGCCGTCCGCACCGAAATTGACGTCCTCGAAAAAAATGCCCCACATGCCGTGGTTGAGCTGCGCGCCCGGCTGGCCCGTTTGCACGGTGAGGGCCGCCGGTTGTGCCATGCCCGGGCCGGCGCAGGCCGCCAGCGAAATCGCAAGCCCGGTCGAATAGCGGATAAGATTTCTCATGTGTTTATTTTGAATCTGGCTGAATTCGCAGAATGCGGCTGTAAAAAAGTCCGCCGGCAAAATTGCCCGGCTGCGCCTGAAATTTCACGGTGACCTTGGCCTTGTCCTTGGTGAGTTCGGACGGAATCGGATAAGTCGCGTCCCAAAATTTTCCCGGCTGGTTGTGCAATAATTTCTGCGAGGCGATTTTCTCGCCGTCAACGAGGATGTCGAAATTACGTTCGCCACTTTCATCGCCCCACCAGTTGCAAACCAGCTCGTTCGGAGAGGTCGGGTCCACCTTCATCTCGTAAGAAAACCAGCCGCCGTCGAAGGCGTGGCGCAATTTCCGGCCAAGCGCTTCGAGTGGATCGGATTTTTCGCCCTGAACGTGGTGATCAATTTCTGATTGTTGCTCGCCGGGGCGCACGATGTCCACGGTGCGCGCCTCGTCGGCGATGCGCCTGGCTTCGGCTGCGGCCATTTCCGCCTTTTGCTTTTGCCAACCGTCTTCGGAAATCAGATCCCAGTAAACCGAATAGCGCTGGTGGTGCGTTTGATAAAACGGAATCAGAGTCGCATCTTCCGGGCGGCCGACGCCGTGCGTGCGGAAGGTCAACGGCCGGCCGGAAACCGGTTTAACCAGCGACAACAACTTTGCGGCGTCGCAGACAAAAACCGGCGCGGCTGGGTCGGGCCAGAAACTGTAGTCCGTCTGATTTCTCGCGAGTGGCGCGGGCATGTCGTTGGTGCCGAGTTCGCCCGCCAGCACAATCGGGCCGTAAAGCAAGGCGATTTCGTTGGTCGTGCCGGGCAGAAATTCGGAATGCAATTTCAGCGGCAGTTGAATTTTAACCGTGTCGCCATCGCGCCATTCGCGCTGCAACGTGAAATAACTTTCGGGCGCGGACTCAATTTTTTGCGTTTTGCCGTTCACGGAAACTTTCAGGCCATCCACCGCCCAGGCGGGATGACGGATTTTCAGCGCGAACGTCGCCGGCTTGCCAGCTTTGAATTTGAGCACGGTCGTGTCGCTTTCCGGAAATTTCGTTTCCTGCCGGACGGAAAGATTTTTTTCCGGCCAAGTCAATTCCGACGCGATGAACAAATTCACGAACAGCGAATCCGCGTCGTGAAAATAGATCGTGTCGGCGTATTTGGAATGGTTTTCCATGCCGGTGCCGACGCAGCACCAAAACGAATCTTCCGGCGTCGAATACGTTTTGAAATGGCCCGGCTTGAGCGACATCAGATAAACAAACATCCCGCTCTCCGGGTCTTGCGACGCGAGAATGTGGTTGTAAAGTCCGCGCTCATAAAAATCCATCTTTGCCGCGTCCGGCTCCAGCGCGAACAACTCGCGCGTGAGCTTGAGCATGTTGTAGGTGTTGCATGTCTCGCAGGTGTCGGTGCTCAAATGTTTCGCGAAATCGTTGGTCGGGAAAAAATGTTCATGGTCGCTGTGGCCGCCGATGACATAGGAGCGGCGCAGCGCCACGGAATCCCAAAACGTGTGCGCGATGGCGAGAAATTTCGGGTCGCCGGTGTATTCGTATTCCCGCGTCGCGCCGATGATTTTGGGAATCTGCGTGTTTGCGTGAATGCCGTTCAACCGGTCTTCGCCGCGCGCGAGCGGATCGAGGACTTTCGCGTGGTTGAACGCGGCGGAGAGCTGCAAATAATCCGGGTTGCCGGTCACGGCGTAAAGATTGGCCAGCACCTCGTTCATGCCGCCGTGCTCCTCATCGAGCGATTTTTGCATCTGCTCGGGCGTCAACCGGTCCACGCGGAATTTCACCCAGTTCGCCATGTTCGTCAGCACCACCAATGCCTGCGCGTTGCCGCAAAGTTGATTCGCCGCCAAAAGCCCGGCCATGATTTTGTGTTCCGCATACCACGGCGCCCAAACCGGCTGGCGCTTTTCCACGCGGTCAATGAAGGATTCGGGAAACGCGGACAAAAAACCGGCGTGGAAACCGGCGTTGACTGAGTTGCTCTGGCAGACCGCCAGACCGGCCACGCTCTCGTCCACCCGGCGCTTGAACTCGGCGTCGCCGGTGCTGGCATACATTTGCGCGCACGCCGTGAGGTAATGCCCGAACACAGTTCCGCGCTGTTCGCAATCCGGCGCATCCCAGCCGCCATAAGGTTTCGACGACGACGGCAGGCCGACATTTTTGCGGAAGTTGTAAAGAAACCGCTCCGGATCGAGGCTCAACAGATATTTTTGGTCGCGCAACATCGCGTCGCGGAACGGGCCGTCCAGCAACCGCACCTCGGGCAGCGGAAACGGCTCGACCACGCGCGGCACTTTCATCGCCGGCGCATCGGCCCGTGTCAAAACGGAGAAAGCGAGAGCGGCGGCAAGCGCACAAATGAATTTGCAAAAACGAAAGGTCATGACGTTTATTTGGTTTGCAGCCGCAGCACGGTGAAGGAATTTCCGGGGAAAGAACGCCTGAGGCTCGTGCCGCTGAATGCCACCGGTTCCGTCCTGGGCGAAACCTTCGTCGGATTTTCCAACGAGTTTTCATCCGTCGCATTTTCCGAGGTCAGCACGACGGCGGTTCCCTGCCCGGTCAGATTTTTGGCGCCGGACAAATCCACTTCCGTGTCCAGCGGCTGCGCGTTGGCGTTGACGACCTTCACAATCAGATCGCCGGATTTTTCATCCGTGGCGGCGACGGCGTAAAGGCTGTCAAGCTTGCCGCCGGCATCATAATCGAGATCATGAATCACCTGCCCGTCGAGGGAGCACTTGACATGCTTGCCGCTGACCACGACTTTGATGTCATACCAGCGGTCGGCCTCGATTTGGCTCGGCTTGGAGTCCACAACGCCGCCGGCCTCCAGGGCGTCGGCGGTGTTGCCCCAGCCGCCGATGTTCCACCAGGTGCGGTCTTCATTGCCGTTGATGTGGAACAAAATCAGGAAGCCTTCCGCGCCGGAGATTTTCCGCGCCTTCAGCGTGAGCGTGTAGTCAGTCCACTCACGCTGGCCGGCGAGTGCGCGGATGAATTCTTTTTCCGCCGTCTGCCGCAGCGCACCGTCCTGGACTTTCCAATCCGCGCCATCGCCGAGCAGCGTCCAGCCTTTCGGGCCGTTGCTGAAATCCGATTGAAACAGAACTTTCCCGTCCGGCGCGGTGACTTGGATGTCCTTGAACTCCGCCGCCGTGTTCCAGGTGCCGACGCCGATCCTGCCGCCGGTCACCGGCGGTTCGATCACCGGCGACTCAGCCGTCGTGGGCAGCGAAACGTCGCCGCGATTTTCCGCGAACAGTTTTTGGACATAGTAGCTCGGCAGGCCATACCACTTGGAACTGTCAAAGTTGATGAGGTCGGGATTCCACGCGCGATGGTTCAGATTCACGAGCAGCGGCGCGTAGCTGGCCATGACCACTTCGTCGGAATTGCGCTCCAGCCCGGTCATGAAAGCGGCTTCACCGATGGCGCCGCGGAGATTGCCGAGGCCGCAATCTTTGGTGACGGCGTATTCGCCGACGAAAACTTTGGCGCCGTTGCGGTCTTTCTTGTCATACAAACCGGCGTTGCGCATGAACCATTCGGGCGTGTCATAGTAATGGTCATCCACGATGTCCGGCGGGCAGTCGCCGAAGTTGTCCCAGCCGTCGGCCACAAATTTGATGTAGGGATATTTCGCCCTGATGGCCTTGTAAAAAAGGCCCCAATGTTCAACATATCCGCGAAAGCCCCCGTTCTCATTGCCGATTTCCATGTATTTCAAATTGAACGGCGCGGGATGGCCGGCGGCGGCGCGTTGCGAACCCCAGACAGAATTCGTCGGTCCGTTGGCGTATTCGATCGCGTCGAGCGCATCCTGCACCCATTGCGCCATGCGGTCCATCGGGATGGTTTCCTTGTGCGCCATGCCGATGTTGATGCAGAACAACGGCTCCGCGCCGAGGTCTTCCGTCATTTGCAGATATTCGTAAAAGCCCAGGCCGTGCGTGGCGTAGTAACCCCAGATGTTCCAGAGCGGCGTGCGCGAATCAATGTTGCCGATGGTGTTCTTCCAATGGTTCATGTGCGCGAAGTCGTCGCCTTCCACCCAGCAGCCGCCGGGGAAACGCACGAATTTTGGATGCAGGCCGTCGAGCGATTCGGCGAGATCGGTGCGGAGACCGTGATCTTTCCAGGTCTTTTTTGGCATGAGCGAAACCATGTCGAGGAACAGCGTGCCTTTGCCGTCGCCGGAAATTTCCAATTTGCCTTTCGGATCGCCGCCGGTCGCGGTCAGATCCAGCGTGTGATATTTCCACCCATTGCCGATGTCGGAAATTTCACCGCCCGCCAGCACCGAACCGTCCGCACTCAAAATCCTGGCACTAAGCTTGCCGTCAAATTTTTCACCGCGCGCGGCCAGTTTCAGCGTGTAGCCGTCACCCGCCACGATGTTCATGCCCCAGTAACCTTCGTTCTGCAACGTGAACGCGCCGTCCGCTTTCACGCGCAGCGACTTGCGGTTGAACGGATTCAACGGCGGCGGCTGGGCATGCACGTCCGCCGTGATGACCGACGCCTCGCTCTTGCCGTCGCCCACGTTTGCGAACTTCCAGTTGTCCGGTTTGTCCGCGTCCTCGAACGAAAGGTTCCGGACGAGTTCGGGATAAATGCCGCCGTCGGCGGACAGATTGATGTCCTCGAAGAAAATTCCCCACAGCGTCGGCGAAATTTTGTGGCCGGGCTGGTCCGCGGCCACGGAAATTTTCGCCGGCTGCGCATTCATCGTAACGGCCGCCGCCAAAATTCCGGCGGCGAACCACGTCTGCAATCTCATTTTTTTCATGCGGATAAATTTTCTTCGAGGAATTGTGATTTTATATTAATCAGGAAACCCAGCCGTTCTTCAAGCCGTAGGCGCAGTCGTTCCACAGGAGTTCCTGCTTGAACTGGCGGAGCTTCGTGTCGGCGTCAATGACGACCACTTCGATTCCGGCCATCGCCGCGAAGTCTTCGAGCATTTCCGTCGTGACCGACTGGCTGAAGCCGGTGTGATGCGCGCCGCCCGCGTAAATCCACGCCGCGCAAGCGTCCTCAAGATTCGGACGGCATTTCCACACGGCCTGGGCGACGGGCAGCTTCAGCATCGGCTGTTCCGGTTTCACCGCATCCACTTCGTTGATGAGCAGGCGGAAGCGGTTGCCGAAGTCCATCAACGACGCAACCAGCGCCGGGCCGGCGGGCGTGTTGAACACCAGCCGCGCCGGGTCGGCCTTGCCGCCGATGCCGAGCGGATGCACCTGCAACGACGGCCTGCCGTCCGCGATGCTCGGACAAACCTCCAGCATGTGCGCGCCGAGCACGACCTTGCTGCCCGGCTGCAAATGATAGGTGTAATCCTCCATGAACGACGTGCCGCCCTTGAGCCCGCTCGCCATGACTTTCATCGCGCGGAGGAGCGCGGCAGTTTTCCAGTCGCCTTCGGCGGCGAAGCCGTAGCCGTCGGCCATCAGCCGTTGTGGCGCGAGGCCGGGCAGTTGCACGAGGCCGTGCAGATCTTCAAACGTCGTCGTAAAACCTTTGAAGTCACCCGCCGTGAGAAAGGCGCGCAAACCAAGTTCGATGCGCGCGGCTTCGCGGACGGATTTGTGGCGCTTGCCGCCTTTTTTCAAGTCAGCGGCGATTTCGTAGGCTGCTGCGTATTCCTTGATGATCGCGTCAATTTCCTTCTCGGAAACTTCGGCGATGACTTTCACCAGGTCGCCGACGCCGTAGCCGTTGACAGAGAAGCCGAATTTGATCTGCGCGGCGACCTTGTCGCCTTCGGTCACGGCCACTTCGCGCATGTTGTCGCCGAAGCGGCAGAATTTCGCGGTCTGCCAGTCGGCCCACGCCGCCGCCGCGCGCGCCCACGCGCCGAGTTTTTCCTGCGTGGTTCTTTCCTGCCAGAAACCGACGACCACCTTGCGGTTCAAGCGCAGCCGGCTCCAGATGAAGCCGTGCTCGCGGTCGCCGTGCGCGGCCTGGTTCATGTTCATGAAATCCATGTCAATCGTGGCCCACGGAATGTCGCGATTGTATTGCGTGTGCAGATGCGCCACCGGCTTGCGGAGCTGCTTGAGGCCGTTGATCCACATCTTCGACGGCGAGAACGTGTGGCACCAGGTGACGAGGCCGATGCACTTGGGCGCGTTGTTCGCCGCCTGGCAAAGTTCCGTCACCGCGTCCGGCGTGACGAGCACAGGTTTGAAAACGACTTTCACCGGGATTGCAGGCGCGATGTTGAGCGCCCTGGCAATTTCCTGCGAATGCTCGGCGACTTTTTTCAAAGTTTCCGGGCCGTAAAGATGCTGGCTGCCGGTGACGAACCAGACTTCGAATTGTTTCAGATTGAAACTCATAGTTTTTATTTTTGTGGGCGTTTGGCGGGGCGCGTCACTCCGTGCGCGCCGTTGGCGGGCAGAGGACTGCCCGCCCTGCCTTGGTTGTTCAGATGAATTCGTTGATGAGATTTTCGAGGAATTCCTGGCGGCCGCTGACGTTCGGCGTCACTTCACCCTGCTTGAGCATGTAGGCTTCCAGTTCTTTGAAGCCCGCCTTGCCGGATTCGATCTTTGCGCCGACGCCGGAATCCCAGGAGGCATAGCGGTTCTTTACAAATTCCGCGAGCCGTCCGTCTTTGCGGATGGCCGCCGCGATTTTCAAGCCGCGCGCGAAGGCGTCCATGCCGCCGATGTGCGCGTAGAACAGATCAACCGGCTCGAAGCTTTCGCGGCGAACCTTCGCGTCGAAGTTCAAGCCGCCGGTCTTGAAGCCGCCGTATTTCAGCAGGGACAGCATCGTGTAGGTGGTGAGGTAAATGTTCGTCGGAAATTGGTCCGTGTCCCAGCCGAGCAGTTCGTCGCCGGTGTTCGCGTCAATTGAACCCAGCGCGCCCGCGGCGCCAACGACTTCGAGTTCGTGCTGCATCGAGTGGCCCGCCAGTGTCGCGTGGTTCGTTTCGATGTTCAGCTTGAAGTCCGACATCAGGTCAAACTCGCGCAGGAAGTTCAGGCACGCGGCGGCATCCGAATCGTATTGATGCTTGGTCGGCTCCTTCGGCTTCGGCTCGATGTAAAACTGGCCCTTGAAACCAATGGCCTTTTTGTGCGCCACGGCCAGATGCAGAAACTTCGCCAGATGCTCCTGCTCGCGCTTCATGTCGGTGTTGAGCAGCGTCATGTAGCCTTCGCGGCCGCCCCAGAACGTGTAGCCTTCGCCGCCGAGTTCGTGCGTCACTTCCATCGCCTTTTTCACCTGCGCGGCGGCAAATGCAAACACGTCGGCGTTGCAGCTCGTGCTTGCGCCATGGACAAAGCGCGGATTGGAGAACAGATTTGCCGTGCCCCACAGCAGCTTGACGCCGGTGCGCTTTTGTTCCTCCTTCAACACTTTGGCGACGGCATCGAAATTCTTGTTGGTTTCGGACAGCGTTTTCCCTTCGGGAGCCACATCACGGTCGTGCCAGCAATAATAGGGCGCACCCAGCTTGGAGAAGAACTCGAAGGCGACGCGGGCGCGGTCCTGGGCGTTGGCGATGGAGTCGGAGCCGTCGTCCCACGGACGCTGCATGGTGCCCACGCCGAACGGGTCGCTGCCGGTGCCGCGAAAGGTGTGCCAATAGACGACCGCGAAACGCAGATGCTCGCGCATCGTTTTGCCCGCGACGATTTCGTCGGGATTGTAATGCTTGAACGCCAGCGGGTTCTTGGACTTCGGCCCTTCGTAGGCGATTTGGTTGATTTGAGGAAACGCAGTTTTCATTTTCGTTTTTTGTTTTCGGTTTTAATTTTTATACGGTTGCGAGTTGTTTTTTATCCGGCCGGAAATTTTTGGAGCGGGATTTTTTAAGGACGGCGAAATGGTTTTCCTTCTGGTCCGGCACCACGAGGCGGTCAATGCCCACGGCCACCAGCCCGGCGGTGCGGTGGCGCGGCGCGGAAATGCATTCCACCCGGCCGAACCGCGCCCACATCGCGCCGTTCAGGACGGCGCGGGAAAGATGTTCCACGACGGCCGGCGGCAGTTCCGCCAGGCTGCCGGTGATGACCACGCGGCGCAGCCCCACAATGTTCAACGCCCCGGCAATCGCCGCCGCCGCCGCGTCCAATGCCTGCGCCAGCCATGGCTGGATGCCGTGCCGGGAAACATGTTCGCACAGCCCGGACCAGGAATTTTCCGCGGCCGGATCGGCGGCGGACAGGCTTTCCAGCAGGCCGCGCCGCGAGATGAGCGTCTCCATGCAGCCCACCGCGCCGCAGCCGCACGGACGGCGGTTGCCCGGCACGGGCGTGTGGCCGAGTTCGCCGCTGATGGGCAGCGGATTGGCCAGCGGTTTGCCTTCAACGATGATGGCCCCGCCGACCCCTTCGCCAAAGTCCACGAGCAAAAAATCTTCGCAGTCCGGGTTGGCCAGATGATGGCCCAGCGCCAGCGCGCGTTCTTCCTGCACCAGCAGGACGGGCAGATCCCAGACGCGCCGGACGATGGCGGCGATGTCAGCGCTTTCAGTCCAGTGGATGTTCGGCGAAAACAAGATCCGGTTGGCGGCTTCATCCACCACGCCGGGAACGCTCAGCAGCACCCCCAGAAAATTTTCCGCGCCCAGAGATTTGGCGGCCGCGTGCAGCTTTTTCTCCCAGGCCCTGGCCGGGTCGGGATTTGCGCCTTCAACCTCAAATGCGGCCGGCCATTTGTCCTCGGCGGCGATGCCCAGGGTCAGCCCGGCAAGCTGGGTGGTTTTGACGCCCAACTGGATGCCGAGAAATTTGGCGCGTGATTCGTTCAGCCGCAGCCGCCGGCCGGGCCGGCCAAGCTGGCTGACCGCCGCGTCGCCGCCATTGCGCTCGCCGGTTTCGACCGCCGGCTCGGACACTTCTTCGAGCACGTCCATGCCGATCAGTTCATCCACAATTTTCCCCGCCGTGGGCTGGCTCATGCCGAGCGACTTGGCCAGATCCGCCCGCGAGGCCACGCCCAGCTTCTGCAATTGCCGGAGCAGGGCGCGCCGGTTCAACTGGCCCATGCGGGAAGGGATGTAGATCATTAAATTAAGAAAACTACGAAAGTCCCCCGCCTGTCAAGCGTGATTCGAGAAAAATGTGGGAAGAAGTTGCCCCGACGGAAAAAACGTGGGATTGTCCAAAACCTTAATTGTATGAAAATCAAAAACCTTTTCAGCCTGGCGGCCGCCGCGCTGTTGCTGGCCCAAACCAACCTTAACGCCCAGCCGACGGACAGCCCGACGGCGATAGAGACGCAATTGCACGACCTGGTGCAAACAGTTCAGGCCAAAATCAAGGCCGGCAAGAACACCGAGGCCGACCTGGCGGACGAGCTTCAAAGTTTCGACCGCCTCACCGCCAGCGAGAAGGGCGCAAAGACCGACGAGGCGGCGCAAATCGTTTATATGAAGGCGATGCTTTATCTGGAAGTGTTCAAGAACAATGAAAAGGGCGCGGAACTGATCAAACAAATCAAGGCGGATTACCCTGACACCAAATATGGGAAAAACGCCGACAAGATTCTGGCCTCGCTGGACAAGCAGGCGGCGGCCAAAAAAATCCAGGACCAGCTCGCCGTCGGCGCGGATTTTCCGGGCTTTGTGGAAACGGATTTGAACGGCAGGCCGCTGTCCGTCGCCGCGCTCAAGGGCAAGGTGGTGCTGGTGGATTTTTGGGCGACGTGGTGCCCGCCGTGCCGCGCCGAACTGCCGAACGTGATTGCCACCTACAAAAAGCATCACGGCGAAGGCTTTGAAATCATCGGTGTGAGCCTCGATTCTGAACGCGCCAAACTTGATGATTTCCTCAAACAGCAGGAGGGGATGACCTGGCCGCAGTATTTTGACGGCCAGGGCTGGAGCAACCAGCTCGCTGTGAAATATGGCGTGGAGGCCATTCCTTTCGCCGTGCTGATCGGCCCGGACGGCAAAATCATCGGCAAAGAACTGCGCGGCGAAGAACTGGAAGCCGCCGTCGCGGGCGCGCTGGTCAGAAAATAAAATCTCCAAATTAACAAACGCCGTTCTTCCTTTGCGGGAGAACGGCGTTTTGTTTTGCCAGATCAATTCACGAACTTGCGCCGGGAAATTTTTGCAGAGATTTTATCATCCTGCTTTTTTGGTGGCCGCCCGCCAGGGCCGGCCTGATGCCTGCTGTTGAAAAACATGACCTGGGCGATGGCTGGTCGGGTATCAGATAGAATCAGATAGATTGTGTGTCCCGGCCAGAAAACCATTGCCCGGTTGCGGACTGGCTGCCGCCAGTTGCAAATTCAGTTTACCGCCTTGCGCGCGTTGAACCCCTGAACCGGCACAAAGGTAGCGCGGTCGTCCCCGGCGGCGGGTTCGGGCGGCGTCCCGCCGCCAGTTCTGTCATCGGGCGAGACGCGCCCGGCCAGCCCGCCGGCGGGACGCCGGCGCTACGAGGTGCATGGGGAGGACCAAAACACTTTTGGTTTGTAACAACTCAAAGTTGCTTTGGGGCAAAACACTTTTGCTTGGTCCCAGCTCAAGGTTGTTTTACTACAAAACACTTTTATTTTGTGCCGGACCAAAGTGTTTCCGGCAAAACAAAGTTGTTCGGTGACAGCTCAAGGTTGTTTTGAAGCAACTCAAAGTTGTTTTGTGACGGCACAAAGTTGTTTTGGAACGAACCAAAGTTGTTTTGAGGCAATTTTGAGGGCCAGGGACCTTTTATGCCGGTTCAGGCAAAAAAGGCACGGCAAAATGTTCCGGGCCTGGCAAAATCTGCATGTTTTGGCATTGCCTCAGTGAGCCACCGAGGCACACAGAGGAAACCCGGATTTTAACCACCAAGACACGAAGCCACCCAGTTTGGCCACAAAGGGCCACCGACGGGCACAGATTCGGTTTGATCAGGCGGAAAAGCCTCGGGTTTTCAGCCCTGCTTGGTGCCTTGGTGGCTTGGGGGGCTGGCTGTTTGCCAAATCGTTGCCAAAAACAACCGGCGCAACCCGGACGCCGGCGTTGAAGGGGGAGCGCCCGCGC